>Ga0208644_1002307_pt1 | contig 15301 bp, 24 predicted proteins | sample VirMetDEL_Nov_18_FD_184517 | JGI IMG/M metagenome (GOLD analysis project Ga0208644, IMG submission 184517) | Aqueous microbial communities from the Delaware River and Bay under freshwater to marine salinity gradient to study organic matter... | ecosystem: Environmental > Aquatic > Marine >... | reverse complement strand
TTGTTCCCTTTTTTCCCGAAAATGGAAAGATTGTGCATTATGAGGAGTGATTGTGGATAACTTGGAAAAGCCGGGCGAGATCGTAAGGCTTCGGGCCGCTTCGGATTTAGGAGGTGTGACAACTCCGCGAATTCACACTCCTTTGAATGATTTACCCTCAAAAGGTGAGCAATTCATACAATTCTGCGAACGCATAGGCCATCCGCTCTTACCCTGGCAACAATGGCTGGCTCATCACTCATTAAAAGTTTATGAAGATGGCACTTGGTGTCATCCAATTGTGGGCTGCATCCTTGCAAGGCAGAATGGCAAAAGCACATTTATGGCGCTTCAAATCTTATGGCGCATTTATGATCTAGGTGAAAAACTGCAAGTGCATACTGCCCACAAACTAACAACCTCATCAGAAATCTTTTACAAAATTGACACAATGATTCAGCAAGTGCCCGAGTTGAAAAATCAATTTGTAAAAAAGTTAGAAAGTAAAGGATTTCAGGAATTACTATTCACAGAGGGTCGAAGATACATAGTCCGAGCCAATAACTCGGCAGGTCGAGGAATTGCTGCGCCATCTAGCATCCACTTGGATGAGGTCAGAGAATATCGAGATGAAGAAGTTTGGGCCGCCTTGCGATATACCCAAATGGCTAGTCCAAATCCTCAAACTTGGATATATAGCAATATGGGCGACAAATCGGCAATTGTGTTAAACAAACTGCGAGATCGCGCAATCGCTGCAAGTCAAGGTGTTAAAGATTCAATTGGTTGGTTTGAATGGTCTGCGCCGCCTGATATTAAATTTGATGGAAGTGCCAAATTCTGGATGGGTGTTGCACAGGCCAATCCTTCTCTTGGTTATACAATTAGCGCGCGCAATATCGAAGCGGTCTTGTCAGACCCCGAGGATATTGTTAAAACAGAGGTTTTGTGTATCCAGGTTGATACTATAAATCCGGTCGTAAATCCTTCACTCTGGGAGCAGTGTAGGGTTTCTGGGATACGACTTGATCCGTCTGCTGATACCTGGCTGGCAGTTGATCTCTCTCCAGACCGGAGGCAAGGGGCGTTGATTGCAGCGCAACGGCTGGAGGGGGATCGCTTTCAGGTTCAATTGCTGCAAACTTGGAGCAACTCAATTAACCTTGATGATAAAGCAATTGCAAATGACATTGCAGATTGGGTTAGAAAATACCCGGTTCAATTAGTTGCCTATTCAGCGCGAACCGCCTCGGCGGTTGCTGCAAGATTAAAACCTGCTGGCATACAGATTGAGGCGGTGGATGGTCAAGATTATGCACAAAGTTGTGATGAGTTTCTCGGTGCGATTGGTAGCCAACGCCTTGCCCACTCAGATCAGCAAGAATTGACAACTCAATGTCTTAGCGCCGTAAAATTGCCGTATGGGGATGGCGGTTGGGTTATGGGCCGAAAAGTAAGCAACGCGACCATCTGCGCGGCTATCGCATCAGCCCTTGCAACCCACTACGCAACTCGCCCGGCAACTGAGATAGATATAATTGCCTCATAAGCCTTTAAGCGGTAAAATGCGACATAATGGGCGCAATCCAAGATTTCTTTTTTCCAAAAGTCATTGCACAAAAACCTGACAAGGTTAGTGATGTGACTGCCGCTATAACGCCTATACAAATAACAGATTCCGTCTATAACATTCTCGGCGGTTCAACAAATTCAACTAGACAACTGGCTATGTCGGTTCCAGCAGTTGCTAGAGCAAGAGGAATTATTTGCGGAACAATCGGATCATTGCCTTTGACAACTTTTAATCGCTTGACTGGACAATATGTTGATCCGCAACGCGTTATTAATCAACCTGATCCAAGAGTTGCAGGTTTTGTTATTTACTGCTGGCTCGCCGAAGATATTTGGCTATTTGGTGCCGGGTATGGACAAGTTTTGGAAATGTATTCAACAACCGATGGTGGTCGCGTAAGAGCCTGGACCAGAATTAGTCCAGAGAGGGTCACTGTTGATACTGATCCGCGCAACATTGAAATTAGAGGATATAAAGTTGATGGCAAGGCAGTTCCTCTAAATGGTGTTGGTTCATTAATTAGATTCGATGGACCAGATGAAGGTTTATTGCATCGCGCAGGCAAAACAATTGCAGCAGCAGTTTATCTAGAAAACGCAGCAGTCAATTATGCAAAAGAACCTGCTCCATCAATGATTTTAAAAAGCAGTGGAACAAATCTGACATCTGAAAGAATTTCTGCATTGTTAGCCGCCTGGAAAACTGCGCGCCAATCGCGCAATACGGCATTTTTAAATGCTGACATTGATTTGCAAGAATTTGGTTTTGATCCCCAAAAATTACAACTCGCAGAGGCAAGACAATATGTGGCTTTAGAATTAGCCCGGGCTTGCGGTATTCCTGCATACTTCTTGAGCGCCGAATCAACTTCAATGACATATTCAAATGCGGTTTCAGAGCGGCGCTCATTAGTTGATTTCTCACTTCGCCCAATACTAAAAGCGATTGAGGAGCGTTTGTCACTTCCGGATTTCCTACCAAATCCAGTGATGGCGCGTTTTAGCCTTGATGACTTCTTGCGCGGTAATGCGTTAGAAAGAGCGCAAGTCTATGAAATTCTAAACCGCATCGGCGCGATGAGCGTTGAGCAAATTCAAAGAGAAGAGGATTTAATTCCAAATGCGAATTAATATGCCAATGGTTGTCACCGCAGCCGATACGATTAAAAGAACAATTAGTGGCAACATTGTCACTTGGAACGAAAAAGGCAACACCTCGGTTGGACCAACAGTTTTTGCAGCCGATAGTATTGACATTAAGCCTGTTCGGTTGCTTCTCGAACACGACCGCACTAGGCCAATTGGCAAAATGATTTCCCACCAAGTCACAAAGAGTGGCATTGAAGCAACCTTTAAAATTGCTAACACAATGGCAGGCGAAGATGCGCTTGTTGAAGCAACCGAAGGATTGCGCGATGGTTTTTCCGTTGGCGCACAAATTAACGAATGGACAAATGTCAAAGGCGTTATGCAAATAACTTCAGCAAGTCTTGAGGAGGTCAGTTTGGTCACTGATCCAGCAATTGATTCTGCTCGCGTTAGCGAAGTAGCAGCATCCGAGAATGAAGCACCAAAAGAAGATTCTGATTTGGCAACCGCTAATTCAGACAATACAACCGAAGGAGAACAAGTGTCTGACACTACCGCTCCTGCTCCTGCCGTAGAAGAAGCGGTAGAAGCAGCCAAAGTAGAAGCGACTGCGCCAAAGCCAGCGTTCTACACCGCACCTCGCCTTGAATTTACTAAGGCGAAGTATCTTGAATCATCAGTTCGCGCTTTACTAGGTGACGATGATGCTCGCGCCTATGTTCGCGCAGCAGATAGCAATACAACAAACAACAGCGGCCTCAATCCCACTCGCCAACTAACAGAGGTCATCAACGCGCTATCCGATGGAGATCGCGGTTTTGTTGATGCACTTTCTAAAGGCGTTTTGCCTGATGCTGGTATGTCATTTGAAATTCCAAGAATGACTGCCGTTCCAACAGTTGAGGAAGTTGCTGAAGAAGGTGCAATTCCTGAAACTGGAATGGAAAACAATTTCCTAAGCGTTCCTGTTAAGAAATTTGCAGGTGGCCAAGAATTTTCTGTTGAGTTGCTTGACCGCAGTTCGCCTCTCTTTTTCGACCTTTTGGTTTCTGAAATGGAGAAAGCGTATTTGAAAGAAACAGACGAATTTGTCACTGCTGCAATTGCACTTTCAACAAGCCCATTTGCTTATGCTGCAAACTCAGCAGCAGGCGTTGTTGCTTACACTGCCGGAACCGCAGCAGCAATCTATGAGAACTCTCTTGGATTCGCTCGCAATCTTGTTGTGTCACCAACACAGTGGGGCAATATTATGGGCTACAACGATCAGGGTCGCCCAATCTTTACTGCAAGCCAGCCACAAAATGCAGCCGGTGCGCTAAATCCTGGCAGCCTTCGCGGAACAGTTAATGGTCTAAATCTTTATGTTTCAAGATCAATTGGAACTGTTGCAAACACATCTGACGATGGATTAGCATCAATCTTCACAGTCAATCCAGATGCTTTCACCTGGTTTGAATCATCTCGCTTCCGTCTAGAAACTGCGATGATTGCAAATGGTCAAATCAAAGTGGCCTATTATGGCTACGGAGCATTGGCGCAGAAAATTGTTGCCGGTATCCGTCACAACAACACTGTTGGCGCTTAGTTAATAAATAAAAGTGAGGGCCGGTCCGCTCCCGAGCCGGCCCCTCACCCCTTAGATTGAAAGGATAAGAAATGCCTGAAATTGTCACCGCCAGTCAGTTGCGCGCAGTTTTAGGCGTTTCTTCATCCCTGTATAACGATGCTTATCTTGATGACATCATTGATTCTTGCGAAGCCATATTGCTTCCTATGCTTGTCACTTACAAATCGCCAATCGCTCAAGTCAAACGCGAAAATGGCGTTGCAACTTTTACAACTCAAGGCGATCACCCTTTTAGCGTTGGTCAATCAGTTGTCATAACCGGCGTTAATGCCACTTTTAATGGCACACATACAATCACCGCCGTTGGTCCAGAGTTTTTCTACAATTTCCCAAGTTTCCCAAATGTTGTCGCAGTAGATGTTTCATTGCTTAATCTAGAATTTTCTGTTGATCTTGCTGGAGCCGATGTCACTAAATTTAATGTTATTCCTGCCGGCACTGCTGCCCTTAGTGGCGCATCAACTTATGTTGGCAACGCCGCAGTCGAATCGGCAGTGCTTTCCGTTTGCGTTCAGATTTTCCAAAATAGAACTGCCGGTGGAGGAGCAATTGAAGGCGTTGATTTTACAGTGACACCTTTTAGAATGTCGCGCGGATTGCTTTCATCTGTCGCCGGACTTCTTGGCCCTTATCTTGATGTAGAAACGATGGCTCAATAATGCCAGAGATTGCCGACACTAGAGAAGCAATTAAAACTGCCATTTCCGCAGTTGCAGCCAATGTTTATGACTTTGTGCCTGAAACTCCTCAAGTGCCTTTTGCTGCCGTTGTTCCAGGATCACCTTATTGGGAATTTGAAACAATCGGCAAAACAACTTTTCGATGTAAATTAAACTTTTTGATTTCAGTAGGTGTTGCCTATTTTTCCAACTCAGCCGCGTTAGGCAATTTGGAGGTCTTGACAAAATCCATTGTTCAGGCTTTACCAAGCGGCTATGAACTTTCGGTGGTCGAATCGCCCGTTGTCAATACAGTGGGAACAAATACGATTCTGACCAACGATATACGCTTGAGCATCCGCTACGAGCAAACCGCATAGGAGATGAAATGCCAACAACAATAATCACCGGGCGCGATGTGAGTTTAACCTTAAATGGCTCCTCATACGATGCCCAAGCAACATCCGCAGTGCTTTCAAATGAACACACTATTGAAACCTACCAAACCCTAGATGGTCGCGCCTATAAGGCAATTGATGATCAATGGACCTTCACAATTGAACTTCTTGCCGACTGGGGAGCGCAAAGTTCATTATTTGAAGCAATGTGGAATGAAGCAACAAATTATGCAAATAGCACTGTTTCAGTTTCTTTAACTGCAATAACCGGCGCAGTATTTGCATTTAATGTTTTGCCAATTTATCCAACTGTTGGAGGCGCTGCACCAGGGGCACAAACCGACACTTGGACTTTCACAGTCATTGGTGAGCCAACACCAACCTTTAGTTAAGATCGGAGCATCGGGAGATGAAATTACCAATAACAATTGAATACAACTCGGGCGAGAGTGCAACCTACATTGCGCAACCGCCCGAGTGGGCCAAGTGGGAAAAACAGACTGGTCACACTTTGTCGAAAGCCCAAGAGGTCATCGGCATTTGGGATTTAATGTTTTTAGCCTACAACGCGCACAAACGCGAGGCAGCCGGTAAGCCAGTTAAGCCTTTTGACATTTGGATGGAAACAGTTGCAGATGTTTCAACGGGGCTATCTGACCCAAAAGCCATAAGCCCGGAAGCATCCGCAGAACTCTAGTTGAGTTAGCAATCCGGACTGGCATCCCAATGCAATACTGGGATGATGCGGATGACATCGCAACTGCTGCGGAGATTTTGGAGGATGAGTGACTTACGAACAGGGGTTGGCTTATGATCGCCGGGAACTTGCCCAACTCATTAAAGCGTTCAAGGCAATGGATGCCGAGGCGACAAAGGTTGCTGCTGAAACTGGTTTTGAGTTGTCTAAATTTGTTAATAGCGAAGTCAAGAGCGCAGGCTATTCGCGCTACATTAATCCAACCGCAGTCCGCAGAATCGTTGATGGCGGCTCAGTATCGAAGACCTCAAAGGTCGGCCAAGTATCATACGGATTTGCGCGCCAGCGTTTCTCGGGTGGAGGGACAACTAGATTGTTATGGCCTGGGTTTGAGTTCGGATCAAAAGTTGCAAAAAGGAAAGACGGAACAGTTAGACGGCTTGAGCAATTTCCTACTTATTCAGGTAGATTTGGTAAAGGTGGGCGCGGCTGGTTTATCTATCCAACCCTTCGCAGACTTCAGCCTGAATTAGTGAGAAAATGGGAAGACAAGTTTGCCGACATTTTAAAGATTTGGGGTAAGTAATGGCTGGAGATAGAACCCTTAAACTTAGTCTTTTAGCAGACACAAAAAACCTCATTGATGGCTTAAACAAAGGCCAAAAAGAAAGCCAGACATTCGGCGACAAGATAGACAACATCAATCGCAAGGTTGGTCTGGCTTTTGCTGCAATGGGCGCGGCTGCCACTGCAATGGCTCTCAAATTTACAAAAGATGCAATCGGTGCTGCTTCCGCAATGGAAGAAACAATTTCAAAAATTGGCGTTATTTTTGGAGAAAGCGCAAAAGAAATTGACAAGTTTGCCGCAACCGCAGCAACTAATTTAGGTCAATCTAAACAACAGGCTTTAGATGCAGCCGCCAATTTTGCTATTTTTGGTAAAGCAGCCGGCCTTTCAGGTGAGGCTTTAGTTGATTTTTCTGTTGATTTTGTTGCCCTTGCATCTGATCTTGCTTCCTTTAACGACACAACTCCGGAAGATGCAATCAACGCTATTGGCGCTGCTTTACGCGGAGAAGCCGAACCTCTGCGGCGTTATGGTGTTTTGCTTAATGATGCAACTCTAAAAGCGGCTGCCCTTGAGTTGGGCATATATTCCGGCGTTGGCGCACTTACCGCGCAACAAAAAGTTTTAGCCGCTCAAAAGGTAATCCTAGAACAAACAAATCTCGCTCAAGGCGATTTTGCTAGAACATCCGATGGTTTAGCAAACTCACAACGGCAAATTCTCGCATCTGTTGAAAATGTCAAAGTAGAACTTGGCGAGGCTTTATTGCCAGTAATGCTACAACTTGCAACCTTTACAAAAGATATCTTAGTCCCTGCCTTTTCATCATTTATTGCCGGATTGACAGGTAAGGGTGGCCTAAAAGAAGGATTTACAGAAACACAAAAAAGCGCTGAGCAATGGGGTATAAGAGCGCGCAAGGTGTTTGATGTTTTAGTTGATTTAAAAGAAGTTGCTATTGCAACTGCCGCAGTCTTAACAACAATCTTTGTGGTTAGCAAAATTCAAGCAGCAGTTGTTGCAACGATTGCACTGATTAACACATTGATAAAGGCTTACAACGCATTAAAGGCATCAGCAATTGTTGCTGGTATTGCAAGCGCATTTGCGCTTAATCCATTGCTTGGCGTTGGCGCAACTGCCGGTGCTGCTGCGGTGTTAGCAGCCGCAAATGCAATTGCAAGGCGAAGTGATACCAGTGGGGTATCAGCCAGCGTTGGCGGAACAGGCGGCAACACAGTTCCAAGTGCAAGTTTGCCTAGCGGTTTTACCTCAGGAACTACTATTCCTAAACCTGCCGGAACGCCTAAAATTACAGAAAGCGCAAGCGCAAGCGGAACAACTAGAACAACAAACGCACCTTCGGTTGCCTCCGCTCCTACAATATTGAAACCTAGCGGCAACGCAATTCCAAGCAGTTTTGATGTTGCAGCAGCGAGAGCCGGCGAAGAACAAGACCGGCCAATTGTTATTAATGTAAATGCACCATCGGTTATTGATGAAACTGGATTCACTAGGGCAGTGCAATTAGCAATCCAAAACACACAACAACGCGGTGGAGGCGGTGGAGGCTTCGCCTTAATTCAATGACAGTTTTTACACCTGATTGGCGAGTTAAAATCAATGGCACAACAGTCACCGCGATAACCCTTGTCAATTTAACTATCACCTCAGGTCGGCAGACAATCTATGAGCAACCTTCCGCTTCTTACTGCAATGTAAGTCTTATCACTGATCCATCTCAATCAGTGCCTTATGAAATAAATGATTCGGTGACTATTGAGGTCAAAAAATCGGACAATAGTTATGTCAATTTATTTGGTGGCTTTCTTTCTGACATCGCAATCATTGTCACAAACGCCGGCACAATTCAAGCAAGGCAAGAAGTTCGCATTGTGGCACTTGGAGCAATTGCGCGTTTGGCAAGGTCTAACTTTATTGGCAATCTAAGCGCAAACAATGATGGTGAGCAAATGCTTGAAGTGCTTGAAGGAGTGCTTTTGGCATCTTGGAATGAAGTGCCAGGCTCGCTCACCTGGGATAATTACGAACCGACTACACAATGGCAAGATGCAGAAAACACTGGTTTGGGGGAAATTGATACGCCTGGAGATTATTCACTTGCCGCGTTATCAAATTTAGATCAATCTGTTTATTCTTTAGCAACCCAAATCGCCAATTCCGGTCTAGGTTATTTTTATGAAGATTCGCAAGGTCGGATTGGTTATGCCGATTCAACGCACCGCGCGCAATACCTAGCCGCCAACGGGTATGTTGATTTAGATGCAAGGCAGGCTTTCGGCTCTGGTATGACAATTTTAAAAAGGGCTGGCGATGTAAGAAACAGTTTGTCAATCATTTATGGCGCAAGCGGCAATCAATCTTATGAACAAGAGGATGCTGCATCTATTGCGCTTTATGGCGAACTCGCTTGGGTGGTCACAACGCATTTGCAGAATTTAACGGATGCCGAGGATCAAGCAGATTTTTACTTGCAAATTAGAGCCTTCCCACAATATGAGATGCCAAGCATTACCTATCCACTACAAAACCCTGAAATAGATGATGCAGACCGGGATGCCCTTTTAGAAGTGTTTATGGGCCAACCTTTAAACATACAAAATTTGCCATCAAATATGACACTCGGTGAATATCAAGGTTTTGTTGAGGGCTGGACCTGGAGGGCTGGAGTTAGCGGCCTTAGCCTAGAATTAACGCTTTCGCCAATTGCATTTAGCCTCCAGGCATTTAGATGGAACTCAGTGCCAGTTGGCGAAACTTGGAATTCAATCAGTCCAACTTTGGAATGGTATAACGCTACAATAGTAGCCTAAGGAGAATAAATGGCAACGACAACAAACTATTCTTGGACTACGCCTGATGACACAGATTTGGTCAAAGACGGCGCAGCCGCTATTCGCACACTCGGATCATCTGCTGACACAACAGTCAAGGATTTAAATCCTGGAACTACTGCTGGTGATATTGATTACTACACTAGCGGAACTGCTAAGGCAAGAATTGCAATTGGAACTGCTGGGCAGGTCCTTCAAGTAAATTCTGGCGCAACTGCTCCTGAGTGGGCTACTCCTGCCGCTCCTGCAAGCGGTTTAAATTTAATTAGCACTACTTCATTTACCGCCGTTGCTACTCAAAGTTTTGATAATGTGTTTTCAGCAACTTATGAAAATTATGTAATTATTATGCGTTTCCATTCTAGTTCAAATAATGCAACCCATTTCCGTCTGAGAGCAAGCGGAACAGATGCAACTGGTGGAAATTATTTTTCAGCAGTTAGGTCTTTAAGCACAGGTGCAGTTCTAACGACTGAGTTTGCTGGCTCAGGATCAACTTATTTCCAAATTGGCAATTTACCGACAACTTCTGCAACGACACCACAGTATTTATCAATGACTTTGTATAACCCTTATCAGACTTCATCTTACAAAGCACAGAATCACAACTATGTTCAAGGCTCTGGCGATAAGGGCGGATATGGCTGGGGCAGTTTTTCCGTAAGTGCAACTGCTTATGATGGCTTCTCTATTTTCAACGGCTCTGGCGGCGGCGCAACTTTAACAGGCACAATTTCTATTTACGGAGTATCAAAATGACGAATATAGGTATATTTGATGGCGCAACTCAAGAAAATGAAGTTCGCCCATTAACACAAGAAGAAATTGATGAAAAAGATACATTAGCAGCAGAGTTTGCAGCCATAGAAGCAGCCAAGCAAGCCTTAGCAGCCAAGAAAGAAACTGCTAAAGCAAAACTTGAGGCGCTTGGACTTGATGCCGATGATTTATCAGCCCTAGGCTTATAGCACAATCAATAAAGATAATGGCGAAACTATGCAAGGCCGGAGTTCAATTACGCGAACAAATTGATGATGATTACCCGGAGAGAGATAGGAAGTCTGATGGATGGATTGCAGACACTAGACACTCAACGCGCAAGTCAGATCACAACCCGGACCCTAAATCGGGCATTGTGCGCGCAATTGATGTTGATGCAGATTTGGCGGCACACAAAGAAGAAGTTTTTGATTTGGTCGAGAAGATTCGCAAATGTGCTAAACGCGGTGATAAGCGCATTGCATACATCATTCACAACAAGCGAATTTGCAGTCCAACACTAAATTGGAAGTGGCGTAAATATCGCGGACCGAATCCGCACATTTCACATTTTCATTGCAGTTTCACAACATTGGGAGATGACAACGGAAAACCCTTTGACCTGGAAGGAACTAAAAATGATAAGCGATTTAAAATTAGCAGCCGAGAGTTGGGCGAAAGCGTTTCTAGCAGCAGCATTAGCGACCTATCTAGCAGTCGGGTGGGATGCCACTGCTCTTGTCAATGCCGGACTAGCATCAGTCTTGCCTAGCGTTATTAACTGGCTAAATCCTAACTATGAGCGCTACGGCAAGATAAAATAATGGAGGCGGCATCAGTCGCTGGCTTCATTGCCTCGGTCTTAGGCTCAATCGGATTGATGATTGCTGGCCTTAGATACATCATAAAACTAGAAAACATCCCCATTGTGTCGCGGCTTGATAAAATGGAAAGTCAATTAGAATTAGCCCTGGCGAAAGGGGTTCGAGGTGGCAACGCGAAAGCGCGTAAGTAAGAAAGCGCCTAAGAGAAAGCGCACAACAAAAGAAACACCTTTAATGAAGATTGACTTTTGGGCTATTGCTGCCAATGAGGTTTATCGAGCCTGCCGCCGCGCTGGAATGGATGAAGGAACTGCCCTGGCTTTTGCGATGGATCGCAGTAGTTATCCTGATTGGATTGTTCCTGCCGATGACCCAATAAAGAAAATTGGTTGGGAAGATGGCGAGGAAGATAACTAATTTTCCGCGAGGTGGAGTTGTTCGAATGGCTAAAGGAGAGAATTCCAGACCTTGAGCCAAGTAGAGCGACCGAAAAATTTGACGGCATTTCGATGGAATATAAGGCCATTTTTGAGTTGAAGTGTCGGCGAACTCACTACGATGATTTGATGATTGAACAAAGTAAGTGGGCTAGTTTGGTCGAATACGGCCTTCTAAGGGCCTTTAGAGCCTTTTATATCAGTTCAACACCTCTCGGCATCTACTGCTGGGAATTAGACCCTCTAAACGCCCCTGAATGGCAAATCAAGGCACTGCCTACAAAGACTGATTTTGCCAACTCAAAGACTACATCTAGGCCCGTTGGCTTCCTACACATAGACAATGCCTGGGATTTATTGCGACACTCCGAAAATCCATTTGCCTAAATCTATTTGATTAAATACATTTAACCCATCGGAAGGCGAATGTCCAACCGATAGGGAGCAAAAATGAATAAGACAGTCAGACCAAAAGCAGTCATTCAAAGTGATATGAAATCAACTTACAAAATGATTGCAGTTAATCAATGGGCAATTGAAGAAGGCACTGAGCCAAACAAAAGCAACGATGAATTAAACATTGAATTAGTCGCATTATTGGCTGAGTTGCAAAACTTGGAAAATGAGTTAGTCACCTCTTATCCAGAAATGGCTAATGTATGAGCAAAACAACAATTCGGTTTGATGATCAAGCCGGTGCTTGGACCGATGGCAACAATTGGGTCAAAGGCACATTGATAAGAAAATTTGCGAAGGAGCGGATGGGCAAAACCCAACTTCGCGGCAGATTATCCAGAGATGAAGTTGCAGCCTATTGGCTGGACAAATACGGGGTGAGCGCAGATGTTTCCTAATTTGTCTGACACTTGGGTTGTTGGCATTTCAATTCTTGTTCCATTACTAGGTCTTTACATTTGGGGCCTATGGACTAGCGCAAAAGCAAAGGCTTTTAATGAAGGCTACAAGCGCGGTCGCGCCACAAGAATGGTCAGAGATGGCTCTTGATGACTTTAGTGATCTCTCCGCAACTGAATGGCTCGAGGCGGCTAGTGACACCTTGCGCGAACGGGGCACAGAATATGGTGATCCGCGATTCAATTTTCTACGCATTTTCAAAATCGCAAGAATTCTCGGTGTTCAGTTGCGAAACCCATCTGACATTGCACTTGTTTTTTTGGCGACCAAACTCAGCCGAATTATGGAGAGCGAAGGGCGGTCGGATTCGTATCTCGATCTCCTCGGATACTCCGCTATCTTGGCTCAACTTCGATTTACCTCACCGGATGATTGGAGCGACATTGAGTTTGACCAGAAACTTGAATAACAATCAATGGTGTGACACCTGCAAAATTAAGTGGGGGCAGTTAAAAGATGGCTCTTGGCATCCAAAAGCACAAATGCCTGCTTACTGGAAAGCAGTATCGCAATCACCACTGCGCAACGGAATCACTCGATTCTATTGCCAGCCTTGCGCCAATGAAATACAGAATTGGCCCGATGGCACATTTTATTCATTAAAACAACAACTTGAAGATGCTTTAACACTTTACAAAAAGGGAGCGTATGTAGATGAGCAACTGGCTTGAAGATTATGAAGGTGTATGGGATAGATTCGAAAAGTTTAAAAACGATTATCCTGATTACAGGCACAAATCACACATTTTGGCAGAATCATTGATTGCACAAAGTGATGTGTTTATTATCAAGACTGAACTTTATCGAACCTGGAATGATGCTGAACCTTTTGCTACTGGATTATCTAGCGAGGTAAAAAGCAAGCAATATAGCATCGAACTATGCGAAACAGGATCACTTGGTAGAGCGTTAATGATGGCCGGTTATCCAGCAAAACCTAAAGGCTTTACAAAAAAGCCAATTGAAACAACAAGCCCAAAGTTAGCCGAGTTTGTTAAGGAACAAAGACCTAATGATCCTGAGCCAATTGTTTGGGATGTTAGTCAAGTAGCCGAGCAATTAGGTGCGACAGTTGTTGATGAGATGCCTTTATGTCAAGGCGGTTGCGGTCCAATGGTGCTAAAGACCGGCACAAAGGAAGGCAAGGAGTATCGCGGTTGGGTTTGCCCTAAGCGAGATTCAGGCCATCCGGCTAAATGGATGAAAATCGGATCAGATGGGCATTGGGTATTTAAATGAAGCAAGATGCGCATCCTTTTATGTGCAGCAATTGCAAGTTAGTTTGTGCGCACACTGAGGTTCAACGCTATAACACCGAAGATGTTGCAGATGCGCCAAGTGAAGTTTGGCTGATTGAATGTCAGCGATGCTTTATGCAGCGCATTATCTATCCATCCGACCGAGTAGCAAGCAAGGAAGATGACATTGTGAGATGTGATCAATGCGGTAAGTGGAAAATGAAGGCGGCTAAATGTCGAATATGCCGGTTGGCTGCTGGACTGGAATCAATATCGGAACGCTACTGGACCGGAGGCGAAACTTTAGAAAGGCCTTACAATGCCAATTTATGAGTTTAGATGCGATAAGTGCGATGCAGTAAAAGAACTACTTGCATCAGTGACACAAAACGCGAAAGTCACTTGCGATAATTGCCAGGTGGCAATGTGGCGCATTTGGCGACCAACACCGACCATATTTAGGGGGGATGGATGGGCATCAAAGAGTTAAGCCTGGAACTAGCCGCAGTTAGTATGATCGCTGATGAGGCAAAAAAGGCAAAAGATAGATTGCGAGCAGCCTTACAGGCCGAGATGGATAATATCGGAGCAGATAGGGTTAAGGCTGAATATCAAGACAATGTGATTGCCTATGTGACCACAACAAAGCCAAAGTTTAAATGGGTTATTAAGTCCAATAATTCATTTATACAGTGGGTCAAAGCAAATGTGCCAAGTGAAATAGTTGAATCGGTAAGAGAATCATCAGTTGATGCGATACTTGATAAGTTTAATTATGTTGATGATTTGGTTATTGATCCAAATGGCGAGGTAGTTAGTTGGTTAGAGGGCACACAGTCAGACCCCTATCTGATGACTAAATTTAGTGCTGATGGAAGGGAAATGCTGAAAAGCGCATTTCAATCAAACCAGTTAGAGTTTAAGAAAATGTGGGAGATAGAATGATGATTAAGGCTCTGAACAGGGCTTTTGTTAGCCTACTTGACAAGGTGCTTACACTTCGAACCGAAGGCCGGGCCCGAAGGCAGCCGGTCGGCCGAGTGTTAGGGCGGACCTATGTCTATCGGTTGATACCGATGACCATTGCTGCCGCATTACTGATTAATTTAACGCCATTAAAAGCAAATGCTTATCCTCTAAAAAGACATCATCAAGATTGGGCTTTAGTTGCGATGAATCATTTAGGTGATTTATATGAAACACAATGTTGGGTCGAGTTAATTTGGAGAGAAAGCACCTTTAATCCGCAGGCCCGTAATGGTTCGCATTATGGCTTGGCACAGATGCGCAATGAGAAAGTAAAGACACTATCGCCAAGACAACAAGTGCGTTGGCATTTGCGCTACTTGGACCATCGCTACCAAGGTTCCGCTTGTTTAGCGCTTAATCATCTAAAAACAATCGGGTGGCATTGAGTGCCTTAAAAGACGGGGGCTCAACAAGGCGATGGAGATCAATAAGGGAGCGGATTCTCAAACGCGATGACAACATTTGCCAACATTGCGGACAATATGGCGACACAGTAGATCACATCGTTCCGCGTAGGCTCGGAGGCGATGACAATTGGGAGAATCTTCAATGCTTATGTCGCTCTTGCAACTACGCTAAGGGCGGCCGTCTAGGGCCTGCAAAGGGCAAATCTGAGGGGGGTAGTGGCTTTTTTGATGTGCCAAGAACAC
>Ga0208644_1002305_pt1 | contig 15314 bp, 22 predicted proteins | sample VirMetDEL_Nov_18_FD_184517 | JGI IMG/M metagenome (GOLD analysis project Ga0208644, IMG submission 184517) | Aqueous microbial communities from the Delaware River and Bay under freshwater to marine salinity gradient to study organic matter... | ecosystem: Environmental > Aquatic > Marine >... | reverse complement strand
TCAATATAAAACTGTATGGCACTGGTGATCTCAATGATGTTTTATATTGACCACTGCGACTGATACTGGTTCCTGTGACTTTTCTTTTGTTTATGTTTAAAAATGTTGCTTTATCTATAACTGACTGCAAACTCATTATAATCTCCCTGGTATTCTGCGTCTACCTGCTTCAGTGACACTGAATATAAATTCTGGATCTCTGGCTACTAATTGTTGGAAACTGGGTGCGTCAACGGCATTAATGTTATATGTGACTTGACTACCACCCATTAATTGATTATTTGGCACTATTGAGCCACCTGTTGTTGGCACAAACAATTCAGGTCCTAATTCTCCCACAACATATGGTTTATTACGCATTACAGGACCACCTTTTGCTTTGGCTTCTGGATTTGTTAATTTGCTTATACTGAATTTACCACCATCTAAACTTACACCAAATCCAAATACACCAAATATGCTGTCAAGTATTGGTTTTATAACAGCAAGTTTTATTGCTTCTGCTATCATTTGTTTCACAATAGTTTTGAACATGTTTTTAAAATTATCCATCATGTTGCCACCCTCTAACAATGTTGTGGCCATATCCATTGATAATCTGTCAAAACTTTGTGCGGCTACACTTAAAATATTTTCCTGTGCTGTTTGATAATCTGCTAAACTACTGCTTATGCCTTTGGCACCATTTTTAATTGTTGTGCTACCAGCATCAACTGTGCCCGAAATTTTATCTAAAATCTTTTGTGTTTCTTCATCTGCGGCAATACCTGCGGCTTGCATTGTTTCTATTAATCTAGCAACAAAATCCTGTGCTGTTGTGACAGGCACTGCTGTAAACACATCATCCATTGCTTCACTGAATTTTTCTAATCCGCCTGTTCTTACTTTGTTTGCGGCATTTTGTATGTTTTCAAAGAATTGTGTGACATCATTACTGCCACCTGCTAATTCAATAAGTCTACCAATGCCTTTACCTAAGAATGCTACTGCTTCTACAACACCGCCTATAATTTTAGCAACACTGTTGAATACAGTGTAAAATACATCACCAAATTTTTCATTTACAAAAGTTGCCACAGATTTAAGTGCATTGAATAACATACTGAAGTAGTCAACTAATACAGCACCTACTTCTAATACAGTATAAAAAGCATTTACGACGCCTTCTCCTATAGTTTTGGCAAATGCTGTTACTGTTTCTTTGTTTTCATCAAATATTTTTACAATTTGATTTATAAATGCTGTAAATTCAGGGTTTATAGCATTACCCATTTCTGCTTGAAAGTTAAAGAATCTATCACCTGCTTGTGATAGTGCACCAGTTAATGTAACATTAAGATCATTAGCCGCACCATCTATACTTTCACCAAACTCTTTTAATTTACGTCTAGTTTCTTCAATACTATAACTGGCACCTGCTTCAAAGCCAGCCATTGCAAGAACACCTTTTTCCCTAAACATGTCTGCCGCACCTGCACCAGCACTTAGGGCTCTTTGTAATTGTCCACTTGCGTCTTGGAAACTTAATCCTGTAACAGCCGCAATATCAGCCGCTAATCTTGTGTTTTCTTCTAATTCATTTAAGTCTTTACTGACAGTTGCTAGGGCTGGTGTGGCTCCTGCAATCTCTTCAAAAGCAAAAGGTAATTCCTGTGCTATGTCCCTTACTTGTTGTAGGGCTAAAGCACCGCCTTCAGCACTACCCACAACATTTTTAAGAACAACACCAATGTCTTCAATTTGTCTTGCGGCTCCTATACTGGCACCTACACCATCAACTGCTTTTTTAAGTGCTAAAAAGGCTGTTCCTGCTATTGCTAATTTACCAGCCAATCCTGCAAAAGCACCTCCGGCACCTCCAGCACTGGTTTTTATACTGCTTATGGAACCCTTTGCACTTTTGACACCTCTGTCAAACTGTCTACTGTTAAGGGTAAGTGTTACTTCAATATTCTTAGCCATCTTATGTTACTCTTTTTATATAATTTCCTACCAATTTGTCCAACTCATTACTGGTTGGTTCTGTCATGCCTTTTGGTGATTGCTTACTCCAACCTTCATCAAGTCTTTCAGCATATCCATACCTAGCACCAATAACATGTTTCTTTTCTAACTTTGTTCTGTTACGAGCATTACCACCTCTTATAGGTGTTTGATTTCTAAAATATTTATATCCTTCTTTCATGACTTCTTCTGTCATGATTTCAAGATCTTCAAACATTCTGTCAACTTCACCTGTATTAACTGTTACTTTGGCCACCTCTTGCTCTCTGTAATCTCTCTTTTAACTGCTCTGGATCATACATGTGATCAGGAACAGGTTTATTATTGTTTTTACTGTTCTGTAATGTTTGCCATGCTATGCTGACGTCCATTACCATTATATCAAATGTGTCTGCCCTACTTAAAACATCACTTGGCAAACAACCATATGTCCTAGCAAGTGCGTCTATAAGCAAAATCCATTGTGTTTCTGCGGATTTCTCATCCACCACATGGCTTGTTACTTTCCCAGTTTATCGCCAATAAGTTTTACGGCTTCTGTAATAACATCAATTGGTAAAATTTTGTCATCGCTCATAACAGGTTCACCTTTTTCATTCAGTATCAAATCCACTAACATGTCAGTGAATTTAAGTGGGTTGTCTTCTGTTAGGCTGGCTAATTTTGCAAAAATATCCAAAGGTTGTCTGTCATATATGTAGAAGTCCAATTCCTCTCCATATTTTTCAACTATTTTGGGTTCTTTGATTGTTAATTTAGTTAAAGTGGGTTTAACTGCTAGTTCTTGTAAGTTCATATCTTATTCCTCTAAATCTCTATTTTTTAAATCGTGAATTGCTGTTAAACAAAAAGCAATTCTGTTTGATGCTTTTTCAACATCTGCTTTAGCACATCTTATTTCATTCTGTGCTTTCGCTATCTCCATCTCCATGCTCTTCAACACTTCCGATGTGGTGTGTTTGTTCCATATCTGCATAACTATTTACCTCTTTTTTGTGTTTTGCTGGTTTTTTAATACCCAGTATCTCTTCCCATTCTGCTTTAGTATGGACTTGACTGCCACTGGCAAATTTATCAGAACTTTTGGCTGTTTTAGCCCATTCTGTAAATTTGTTTTTGCTTTTTTCTTTCATTATATCTCCAAAAAAAGTGGGGGACTAAGTCCCCCTTAAGGTTAGATTGTTCCTACACTGGAATAATCACCATCAACCTCAATAGTCACTGGTGTAACCCAAACTGGAGCATCCATGTTAGTAGTAGGTGCTAGACCTGAAATAAATCCTGATCCGCTTATATACTTACTACCTGTGTCAGTGCCATCGAAATGGACTCTGAAGTATACTCTTCTTTTGTTTGTGCTACATCCGTAAATACCATCGTTAACAACTAAGTCGGCATTTGAACTACCAAAAAAGGCATCTGTATCAACAACCAAATTCAAACTCAATTGGTTTGTTGCTGGTGTTGTTACGGCACTTTCTGCGGTGTTATCTAGAGTTTTCCATCTAAACACACCTGTTGAGTTGTTAACAGTGATGTCCTGAATGTAAGGAACTGTTAAACCGGTTCCTGCTGAAACATTAGCATTTGCGGCACTGTCTCCAATGCTTAATACTGCTTCGTCTCCAGCACTTACATTAATTATAGCCATCGCTGTCTCCTCATTATATAGTAATAAAATTAAAATTAAAAGTATAGATCAAAACGTCTGCTTCAATGTTAGTGGACATAGCACATTCTCTGGTTGATTGACCAGAAACTGCTTGTCTGCTGTTTATGATAGCAGATACTACGGTATCTATATCAGTGGGTTGTGTTTTGGCATCTACTGCCAAATACCCTGTAACGGTTGTAGTAGTTTGAGCAATATCATTGTTGTCAAGAGTGTTAAACAACTCTTCTTTGCTGATATTGTCTTCATCCAGATACACAAACTTCATGTTTTTAACATAAAGTGGTTCTCCAGCACTGCTAAACGGTAATTCAGCACTCACACCAACTGATGTTGATGCAAGTGCTACGTCTAAATTTGCTTTCAGTGTATCTCTAACTGCCATTACCTTACCCTAGTAGTTGCTCTGCGTCCTCTGGTGCGTCTGGTTAAACTAAATCTAACCATTTTTTCACCTTCTTCCACAGTTCCATCGTTATCACTGTCATACCAATCAAACATGTTTAACAATTCTGCGAACAGTTCATTAAACTTGTCATCATAGTATTGTATTTTTTGCACTTCTGATGATTCTGGATTACCAAAATCAGCAACTTTGGGCAACAAATACTCTTTGAGAGTGTAATAACAACACATATCTGTAAAATCTGCCTTTCTGTCTTTGATTAAATTTGGATTAAAAGCAGGTATGTTATCAATGCTATCATACCCACTGCCTGCATAACCCAAATATTCTCTCCATCTAGCACTAGCACGAATCTTTTGATTGATTCTGTTAGTTGCTTTTGTGGTCAAATCTTCCAAATAATTGTTTAAACTACCAGGAGCATCTGGCACATTAGTGAAGTCAAGTTCATTTGATTCAAACAATCGTTGATCTTTGTCCTTGACGTCCAATGCTTCTGCGTAACTAACTACATTTGTTCCTGATAATATAAATGCCATGTTTTTCTCTCTATACTAAATTAAACTTAGGCTGTTGCCAAGTCTCTTGGTAAATTATTACTTCTAACGAAACGACATCCAATTGCTTGTCCGATTAAGCCTTCAAGTAATGCTTGGTTGGCTAGATCTTGTGCTACTGAACCAATAGAACCACTGCTGATTCCACCTACACCATTAAGTTCCTTAGCAAGTGCTAATTCTTGTGCTGGTGTAACAACTGCAATGTAGAAGCCTGCACCATCTGTTGGAGCATTTTGACCTCTTAGGTTTGCAACTGAAGTTGAGAATTGATCTAAACTTGCACTAATACCAGCGGCCGCACCAATTACATTTGATGTAGCAATCGCTCTGATAAAGTTACTTTTAACTTGTGCAAAACCATTTCTTACTGTTGCAACCATTTGATAGTTGTCTTTGTTTACGTCGTTAAACATTTTAACTGTTGGTTCTCTTTTAACTGCATAAGCACCTGCTTCTGGTGACATTACTAATGCCACGTCAGCACCTGTTAAGGCTGTATTTGCATAACCATCGTTAGTAACATTAAGATCTGAAATATCAGTCATTGCTGTTTCCACACCACTTGCTAATACATTAAAACCTTTTTCATCTGTTGCTTGTGCAATACTTCTTGAAAGTCTTGTTACAACTGCATTTCTTACTGTTTCGAAACCACCGTCTTCTAGTGATTCTTCAGAAATCAATGTAGATGCACCTCTTTTGTTCACACTTAGTGAAACAGAAGTTGGCAAGAAGTCTTGATCTGCGTTTCCAATTATTTCAGTGTTCTCACCTACTGATGAGTTACCTGCTGTCCATGCGTTTGTGACTGGGATCTTCATGGTATTTCCCACGCCGCCTGAAATGTTATATGAGTTTAAGATGATGCTTGGATTTGGTAATAAAACGAAATTATCGTAGTAAGGAATCAAATCCGCAACAACGTCTTCATATAAAGCGACAATATTGGCTGTTTGAGTTGCCATTATATTCTCCTATATTATATAAATTAAATGAGATTATCTCAGCATTTTTTCTGCTGTAGATCCTCTCACCGTGTTTTTTATTTGATCAGAAATCATTTTATCAGTTATTTGACTTCTAGAAAGATTTCTGTTCCTTTCTCGTAAACTAACATAGGCACTTCTGTATGCTGGATCGGTTTTCATACGACTTTCATCGATGCCTTTCACAACACCAGATGTATCTGGTTGTTTGTCTACGGCAAAAGTGTCCATTCCTTTCTTTGCAAATGGTAATCCTAAATTTTTACCCACTACTTCAACTGCTGTTTTGTAGTCTGGTGTTTCACCATCAGTGGTAAAATAGTCTTCACCATTTTTAATTGCAAAAGTGTCTCCATCCAAATGTAACATATTTCTAGCCTTCATCAGATCAATTACAGCCTGCTTTTGATCTGTGTTCCAACTAGTTGGCATATTGTCTTTGAGTGAACTAACATGTTCTCTTAGAGCATACTCAGTTTTTACACTTTGTAGTTCTGCTCTCAGTTCTTCAACTGTTTGTTCTCTCTTACGCACCGCATCACGCAAACTGTCAACATTAAGACCAGTTTCACCATCGCTAGTTTGAAGTGTTTTTACAACACTTTTAACCTGATCAAAATTGTCAACTTCCAATTCGCTCAAAATTTTGTTTTGTGCTTCTTCGGTTGCTCTTGCGGCTATTTTGTTTGTGTCATCTCTGGTATAAACTCTTACACCATCCACAAACATTTTGCCATCTCTATGTTCCACTTTGGGAGCATCAGTTTTTACACTTTCTTCAGATTTCGCTTCGACACCTGTCTCTGCATCAGTATCTGTTCCTACTGGTTGCACATTTTCTCCTGCAACTAGAGTATCAGTAGTGATTTCTTCACTCATATTATCTCCTATTTTTACTCCCTATAGGTTACGGGTAATCAAAATATTTAGAAACCATTGTCAGTGGTTGTGGCTGACAACAACTGTTCTAGTCTCTGGCGTATTTTGTTACGCATTTCAGTTTTAAACCCATTGTCTTCTTCTGCTTCTACTGAATCTAATCCAATAGCCGCTTGGTATTCTTCATGGGTTGCGAATGGCATGTAAACTATACTGCCATCCTCTTCGGTGTGCGTGTGAAATCCACTGCCACCTAATCTTTGTGCTTCTGCTTCTGCTTGTTCTTGTGTAGCATATTCAGGAGCCTCAATTTCTTTGCTATACATGTTTTCGTATCTTTCCAATACTGTCATAGCCAAACTTATTTCATTTAATTCGTGTTCTAATGCTTTTTTGTTATACTGCCTGTTGTATGATATTGAAAAATCTTCTGGTTTTTGTTGGTTTGTCCAATCAAACCAGACGTCCCATAGTTTTGCTTCTGCATTTTCTAAATTTGTTGCTTTTCTGCGTATTTGTGCGGCTAATTTGTCATCATATACTTCTATTTGCTCACCGCTTCTACTTGCTTTGATTAAATCTTCACTACGCAACATAGCAATTTGTGTTAATTTTTCTATTTTGCTGTCCACTAAACTTTTTATGCTGTCAATTGCTGTTAAATCTGGTGATGCAAATTCATACACATAAGCAGGTGTTCCTGTGAGACCTGCTTGAACCCTAATTACTGCACCGGGTTCTGCGCCTACCTGACCATCATTTAATTGGTCTGTTGTTTCATCAACTACTAATGTTGGGTGGGCTCCATATGTTATGCCCTGGTAAATCTCAGCCATATCCCCATATATGCTTCGCTGTATTTGAGCACAATCCTGAATAATTGTGCTACCCACATTGTTGTAAATTTTTGTTGATTGATAAATTGTTTTGATGGGTATATAACCCAATTCGTTTTCCTGCACTATTCTGTAACTGTTATCATCTATTTGTTCCAGTCTGGGGTCATCAATTGGTGGTAAGTAATCATCATCACCTCCAACAAAAACAGTTTCCACTGTGTCTTTGGTATAATAACGGAACACACTGTGGTAATCACTATCTTCCAGTTTCAACACAATGTTGTGTAATTTTAAATTACCATCAACATCATACTTATAACTCCAGTTTGTTACATCTGTGGGTTGGTATATTTTCCACTTAGGTATATCTGAACCTACAGGTTTGTAACATTCAACATGACATACACCATATACTGTTGTATACATGTCAACCAAACTCATAAATTCGTTAATGCTGTTGCCTTCACCATCCACATCCTGTAAAAACTCTGTTATTTCTGGTGTGTTTGGTAATGTTCTTTGTGGTGGATTACGGAATAATATTGCATTGTATTCTGCTACAATCAATTTAACAAAATTGTAAAGAGGAGTATTTTCTAATTTTTCTAAATAAAAACTGCCACTCAGTAAATCTTGTCCTCTGTTTGTTTCATTTGAACTTGTGCCATATTCAACTTTGGCACGATGTTTTGACACCATACTGCCATCATCATTCATTACATAAGTGTTTACAGTTTCACTGGGCGTGTTTAAGTCTACTTGATAAGCACGAAGGTATTTTGCGTCTTTGTATTCAACTCCACCATACCATGATTTAATGCATAACTGCCAATCATTGTAGTATCTGTCGTAAAGTGAATGCGTGCCTGTTATAAAATCCAGATAAGTGTTTTCGCTCAAAGAGTTCTCCTTGATATTGTAAATTTACAACACTATTTATACAAAAAGGGTTGACAGGCCGCATTTTTTGTAGTAAAATAAGAGTTTTAGATAAATAAATTATGTAAAGGCAACATAACAGGAGAAAAAACATGCCAAGTAAAACAGGTTATATACCTAAACAAAAACCAAATAAAAGTAAAACATTTGAATCAAAATGGGGCGAACCTGCCTACAAAATAGCAATTCGCGAAGATGTAGCGGTAGCAACTATACATATGAGGGTATTCAATTATGGTTCACCCTATCAAAGAGCAAAAAAACCCAGCATAAGTGAAGTATTGTGTGGTAAAACACTTTATCAATTGGGTGAAGAACTTAACTTACATCCTATAACAGTTCAACAAAGGATAAGAGCACATAATAACCCATATATAAGTGAGAGAGGTATTGAAAAAGATGTTAGCATACACAAATACAGCAAAAACAAGGGCAGAAAAGATATTTGGCTTATGCCAGAACATCCTTGTCACGACGAATGGGTAGCAGACAGACAACTAGATGATGCTTTCTTAAAAATGCAAAAAGGAGTTAAACATGTTATTTGATAAATTGATACCAATTAAAATTACTGACACAAAACAAAGTCGTAATGATAAAGAAAAATATAAAACAATAACATTATATGATCCCACAAATGATAGATTAGTAAAAACTTATGTAGTCAGCACATATGGTAATTATACTCGTTGGAAGAAAGTGCTTAATCATAATTATGAAACAGATACTGCTATATTGTTGGGCAATTTTCGTCTCAAAGAATTAGATGTTGTAGATGCTGACAGCACATTCACAATGCACACTGGCGTAAGTTGGAATGATGTAAGTGATATTATAGAAAATAGACGTTGTAAAAATTAACTTAGTTCTATAACATCACCGTCTTTGTATTTTTTCTTACCGCTCTGATATTCCAAATGTATGCCTGCTCGTTCCATTAGGGAAATCATATGTGGCATATCCCATATGGTCATCTGATAACCATAACTCTGTGCTATTCTGCGTTGGTGTTCTTTGTTATTAGAACCTTTATATTTGTGTATTGCTCTCATCTTGTCTCCATTCGTGTCCATAATTATTATACAATAATGGTCCATATTTTTTTGCTAATAAATGTTTGCGTAATATATTACCATTGCTGAGTTTTTCCTGTGCTTGTAAATCTTTTGGTAAATTTAGATATTCATCATGCCATTCATTATACATTTCCAAATCAGGTCTTGATGTGGAATTTATTTCATCCACTATGGTTTGTAAATCTTTGGGTTCAGGTATTTTCATTGAATTCCTTATGTAATGCTTTCATTAGTTCCAGTTTATTAGGAGCATTTCTACTGCCATGTAAATGTATAATGTGACTATCCTGAATAGCACATCCATTCCAAGCATTAGCCCTTTGTATGTGTTGATTTATATCATTAGTTAACCAAACACCGTGTGCTTGATATGCCATTTTTGGTATAATTGTGTTTTGGGGTGTTCTACCCTCCTGATTCCATAACATTTTATTAAGTATAATTTGTTCTGTGTTCCATTCTGAAAAGTCCCAATTCTCTGCTTGTTTTAGTGGCTCAGTCCAAGTATCAGGATTCATATCAGCACTGTAATAACGAACATCAGCATTTAGGAAATGTTTTATACCATTAAAACTTTTGGGGTCAGTGTAATTAAACATACGGAAGTCATTGTATTCACCAAAAAACTTTGTGGGTTTGATCATTAAATTATCAGGACCGCAATACAGTATGTTGTTGCCCTGTTTCCATAAATCATACAATTCAAAGAAGTGATCCTGAAATACCTGTTGTATGTCATCTACCTCCTTGTTAAAAAACACAAACTCCCAGTCACCCTGTAAATGTTGTTTAAAACTGTCCAAACTTATTTTGTGCATCTGCATATAATGTTCATATATGTCACCCTCATCAGCACGATCTCTAAACCACTGAGTGCTTTTTATTTTGTATATGCTTCTAACCAGTAAATTTTTCATGATGTATTTTTAACTCCGGAAAATATTTAACAAACACAGTGTTCTTGTTTTTCCTTAGGGGTTTTACTCTGTCACATATCTCATCGTAAAAGTTCCATGCTAAAGGTATTATCAACATATCATCAGCAAATCTTAGGGCATCACTGGGCACTATAGGTATGTTTCCACCTGGTGTCTGTTTGTTTTGTTTGAGTGGATTATCATCTGCTATGTAATCCAATTGTATGTCACCAGCATTTAACACAGTCATACCTTTTGCCGCGGCACCATATCCTGCTACTGTAAATCCTGCTGATTTATATTGTTCAATTACACATTTTAAGTCATTTACAGTTGTAAGGGCCTTATCAGCAAATTGTTCATATGTCCTAAAATTATATCTATATCGTTCATCTGTTAAATATTGATCTATTTGTTCTTCACCCTTTTTGCCTATCACAAACACATAACTATTACCGTGTATGGGTGTGATAACAACATCCAATAACTTTAATCCTGCTCTGTGGCATAGTTTTTGCATACTGTTTACACAAAAGAAACTGATGTGTTCGTGATACACTGTGTCAAACTCACCATTAGCATACATTTGACACTGACTTGTTTGTATAAATGCTCTGCCATTGGGTTTGAGCAATTTTTTTATTTTTTTAAGGAATTGTAAAGGATATTGTGTATGTGCTACTACATTCTGTGCTGTTATGGCATCAAACTTTTTGTCTATTTCCACATTTTCAAAGAAATCACAATATATTGTGTGTTCACTGTGTTTTGCTAAGTTTTTAGCAGGTTCAACACCATAAGTGTCCCAACCTTTATCCCTAAATGCTGATAATTGTGTGCCATCATTACTGGCAATATCCAATACAGCACCCACTTTGGCAGTGTCTGTTACAAATTTAGCAAAATCTTTACAGTATTGCCTTAGAGTATCACTGGTCCCTGTTACATAGAGGTAATTTTCAAATAATAATTTAGGGTCTACTGCGTGTGTTAATTGTGTGTGACTACAATTTACACAATAATTCACTGCCAAAGGGTATGCTTGTTGTGGTTCACCTGTGTGGTAATTGTTTGCTAATGGTTGTTCATTTAAGTCCAAAAACTTATACAATAATTCATCTCCACAAGCAACACATTCTGTTAATTTTGTTATCATATTGATCCAAATATCCTTGATTGAAAATGCACAAAATTTCCTGCTAATTTATTTTCTGCTATGCCGGATTGTATGTCTTTGAGTATGCTATCCACAGTGTCCTTAAATACAAAATTATATGTATTTGAAAATTTATCTGTGTTTACCCAGAAATCATAATTTTTTGTGATTAATTTTTCATTGCCTTCAGCAGGAGCAACTGTTTCTTTATATTCTACACCAAAATGTTTTGCTGTTTGTTTGCCCAGTTGTCTGCTTGTGCTGTCAAAACTGGCTAAGTTGTATATACCGGGTATAGGATTGTCTATGATGTTCTGTATTGCTCTACAACAGTCTGTTATACCTAATATGCTACGTCTGGTGTCACCATTAAACACATTAACACATTTATCCTGTATAGCACTATAACTCATAGCATTTAACATAACATCTGTTCTAAAGTTTCTGCTGAATCCATTAACTGTGCCAAAACGCAAACCAATTATGTTTTTGTGTGCATATTCCTGAAGATATATTTTGTCTATTAGTTGTTTGGTGTGGTCATAGGGATTAAGTGGTTCTTTTAATTGATCTGTTTCATATGCATAATAACTATCATGTGCTCCATACACACTACTACTACCAGCATATATAAGTGTTTGTTCAGGTTTTAATAAATTTGCTATATTGCTGAATGCCATTACATTATGTTCAAATGCATTATGGAAATTGCCTTTACACAATTGAACACTGCTTAATCCTGCTAATAATATTATTACATCAGCATCTTCTGTATTATCGCTTATATAATTTTTACTGGTAATATCAGCAAACTGAAACATTACATTATAGTCTCTGCCCCAAGTAGCACAATCATCCACACTCAGCATGTATTTTTTAGTTTCCTTAAGGTGATGATATAATTGACTACCAATATAACCTAAACCACCTATTATTAAAACTTTTTTCATTTGTCCTTTTTCCCAAATATTCTGTCCCAACCTTCAGCATAAAGATGTTCATTGCCACCGCGTCTTGCTGAACCTTTCCCGCCATGTGTTTGACCATAGTGACTGCCTTTTTTCTCTATGCCTTCACTTCTATCACGCATTTTGCGTAAGAAGCCTGTTTCATTAATTGTTTTTTCGTTCTTTTTCCATTGTGCTGAACCTTTCTTTGGTGGTTCTTTTCCTGTAAATGCCATTATTGCTCCTTAAAAATATTTTCCACATCATAGTGTGGTATTCTGGGTTCATAGTTCCAGTTATATATTCTTTTGTATGGCAAATATGTAGTAAAATCTTCAAAACAATGTATATCACCAGGATATCGTTTGTAAATTTGTTGAATACTGTTATAATTGTCAATTAATATTTTTGTCCATTTGTCGCAAAATTTTTGATCAACATTTACATTGTGATGTAAAGGTCTATCATTAGGATGTTGTCTGGTTTCTCCCCAATCACCCAATTTATTCATAGCAATCCAACTTTTTGCTTGTGCTGTAAAATTCTGTCTATACAAATAAACAATTTTATCAGTATACTGTATAATTGTTTCATATATTTTGATATTGTGTTTTAATTGATCTGGCATCACTTTAATAATCCAATTTGGAGTATTTTTACAAAAATGTAATGCTTTAGAATAACCATGATCATTAACATATTCAAAACCACATGTTACACCATGATGTTCTGCATTTTTTCTAATAAAATATGTGCTACCCACACGATAGTTTGTAATAATCAAACACCTTTTAAAAGGTTCTTTTATAATCTCTGCCATATTATTCTTCTTCAAACCATTGATCCGGTAGTGGATTGTTTTGTAAATCTGTTTTGTTTTTCCAGGCAGTTATTCTGGTTTCTGCTATGTTTACATAATCCGGATCTAACTCACAGCCTGTAAAGTCATAGTCTAACTCCACTGCGGCCATACCTGTTGATCCTGATCCTGTGAAAGGATCTAACACCTTACCACCCTGTGGTGTGACTAACTTGATTAGATATCTCATCAGTGCCACCGGCTTAACGGTGGGGTGGTTGTTTGCTATTTTGTTATGTTCTCTGATCTTTTTCATAAATCTATGACTATTTGTGCCTATGCTTGGGTCCCATAGTGGATGTTTTTTCATATCCTCAGGATTGTTAAAGGGTTCTGGTTCTGGTGCTTCAAATCCTATATGTCTTTCAGCACGGCTTACTTTGGGACAATAGAAGAACTTTTGATAGCCTTCAACTTCACCTAACACATTACTGGGGAATCTGCCTTGTCCTTTATCATCGCTTACACTTTTACCACTACCGAAAAAGTTAGTTCCATTTTTAGCATTTTGTTGTCCTCTGCTAATATCTGATTGATGTTTAGCATCATAGTCACACTCATATTCTATTCTTGTGGCATCTATGTTTAAGGCACCTACACCCCATTTTAACACATTATCAACACTGCTACCCTTAAACGGTTTGCGTGCCATCACTATGGGTTCGTGTGCTGGTTTTAATGCTGTTTTCCAGCCACTCCATTCATTGTTATGTTCTATAATTTCTTCATATGTATCTTTCCATTCTCCACCGCCATATTGTTGAGCAACTCTTTGTGATTTAGTATTTCTCAATTGTCTATATTTTTTACCATTAGAATGTCTATATATAGAACCGGTAGATCCTGTGCCTTCTATTAATGTTAAATTATCCCACTCTGCTTGTGGCAGACTCATATTTTTTTTGTTTTGTTGTTTTTTTGCTATGTTCTTGCCCACATCCTGAGCCTTGGGAAATCCTGACGCATATAACCACATCAGTTGATCTCTTATCTCAAATCCCACTGATTCTATATTTGTTGCTAAGTTGTGATATGTTCTTGCGGCACTGAATGCCAGTATGTATCCACCTGGCTTTAACACTCTGAAACATTGTTCCCAGGTTTCTATGGCACCGGTATTCTTATCCCAATCTTTGTGTAGGAACTCTATACCATATGGTGGATCTGTGACTATGCTGTCAAAATGATTGTCTGGATATCCTTTTAGAATATCTATATTGTTTCCCTGTATAACTTTTGTCTTCATAACATTCTGCCTGCGGCCATTCTTTTAGGCCTATAACTGTTTGTAAATTCCTGTTGTAATGGATATAAACTGTGTATGACGTATCTAAGGGCGTCTGTGATATGATCATGCCCACTGTCCTTATCCGGTATTCTTGTATTCTGTTTATAAGTATGTTTATACAGTGCCTCTCTGAGTCTAACACATTTTGGGTCCATTGTCAACCTTACTTGCCCTGTGCTACTCTTCAATCTGGCATTCACACTGGCTATGGCTTCTGCGACAGGAGGATTGGCATTTTTAACAACTAACTTGAAGCCATTGTTCTGTAATATTATGTGGTCACTAACACCCTGACTGTTTGTGCTACGACTTGCTCCACTGGCATCTGGATACACATACATCTGTCTCATATCACCATAACGAGTTCTTATTTCCTTAACCATTTCATAAGTATTTGATGTCCATATTTCTATTTCATCAAATATATGAAAGTCATCTCCTGCTTTTTGACCTATAACAGCACTCATTGGATTTATGTTGAAATCCATGCCTATGTGTAGAGGTGTTCTGTCTTCTGGTAATATATTTTTCTTAACTATGTTATGTTCACCAAAAGCATAAAATATAACACCCTCATAACTCACAAACTGTGCCAAGTATTCTTGTTCAAATCGACGAGAATCTAAGTCCCTTTGTGCGGCTTTGATTTCAGTTTCTGGCACATTACCACCTTCCAGTGTTGTAAACTGCCAACTGCTCCAATCATCTGTAGCATTACCCTGTAGCCACAAATCATAGAACCAATTACGCCCTTTGGGTGATCCTATGAATAATGCTGAACCCTGT
>Ga0208644_1002303_pt1 | contig 15321 bp, 20 predicted proteins | sample VirMetDEL_Nov_18_FD_184517 | JGI IMG/M metagenome (GOLD analysis project Ga0208644, IMG submission 184517) | Aqueous microbial communities from the Delaware River and Bay under freshwater to marine salinity gradient to study organic matter... | ecosystem: Environmental > Aquatic > Marine >... | reverse complement strand
AAGAGACGTACTAGATCTTCAACCACGAAGGTCTCTACTGAGGAATAATTGTCGCACGTTTCGTACTCTGAGATTAAGATTTGGCACGAGTGCCCCTACAAGCATAAACTACAATACATTGACAGGATCGCAGGCTTCAAAGGCAACCTACACACCGCCTTTGGAACTGCGATTCACTCCGTTTGTGAGCACGGTCTCCTAGATGAAAACCTAGACCGAGACGCTCACTTCCTAGAGGAGTTTGCAAAGGAAGTTGCCTCCCTGGAAGAAAAGGAAGTTGTCATTGAACTTGACCTTAAGGAGCAGATGATGGGACAGTACAAGCCCATTGTCGACTCCTTCCGTGACGAACTTGACAACTATTTTGAGGAGTGCGAAGTCGTTGCAACCGAAGAAAAGCTTTACGAGGATATCGAGGGCGAAGACATGAAGTTCAAGGGCTTCATCGACCTCGTGGTGAAGACTCCAGACGGAAAGTACCACATCCTTGACTGGAAGACCTGTTCTTGGGGCTGGGACGCTAGAAAGAAGGCCGACAAGATCATCAACTACCAACTTACCCTCTACAAGTTTTTCTGGGCAAAGAAGCACGGAGTCCCGCTCGACATGGTGGAAACACACTTCGGGCTTCTCAAGCGAACTGCCAAGAAGAACAACACAGAGATCTTCAGGGTTACAAGTGGTAAAATAAAAATGAAAAATGCCTTGACTTTTCTTGATAAGGCAGTTAAGAATATAAAAAGAAAACTAACCATCAAGAATCGACTTTCTTGCAAGGGTTGTGCATTTTACAAAACGGAACACTGCCGTTAGAGGTTTAGATGAGTGAAAAGAAGACGATCCTAGTTATCTCGGATCACCCGTTAGCGCCCTCTGGTGTCGGAACACAGACGAACTACATTATCCAGACACTATTGAGAACAGGCCGCTACAGATTTATTTGTTTAGGTGGTGCTGTAAAGCATCAAAACTACCAGCCCCAGAACATCCAGGGAGACGCATGGGATGACGGCGATTTCGTCGTGCATCCCGTTGATGGTTATGGGAACGCTGACATTATCCGTTCAGTCCTATGGACGGAGAAGCCAGACATGCTTTGGTTTATGACCGACCCGCGTTTCTATAACTGGCTTTGGCAGATTGAAAACGAGATTCGTGCCCTCGTCCCAATGGTCTACTACCATGTTTGGGACAACTACCCACCGCCAAAGTTCAACGCAAAGTGGTATAACTCAACAGATGTCATCGCATCTATTTCCAAGGTCACACACGACATTGTAAGCCAGGTCGCCCCGGATGTTGAAAACCACTACATCCCTCACGCGGTCAACGGTGACATCTTCCGTAAGTTGGACAGTGAGGTCATTGAGGAGTTTAAGAACACAAACTTCCCAGACCACAATGACCGGATGATCTTTTTCTGGAACAACCGTAACGCCCGCCGCAAGCAGTCTGGCACACTCATCAACTGGTTCAACAAGTTTGCCGAACGAGTTGGCCCCGACAAGGTTTGCCTCATTATGCACACCGATCCAAAGGATCCAAATGGTCAGGATCTAGAGGTTATTCTCAAGGACTACGACATTGCCGACGGCCGCATTGTCATTTCCAGAAACAAGATGCCAGCCGAAGGTCTTGCTCTAATGTATAACATGGCCGACTGCACCATCAACATTTCAGATGCCGAAGGCTTTGGTCTCGCCACTCTTGAGTCTCTTTCTTGTGGCACCCCCATCATCGTCAACATGACCGGTGGATTACAGGAGCAGGTCACAGATGGAGAGGAATGGTTTGGCATTGGTCTCCAGCCGTCCTCTAAGGCCCTTATCGGCTCGCAGACAGTTCCATACATCTACGAGGACCGTTTGAGCGAGGAACAAGTTGTAGGGGCCTTAGAGCGCTTCTACAACCTATCACAAGAAGAGCGTGATGTAATGGGCGAGAAGGGCATGGCTCATGTCCAGGCCAACTACAACTTTGAGGATTTTACAGCCCGCTGGGTCGAGTTGGTTGACGACATTGTTGAGCGTCTTGGATCGTGGGAAAACAGAAAGGGCTACAAGGCTTGGGAACTTAAGGAGGCAATGTGAGAAAGACAGTTTTAGTAAGAGGACCAGCCCTCACACAATCAGGCTATGGCGAGCACACCCGCTTTGTCCTTCGCGCCCTAAGGATGCGAGAAGACGAGTTTGACATTCACATCCTTCCCACAAAGTGGGGAGAAACAGGTTGGCTTGCCATTCCAGGCGAAGAACGAGCATGGATCGACGAGCAGGTGAACAAGGCAACAGTCCATCTTCATCAGAAGCTTCTTTACGACATTTCTGTTCAAGTCACCATTCCCAACGAATGGCAGAAGTTAGCGGCAGTTAATATTGGCGTCACAGCGGGCATCGAAACAAATAAGGTTGCTCCTGTGTGGATTCAGCAGGCTAACCTGATGGATAAGATCATTACGATTTCAGAGCACTCCAAGTCTGGCTTCGATGCAGTCTACTCTGGCCAGCACCCGCAGACTGGTCAAGAGATTCATCTTGCCAACCAGACACCAGTGGAGATCGCTCACTATCCAGTAAAGACTTTTGACGGACTACCTGAACTAGACCTAAACCTTGAGCACGACTTCAACTACCTTGCAGTTGCTCAATGGGGTCCGCGAAAGAACATCCAAAACCTTATTCGCTGGTTCGTGGAAGAGAATCACGACGAGGAAGTCGGACTTGTCGTAAAGATGAGCCTAAAGAACAACTCTGTTGTCGACCGCGAGTTCGCCCTTCAGCAAATCGAAAACTCCATCCCCGACATCCCCGACCGCAAGTGCAAGGTCTACCTTCTACACGGGGATATGTCAGAGAGCGAAATGCATGCCCTCTACAGGCATCCCAAGGTCAAGGCAATGGTTTCGCTCACTCACGGTGAAGGATTCGGTCTACCCCTATTTGAAGCTGCCTACAGCGGCCTCCCTATTATTGCTCCTGGCTGGTCTGGTCAGTGCGATTTCCTTTACATGCCATGGGAGTCCAAGTCAAAGAAGAATAAGAACAAGAAGAAGGCGATGTTTGCCGAGGTTGATTACACTCTTGGGCCTGTCCCCGATGCTGCTCTATGGCAGGGTGTCATTGAAAAGGGAATGTCTTGGTGTTACCCAACCGAGGGCTCTTTCAAACTTCGCATGCGTCAAGTCCGAAAGAACTATGACAAGTGGTTGGCAAAGGCTGAAGAGCTTCAGGCTTGGGTTTGCGAAGAATTTGCTTGGGATAAGAAGCATGAAGAGTTGTCTAGGCTAATCGCGGAACAGGAAGATTTCGATGTTGAGAATTGGCTTAGTGAGCTTGGCGAAATAGTTGAGCATGGATAGGATTCTTTTCATAGCAGACTTTTTTGCAGATCAAGTTCCTGGTGGCGGAGAGCTGAACAATGATGTTCTGATAAATGAGTTGCGTAAACTCAAGCAGAATATTCGTTGTGTTAACAGTCATCAAGTTAACCACATGGATCTGCTTTACAATGAGAACATTATTGTTTCAAATTTTGCTAATCTTTCTGAAGAAAACAAAAAAGATCTACAAAATAGAAACTACATCATTTATGAGCACGATCACAAGTATCTCCCCGGCAGGAACCCAGGCATTTACCCGGAGTACCATGCCCCTAAAGAACATATTATCAATAGACAATTTTATGCAAATGCGAAGGCCGTTCTGTGCCAGAGCCAGTTTCATGCAGATATAGTAAGAAAAAACCTTAAATTAGACAACATTATAAGTCTAGGTGGCAACTTGTGGTCAGACGAACACTTGGATCTTTTGGAAGAAATTTGTAAAGATCCACAGAGGCAGGTTAGGCACGCAGTTATGGCATCAAATACACATCATAAGAACACACATGGGGCTATTAATTTTTGTGAGGCCATGAACTTAGAGTATGACCTGATACACCCGTCAGAGCCCACTACGTTCCTCCGAGAGCTTGGTTCGCGCTCTACACTAGTTTTCTTACCCAAGACACCAGAAACTCTATCTAGGGTCGTCGTAGAGGCTAGGATGATGGGGATGGGTACAAAGACCACAAACAATATAGGGGCTATTCACGAAGAATGGTTTTCAAAAAAAGGTCTTGGCTTAATTGACTACATGCGCTATAAGCAAAAAGAAATATTAAATATTGTTTTGGAAAGCCTGGAAACAAGCAATTGAAAATATTATTGACAATGAACAAGACATATCGTGGACTTCCAGACTCGGGTCATTGGTATTTCTACGAGCCACTAAAAGAACTTGGGCATGAAGTTTATTGGTATGACACTGTAGAGCCAATAGAGAGAAATTATGCTAAAGTTATCGAAACATTTAAGCCAGAGTTGATTTTTTGTTGTTTTACAGGGGATCATAGCATAGCGCCATATGAGCCATGGTCAGAAGTTTTACAAGAAACAGCAACAGGTAGAACAAAGACCTTTAATTGGTTTTGCGATGATACTTGGAGGTTTGATAACTTTTCAAGTAAAGCATGTAAGTTTTTCAATGTTTGTTCCACGCCAGAGCCGAGCTATCTAAAAAAGTATCATAAAATAAACTTTAAAAATATAATTTTAGCAAACTGGCATGCAAATCTAAAACATTACCCAAGAATTGGATTTGATAAGAAAACAATAGATATTTCTTTTATAGGAAACCTTACAGAACAGAGAAAGAAGTTCTTTGACCATGTTTCCATTCCGGTTACAAACATTTTCGGAGTAACAAGCGAAGAAATGTTCCTAACTCATTCAAAAAGCAAGATAGGCATAAATCTCAGTAGAAACGATAACGATCCACTTAAAAAGACCCAAATGAAACAAAGAATTTTTGAAGTTACAGCGGGAAATGGACTTTTATTGACAGAATATCATCCTGGTATAGAACAGTTTTATAAAATTGATAAGGAAATAATCACTTTCAAAACTATAGACGAATTCAATAAAAAAGCATCATTTTTGTTAAAAAACCCTAAAATTATTGAACAAATAGCAAATAATGGATTCAAGAGATTTAGTTCAGAACACGATTCTCAGACTAGACTAACAACAACATTGGAAAAGATAAACAAGTGTTAACAAAAAACATCTTTATCAAGAATCATAAACAACACGCAGGAAAGTGGATCTATAAAGGGTATGAAAATGCTTGGGCCTCCCATGGCTATTCCGTAAAGCTTTATGATAGAATAGAAGAAGTTTTAGAATTTCAAGACGAATATTCAATCATGGCTATTGATGGAGATATCGTAAGCGATAATGCTATAATAGCTTTGTCTCGCGCTCAGCGTGCATATCTATTTGCTCAACCAAACTTGTTTCCTGAGCCTTGGGGAAAGCATCCAAACTTTGTCTCACACTGTCCCGATAAGAGCATAAAGATTATCAATAACTTAGACAACGTTTATTTATGGACTTTTTCTGAGGTTAATAGAACTTTTTTTCATAAATGGAAAGAGGTCGCGACCGTGCCGTTGGCGTTTGACTCTATCAGCTATGGACCAATTCCTGATGAGAAGTATGCTTTTGATGTTTGCTTTATTGGAGGATGGGCAAATAACGGATTCAACGAAAAAAAGAAAATAATGCTTAATTTTTTTGGAGAACTTAAGAAACTAAAGATTAAGCATGGAATATTCATAAATAAGAATCTTACACACGAACAAGAGAATAAAATTTTACACAACAGCAAGATAGCAATAAACATTCATGATGCGTACCAACATGCTTTGGGGCTTGACGTAAACGAAAGAACATTCAAGTCATTGGGACTGAATGGCTTCCTCATAAACGATAATGTGAAACAGATAAAGACAATCTTTCCAGAAGAGTTTTATGACATACCGATAGCCAAAGATCCTGTCACGATGAGAGAACTGGTGGAATTTTATCTTGACAAAAATTTAGATAGCATTAAAATGTATAACAGACAAATGATTTCACAAGAGCACACCTATTACGAAAGAGTCAGAGAGATGCTAAATTGGTAAACAAAACAATAAAAGTAACAGTAATAGTACCTTGCTTTAATTCCGAAAAGTGGATCAAAGAATGTTTGCTATCGGCTTTGAACCAGACTTATGAAAATACAGAAGTAATTTTTGTCGACAACGAAAGCACGGATAATAGCTATCAGATTGCTACTGAAATTCAACTTAAGTTTCCAAATTTAAAAATCTCAACTGCAAAAAATATCTATAGGCATTCCTATCAAGAGCCTGTTGAAGAGGGTTTAAGGATTTCTAGCGGAGACTACTTTACTATTCTTGGATCCGATGACTTTCTCGATAGAGAATACGTTTCTAATATTGTTAATATTCTCAATAAGTCAGATAAGATCTTAGCGCTCCAAACACCGATAAGGACAATAAGAGGAAAAGAGAAAATCTTTGATCAAGAATTAAGTCATAAGTATGTTAGCTTAGAAGAATTTAAGAAGTTGTTATTTCAAAAATGTCCTGTGAACACTCCATCTATTGTTCTTAGCAAGAAGCTCTATACAGAAGGGCTTGTTAGGTGGAAATCAGACGAGTATCTTGGAGCTTGTGACTACGAATTGTATTTTAACTTAGCAGACAAGAACATTTTTGTGTATCCTTATCCAAAATGGATTGGATATTATTATAGATGGCATGCGGATCAATGCACTTGGGAAATGCATAAAGAAAACACCAATTTTGATAATAAAATAAGAAAAGCTTGGAGAAACAAGTGGAATTGCAATTAACAGAGAAAGATTTAAGAAATTTTGAATTAGAAATTTTTAATTTATTTAAAGATAAGAAAATTCGTTCTCCGATTCATCTTCGTGGCGGAAACGAAACGCAACTAATAAATATTTTTAAAAACATTAAACAAGAAGATTATTGTTTCACGACCTGGGCTAGTCACTTAGAATGCTTATTAAAAGGAGTTCCACAAAAAGAGTTGAAAGATGCAATCTTAAAAAATAAGTCTATTTGCTTATCTTTTAAAAAATACAACATTATTTCTTCTGCGATTGTAGGTGGGAACGCGCCTATTGCTGTCGGAATAGCAAAAGGATTAAAACTGAAAGGATCTACACAACATGTTTGGTGTTTTGTTGGAGATATGTCCTTTTATACAGGAAGTGTTCAAGAGAGTTTAAGATATTCAGAGGTTCATGACTTGCCTATTACTTTTGTGGTTGCTAATAATCATAAAAGTGTGGAGACTCCAACTTCGGAAGTTTGGGGGGATAGTATCAGTAAAATTGCACAAAATTCAAAAAAGTGCATTTACTATGAATACGAGAATTATTTTCCACATGCTGGAATTGGAGAGAAGGTTTTATTTTAATGACAAAACTAAATTATGCAAATGAACTAGAAAAAGCAATGATTTACCTTTCTGAACAAGAAGGAACAATTTTTCTTGGACAAAGTATGGTATATGGAGGGATCTCTATCGCAAATTCATTCAATTCTATACCATTAGAAAAGAGAATAGAAATGCCTGTGGCAGAGAATTTACAGTTAGGAATTTCAACAGGAATGGCGCTAACAGGACTCACACCAATTTCCGTTTATCCAAGGTGGAATTTTTTAATTCTAGCAGCAGATCAGTTGGTAAATCATCTGGATAAGTTATCAGATATGACTTTAGGGCAATATAGACCAAAAGTGATCATAAGAGTAGCAGTAGGCGTAACAGAGCCCGTAGATCCCCAAGAACAACATGTTGGCGATTTTACAGAAGGTTTCCAAAAAATTGTAAAAAACATCAACATTGTTAAACTAGAAAGAGCCAATCAGATAATGAGTGAGTATATGAAAGCTTACACTCGAACAGATGGAATCTCTACGATTCTAGTGGAAGAGCACCAGTTCTAAAAAGAAAATAGATGAATATTCTTATAACCGGAGCAGGCGGCTTTATTGGAAGGGAACTAACACAGTTTTTTTCAAAAAAGCCATTTAAATTATTCTGCACTAATAGAAAAACTCTTAATCCTCTTATTTATAGCCAAGTTGAAGATTTTTTCAAATCAAACAAGATAGACCTTGTAATTCATGCAGCAATAGAGGGAGGTCGCCGAGGCCAACAAGAAGATTCTTCAACATTACATAACAACATCACGATGTTCAATAATCTTGCATCTTTTTCCGATAAATACCAATACATGTTTAACTTTGGCTCCGGAGCCGAATTCGACAGGAGAGAGAATATTTCAATCGCTAAAGAAGAAGAGGTATCAAATAAATTGCCGTCTGATTATTATGGTTTGTCTAAAAACCTAATAACAAGAAAGATTATTGAACAAAATGAGAACATCTTTAATCTACGTTTATTTGGATGCTTTGGGACCAAAGAGGAAGAACAAAGATTGTTTAAAAACACTTACAATCTACTAACTAATGGACGCCCTCCAGTCATTCATCAGGATAAGTATATGGACTATTTTTATGTTCAAGACATCGGCAAAGTTATAGAAAGAATTGTGGAAGAACCATGCAATGTCCCTAGAGATATCAACCTTTGTTATGAGAAAAAGATCTTGCTGAGCGAACAAGTTGAACGAATTAAGTGCTTGACTAAGACGAAGAACGAAGTTATAATAGAGAACAAAGAGCAAGGATTCTCTTATACTGGTGACGGCAAAAGGCTCGCTAGTCTAGGGAACCAACTCAACGGCTTAGAGAAAGGAATGTGTGAATGTCTGATAAAATGGAACAAATTTTAGATTTAGTTTCTGAGTTGATCAAAGATAAGAGAACAAACGACAAGTGGAGCGCAGGTGAAGACTGGGTAAAATATTCAGGGCCTCACTTCTCCGATGAGGAGTATCGAGCAGCCATTGAGGTTTTGCTTAGTGAATGGCTAATCTTTGGAAAGAATGCAAGAGAGTTTGAGAATCAATTCCCACAGCACCTTGGCAAGAAGCATGGGTGTTTAACAAATTCAGGTTCATCAGCAAATCTTTTGATGGTCTCAACTCTAACTTCAAAAAATAAGCTACCAGAGAAGTTTAGATTGAACAAGGGAGACAAGATAATTACTCCTATTGTTTGTTTCCCAACCACAATAAACCCCTTGATTCAGAACGGTTTAGTTCCAGTTTTTGTTGATGTTGAGCTTCCAAGCGTTAACCTGGATCTGGATAAGGTTGAGGAAGTCCTAGAGGCAGACGTTAACAGAGAAATAAAGGGTATTATGTTTGCCCACGTCTTGGGCAACCCTCCTGACATGGATCGCCTAATGTCACTTGTAGAGAAGTACGATCTAATCTTTTTAGAAGATGCTTGCGATGCTCTTGGATCAACTTACGATGGTAGGAAGCTCGGCTCTTTTGGCCTAATGTCTACTTGCTCTTTCTTTCCTGCTCACCACATGACCATGGGTGAGGGTGGTTTTATTGCAACAGACAACAGAAGAATCCGAAAGGTAATTTCAAGCTTTAGAGATTGGGGTAGGGCATGTTTCTGCAACGATCTTAAGCCAGGAGATGTTACTTCTGGAACGGCTTGCGGAAACAGGTTCAATAAGTGGCTCCCAGGGTGTCCAGAAGCAGTTTATGACCATCGCTATGTTTTTGATGAAATTGGCTACAACTTGAAGCCTCTTGATCTGCAAGCTGCCATGGGTCTACAGCAGCTTAAGAAGTTGCCAGAGATGGATGACGCAAGACGAAAGAATTTTGATAAACTGTATCAAATTTTCAAACCTTACGAAGAATATCTCTATCTACCCAAAGCGACAGAAAAGTCTGATCCATGCTGGTTTGGTTTCTTACTAGTTGTCAAGCCAGATGCTCCATTCAAGAAGGAAGAGTTCGTAAGACACATGGAATGGGCCAGAATCCAAACACGATCTTATTTCACCGGAAATGCCCTCTACCACCCAGCATATAAGCACATCGCATGTGAGCACGAAGATCTTAAGAGTGAATTTCCAAATGCTCATGTTGTGACGCTTGGCTCTGTGTTTCTTGGAACATTTATTGGGTTGACTGATGATAAGTTAGAGCACATTAAGAACACTGTTGATTTTTTCTTTAGCAGGATTGACAAAGAATGAAGATAGTTTATGTTACCGGTTGTTTGGGGTTTATTGGTTCTTATGTGACCAGAAAATGCTTAGAAAGAGGCTGGATGGTCTATGGCGTAGATAAGTGCACTTATGTTTCTAACTTATCTTTTCTCGAAGAATTTAAAGTATTTCCAAACTTTAGGTTTGAGAAGATAGACATTAAAGACATGAAGCACCTTTATGATTGCGATTATGTGATAAATACGGCGGCAGAATCTCATGTTGGGAATAGCATAATTGATAGCCAAACGTTTATTGACAGCAACATTGTAGGAGTTAAAAATCTTTTAGACTTGATAAGGCTTAAGCCAACGAATATTTCAAGAAAGCCAATCTTCTTTCATTTTAGCACTGATGAGGTGTACGGTGACATAGAGAGTGGCGAACATTTTGAAACAGATGTTTTGTGTCCAAGTAATCCTTATTCCGCTGCTAAAGCGGCAGCAGACATGTTGGTTCTAGCATGGAGCCGAACATACGATGTTGAATACATCATTTTGCGACCAACAAACAATTATGGAATAGGACAATACCCCGAAAAGCTAGTTCCTTTATCAGTTAAGCAATTAACAAGAGGCAAGAAGATTCGACTGCACAATAACGGAACGCCAGTACGAAACTGGCTACACGCCGATGATACAGCAAAAGCGGTTATGAGTATTATTGATTCTGGCAACGTCAACGAGATTTACAACGTTTCAGGAGGCTACGAACAGAACAACATCAGCACGGTCAAGAAAATAATTAAAAGTTTTAACAATTCTCTTGCTTGGGATAAGCATGTGGATATGTCATACAAGAGAGAAGGGCAGGATGTAAGATATGCTCTTAACGATGAAAAACTAAGGACTCTTGGCTGGAAGCCAGAAAAGCATTTTGACACAGAGGTTGATTCAATTGTCGATTACTATAGAAAAAACTTTATTTGGTGAAGTATGAAGCAAATAATTTTGTTGTCTTTTCCTAGAAGCGGAAACACTTTTACAAGATACATACTGGAGCAAATTACTCATTTTGAAAGCCACGGCTATGACACCAAGATGGATCAGGTGTCAGTTTCAGATGGAAATAAGAATTTAGATGGCAAGATTCTAAAATTTCATGGTCATGTGCCAAGTGATAAGGAACAAATTCTTAAAAAAGAACAAGAAACAAAATTAGTTTTCTTGATTAGGAACCCCATTGAATGCTTTATACGACATAGTAAATCAAACTGTTACATGCCGATTGTAAACGATAAGTCACATTCAAATGTAGATTATTTTTTTACAAATATTAATATTTATAAAAAGTTTGATGGTAATAAGAAGATTTTTTATTATGAAGATATGATTTTGAACTTTAGACAATATGTGAATAGTTTGATCGAGTTTGTGGGAGATTCAAAAGTAAGCATCGACGAGTTCATGGCCAACGAAAAACAGCATAAGCAAAATGGTTTAAAATTTTACAATAAATTTCAAAGGTCTTATACTGCGGGGAAAGAGATGCTCTTTCATAGTAGAAACGAATCGGAAGAGATGAAGGAACTCTTTTGGTCAAACTTTAAAGAAAGAGTGTCTTTGGAAGAGAGCAAGATTTTTGAAAGGTATTACAAATGAAAGTGTTGGTCACAGGCGGTACGGGATTTCTGGGGAGAAGACTAAGCTTAATAAGACCAGATTGGATCTATGTTTCTTCAGCAGAATGCGATCTAAGGAGTTACGACTCTACAAAAGAATTATTGAATAGTTACAAACCAGATGCAATCCTTCATTTAGCAGGTAGAGTTGGTGGGATCAAAGACAATAAAGAAAACCAGGCTGTTTTTTTTGATGACAATGTTACGATGAACACAAACATAATTAGAGCATCTAATGAGGTTGGGATTGAAAGAGTTTTATCATCTTTGAGCACATGCGCTTTCCCAAATGAAGTGAACAGATATCCGTTTGTAGAAGAAGATTTCTTTAGAGGCCCACCGGCAAAGACAAATTTTTCCTACGGCTTTTCAAAAAGGATGTTGCATGTTCAGAGCATGTCTTATAGAGAACAATATGGCCGCAACTATTCAACATTTTGTCCTTCAAACCTATATGGACCAGGAGATCATTACGATTCAGAGAAGTCTCATTTTGTTCCGGCAATCATAAGTAAAGTCGCAAGTTCTTTCGATGGAGATACAATAGAGTTATGGGGAACAGGAAAACCTCTTAGGCAACAACTGTATGTTGATGATTTATGCTTAATTATTCCTATTTTATTAGAAAAGCATAATACAGATTTTCCTTTGATAGTCGCTCCACCGGAAAATCTTTCAATTCTAGAAATAGCTGAAAAAGTTGTTGCCTATTCTGAAAAGCGTGTTAAGTTAATGTTTAACGGCAAGCTAGATGGACAATTCCGAAAGGATGGAAGCAACAAAAGAATGATAAATTTAGTAAACAATTTTAAGTTCACATCATTCGACAAAGGCGTGAAGAAAGCATACAAATGGTATTTGGAGAATAGATGAAAACAGCGTTTATAACTGGAGTAACGGGACAAGATGGCTCTTATCTTGCCGAGCTTCTTTTAGAGAAAGGGTACAAAGTAATTGGACTTAAGCGCAGAACATCAACAATCTGCACTGAAAGGATCGATCACATCTTTGAACATCCTAATTTTACCGTAAGATATTTTGAATTGAATGATACCGGCTGTATGTGGAGACTATTATCTGAATACAAGCCAGACGAAATTTATAACCTTGCCGCACAGTCACATGTTCGTGTTTCGTTTGAAACACCAGAGAGCACAACAGACACAATTGTTATGGGAACTTTGCGTCTATTGGAAGCCGTGAGGCATATTGTTCCCAACGCTCGTTTCTATCAAGCCTCTTCATCAGAGATGTTTGGAGACAACCCAGAAACGCCACAGAGTGAATCTACAGCCCTCTCGCCAGCCTCTCCCTATGCTTGCGCCAAAGTCTATGCACACAATCTCATAAGAAACTACAGAGAGTCTTATGGGCTCCACGCATCATCTGGTATACTTTTCAACCACGAGTCACCAAGACGAGGAGAGACGTTTGTGACCAGAAAGATCACTATGGCAGCCGCTCGCATCAAGTTGGGGTTACAAGACAAGCTTTACCTTGGAAACCTTGACGCCATGAGGGACTGGGGTTATGCTGGTGATTATGTTGAAGCTATGTGGATGATGCTTCAAAGAGACGAGCCTGGAGATTACGTGATTGCAACAGGTGAAACACATACAGTTAGAGAGTTTCTAGAGTGTGTATTTAAGCATGCTGGACTTGATATCGATAAGCATGTTGAGATTGATGAGAGACTTTTTAGACCACACGAAGTACCTTTATTGCTTGGCGATGCCAAAAAAGCCAAAGAAACGTTTGGTTGGGAGCCAAAAGTTAAGTTTAGCGAACTTGCTAAAATGATGTTTGAAGAAGATTATAGAACTTTGAAGGAGTAAAAATGACAGATATGTATTTAGCCGACCAGGCCCTCGGCGCACTAATGATGGCGCTACAGAAGTCCCTAATGGAACAGTCAGACATTGTTCCAGTCCTAAAGGGCTTCAAGTTCCGCCTTTCAGACCAGGGTTTGGTCGTTTTGAACCCACCTCTTGTAAAGATGGGGCACGATTTTGATGAAGAAGGGGAGGAATGACTTGCCACGTTATACTTATAGGTGCGATGCTTGTGCCGAGTATTTCGAAGTCTTCCATTCCATTCACGACCGTTTAACTGATTGTAAGTGCGGCAGTGAGGGCTCTCTAAAGAGGGTTCCTTCACTGCCTTTTCGTGTTTCTATAAACCAAGGCCCTCAAAAGCCTGGCGAAGTCGTTAGAGAGTTTATTGAAGACACAAGGAGAGAGATCGAAGAGGAAAAGAGAGATATGAAGGGTGAACTTGATGATATTTGATGTTTTTATTGTTGTTTGTGCCATTTCCCTTGCTACGAATGCAGTTGGGATCTGGTACCTTAGGAATGTTCTGAGGAACTTTTACGATGTGACCTCGAACATGAAAGACCTAACCGAAGAGGTTATGGATTTTGACGAGCACCTAAACCAAGTTCACGAAATGGAAATGTTCTATGGCGACGAGATTCTTGGCGGCCTAATCGCTCACTCCCGAGCCCTCCGTGACACACTGGAGGACTTTGCCGACATCTATGCCCTCATTGACGAGGGCTATGACGAGGTTGAGGAGGATGAAACAGAGGAGGTGCCTGATGATGCCGAAGCCAATGCCTAAGAGAAGTCGTAGAAAAGGGAGGATGTATTTTACCGTAGAGCATGAAGATGCGATAGTAAAATATGTTGCATCCAACTGCATAAGAGAGCGATCAGAACTTTACAATGAACTTATCGGCCCAGCGTTCAGCGAGATGGTCGACAAGATCGTTTATACTTACAAGTTCACAACTTTACCGAACATTGAGTCGCTACAGGACGAATGCAAGATCTATCTCGTAACGATCTTACCAAAGTATAACAAGCAGAAGTCAAAAGCATTCTCTTACTTTTCAGTCATTACAAAGAACTGGTTTATTCACAAGGTCAAGAAGCAAAGCAAGAAGCGCAGGACCGAGATGGAGATCGTTGAACAACTTCCAAAGGAACTTGAACTCAAGTATCTATCAACCAGCAACCCCTACCCAAAGAAGCGAGAGCACGATGAATTCTTCAATTTTCTTATGAACGAGATCAATTCTTGGGAAGATGAGAAGATGAAAGAGAACGAAGAGAAGGTTTTGAATGCCGTGAAGATACTTTTTGACTCTGCTAACGACATAGAAATTTTCAACAAGAAAGCTATTTACTTATACCTACGAGAGATAACTGGCCTAAATACAAAGCAAGTTGTCAGTAACCTTAACAAGATGCGCGCAAAGTATGCAGTGTTTAAGGAAAAGTGGGACGAGGGTGAGATGTGAAAGATCTTGAGACATACCTTGAAACAGCCATAGACAATGTTCAGAATGACCGAGAGGTCACCAGAGAGCTTCTGGACGACGTGATGCGTTACCTCTCCAAAGACGAGCAGAGACACGCACAGGTCGGTGCGGTGGCTGCTAAGTATGTTGAGACGCTTCAGAGGAGCAACGAACAGTTGGTGAAGATCGCCGGCCTGGTTCACAAGCAGCAGTCAGGCGATGTTGGTCTATCCGACAAGGACAAGGCTGATATCTTCGATCTGTTGCAGGAGGAGGGCTGATGGCAGCCGGGTTTCCCCAAATAACCCCAGAGCAAGTAAAAGAGTTTGT
>Ga0208644_1002302_pt1 | contig 15322 bp, 19 predicted proteins | sample VirMetDEL_Nov_18_FD_184517 | JGI IMG/M metagenome (GOLD analysis project Ga0208644, IMG submission 184517) | Aqueous microbial communities from the Delaware River and Bay under freshwater to marine salinity gradient to study organic matter... | ecosystem: Environmental > Aquatic > Marine >... | reverse complement strand
TGGCAGGAAGGTTTGGTAAAAAAAACGGGTTTGCGTTTTCGTTTTGCATAGTTATGCAATCGTTTGCATATATGCGTTTTGGGTTTGCGTTTATTGTTGGTGCTGGTTCGTAAATGCTTTTGCGTTTAAGGTTTCCGTATCGTGCGCCGCGTGAACTGTTGCAGGGTTTGCAGGCGGCTACTAAGTTATCGAGACCGTTTACTCCTGGCGTATCTGTAGGCCAGCGGTCTACTTCTATTAGGTGGTCTGCTGTTGTTGCTTGTCGAGTGTTGCACCAATGGCATAACGGTTTGTCTTTTAGTAGGCGTTGTCGGTTTGTTTTAAATTCTGTTTTGCTTCTAGCTTCGGCGTTTAGGTTGCGTTTGTTTTGTTGGGCTGGGTTATGTGTTCTGCGTTTTTTGCCTTGTGTCATATTCTCACGCGCTTCGCTTGTGCTGACGCGGCGCATTTGCGCCTTGTCCTAGTTTGTGTTGACTTACCAGGTAGACGGGCTGAAGTTTGTAGGTTTGTTTTGTTTTCATATCGTCTTTATGTTGTGATTAAGCCTAGTGCTGTAAGCCCGCCCGCTGCTTAGCCTCGCGCAGCACCCTATTTCTTTAATCGTTAGCCAGGCCCTGTATCACTACAGCGCCTTCTACCCGCGTTACCGCGTATTACGCCAACCGCGCCGCTACGCGCTTAGGCCTATTGTGAAACGTTATTCAGTTGTCTTTAAGTTCGGATAACTTTAGCGCGTCTATAACCTTCGAGATATCGCTTTTAGTTAAATCGCCTGTTGTGTTTATTTGGCGTTTTAAAACGTTGCTGCAATACTCTTTAAGCTTGTCGCCTGTAATGCCTTGCCCATTAGCTAAAGCCCGCATAAGCCCTAATTGCTTTGTGCTTGGCGCTGGCTGGTGCTGTACTTCTGGGAAAGGTACTTCTATATCGTGTAATGGTTTAACTGGCGCTAAATGTGTTTGCTGACGGCTTTGGGCTGCTTGCACTTCATCACGGCTAGCAATCGCGTTACTAATAGCAAAACCCATATAGCCAAGCGCACGACCTAAAGCGGACGTAAAACCTACTTCGTTTTCGCTGTTTTTTGTGTAAGGCGTACGGCCTGGATACAGTTCGGCAGCTGTCGCTATAGCTGGTATCGGGTCGTTAGCGTCCCGCCAAACTGTAACCGTGCAACGGATAAAGCAGCTTTTATCTGGCATTTCAATAACTTCACGCGCTGTTTCTTGTATGCGTAAATCTGGGTATTTTTCAAACGCTAAACGTAAACGGGTAGCGACGTCGACGTAATTATCTAAACTGAAACCCATTACGCCGCCTTTTCTGTTCGGTGTTTAATCAGTTCGTCAGTCGCTGGCAACATATCTATAGGCCATAACTGGTTTTGTGGCATAGCAAAGCACGGATAACGCCAGCTTGTTTGGTAATTGTCTTTTCTTTCGTTACAGCGTTTTAGCGTCGAGAAACCGCGTAACGTCGCTTCTTGTGTTAATTGGTTGATAGTTACCAAAATGTATCGGCCTGGTTTGTCGCCGTAATGTTTGTCGTCTGGCGCGTGAGTAAGTAAACAGCCGTTTTCGTGGTATGTGGCCCGCACTTCGTAACCTAAAATGTCGTTAGACCTAAAACTATATGGTCGATAAACGTTAACGTAATCAAAATAGTTAGCTACGGCCTGTTCACCTAAAAGCCCGCAAAATTTTATGGCTTCGGATAGTAACGGGTTTGCGTCGTAAGTTGTTTTAGCTTTACGGTTCTCAACTTCTAACTGGATAAGGCCCGAAATTATTAAACAGTTTTTGTAATCGTCTTGCGTTAATTGAATAACTGGCTGGCCTAAATCGTTTAATTTAGTTATCACGAAATACCAAATTTTCTAAGCGCTGTACTTCTGTTGCCTGGTGATTTAAACGGTCTTGTAATTCGCGTTCGCGTAGTTCGCCTTCTTTTACTTTGGCGCGTAAATCTTTTATAACAGCTAACAAATATTGCAATTCGACTATCACGCTTTTTAGGTCTTGTACTAAATCGCCGTCATCAAAGACGTATTCGCTGCACCAATTTTGCAAATTACGAATATTTTTATTTGTAACAAAATCGGTAGTTTTTGGCATAAACATATCGCTAGGCCGCGCAGGGTCGACTAACGGGACTTTGTTATCTGTTATCTGGTTTATGACGTGCGCTAAAGTTTTTAGCTGTTCGCGGTCTGCGTCAAATGGTTCGTTTTGGTTTGGCATTTTCTCGTAGCCTTTCTCGTTTGGTTATAAAGTACCATAGTGCAACCGTGTACGCAGTAAGAAGCGACGCGATAATTAAATGCTTTATAAAGACCACGCCCGCCAGCCTTTGCTATAACGATAAATGGCTAACGCTGCACGTAAATTAGTTTCTACATTGAATAGGTCGGCGCAGTCGTTTAAAATGCCGTGTGCTTGTAAATAGCCGCGTGGCCAATATTGGCTAGGTTTGCACCAAAAGTAATTTATTTGCATTACGCCCGCGCTACCCCCGTTTGGGTCTTTAGGGTTAAATGCGTCTGTTTGGCAGCGGCTTTCACGGTAGGCGACAGCTACGACGGTTGAAAGTTCGTTAACAGGCCAGCCAACATATTTAGCCATATTAAAAACTTGCCCGCAAAGGGTCTGCGCTGGGGCTGTAGTCGACGTAGAAGGCACGGTAACGGGCTGGCCGTACCCTTCGTAAACCGTGTCGTAGCGTGGCTGTAAATCGTCTGGCGTAGGTGCTGGGGGTTTAGTCAGCATAAACGCAGAAACAAACGCAATAAGCGCCGATATAGCGCTTTTAGTTAATAGGGTCATTAGTTGCCTACTTTCTCGTTAGGGTTAAAACCAGCCTAACAAAACCCCTATACAGTTTTGGGCATATCCTTAAAAACGTCATTAAACGCTTGTTTTACAAGGTTTTCATTAACAGACATAGCAGGCGAAATTTCTATATGAAACCAATCGCCGCCCGACCATTTACCTTTTAGCCAAGTCCCTCTATCGCATTTCCAGCTACGGTTTTCGGCATAGTCGATAACTAACTCTATTTGTAGTGTGTCGGCGTTTTCTAAAAGTTTGTAGATAAACGGTAAAGCTGTTTTGCGTCCGTTAACTACGCCTTTGTCGGTCATTTTTCTATAGCTGAAGTCAACTGCTAAACCTCGCGCGTGATTAGATAACTGGCCTGGTTTGGTTCGAATATCGCGCACCACCCAACTACCGTTATTCCAAAGCGAACCGCCAGACCGTTTAACTATCTGGCGTATAAATTCGTCTGTACCTTGCAACGGGCCTTTAGCAACTGGCGCTAAAACCGCTGTATACGGTCTACGGTTTATCGTCTTTTTCTTTGTCATTAGGTATGAATAAACAAGCTAAATCTGGGTCGCCTATTTTTGTCGATAACCACGCCAACACAGTAGAAATAATCGGTACAAGCAAACTAATTAACATAGGGTCAATATTGTTTTGTGTTGCCCAATAAATAAACAAACCGATTAAGCCGCCTTTGGTTGTTTGGTCGCCTATTTGCCGTTTGGCTTTGTTAATTTTTTTGCCTGACATAATTACTATTCGTTATCGTTGTCAATCGGTTTTATTTTTGGCGGCACAAATTCGCCGTATTCGCCTGCGTCTGCGTCAAATGTCCAACCAATACCAGCGTAACAACCGCGAAAATTAGCGTTGTAACTTGTTTGCAACCACTCACCCGTTAGACCTATTGACGCAATAAACGCTTGCCCTATCGGTTCACTTTCAGGAAAATCGCCGCCACCACAATCATTATTGCTGATAACAATTACTTGCTGTACTACATCGTTTTCTATGTTTGCAAAATGTGCCATAACTAAACCTTAAACCTGACATACACAATGCCACTACCGCCAGCCCCGCCAGCATTACCGCCTGTAGCGCCTGCGCCACCAGCGCCGACCGTAACTGTTGCGTTTGCGTCTAAATAAATTGTTTGCGTGACTGTGCCACCACCACCGCCGCCACCGCCTTGCGAACCGCCACCGCCACCGCCGCCGCTGTTTGCTGACGCTGCCGACCCTGTGCCACCAGCCGAACCATTAGCACCGCCATTAGTGCCCGAACCAGCAGTGCCACCAGCCAAACAACCAGCACCGCCACCACCACCAATAAGACTTGACGCACCCGAAATAAAAGTGTTTACCTGCACGCCCGCACCACCATTACCAGCAACCGAACCGCTCGCATTTGCGCCTACACCGCCTGAACCACCACCACCACCACCTGGCCGCTGAACATTTGCCGCACTATTACCACCAGCAAAACCGATACCCGACCAAGTAGTAGCGCCGCCTGCCTGCGAAGTTGCTTCTAAACCGCCACCACCAGCGCCTGTGATACCTGCGCCGCCTGCCGCCCCGACTTTTGCTTGCCCAGCGCCACCAATACCCAACTTATTGACACCACTAAAATTCCCGTTACCACTATCTGCAGCAGTCGAACCGCCACCCGAACCGCCACCAAACAACAACACATCAAACAAACCTGATTTAGTAACCGTCAAAGTGCCTGACGAAGTAAAGGTAAGAAGCGTGTAGTTTATGCCGCCTACTGTTATTGAACTAGATGGACCGCCTGTAGCCGTGCCGTAACCAGTCCCCGCACCTAAATTAAAAAAAGTGAAAGTAGACGCCGACAAAGCAAGTAAATAGCCGCCCCCATATTGCGCCAAAGTTAAACTACCTGCCGTATTTACTGTTACGCCAGCGCCAGCCGTTACTACTGTCGACCCTGCGCCTTTGTTAGAAATTTGGATAACGTCGCCCGTTACAAAAACATTATTGTTAACCGTAATAGTTGTGCTACCTGCATTGTTCATAATGACCCGCTTGTAACGGTCATTGTTAACTAGAACGTAGTTTGCTGTTACGTCGTTTATAGGCAAATTTTGCCCGTCGTTTAATTGCGCTGCAGTTAATACAGCCCCAGAAACATAAGGATAAGGCGTAGCCATAGTTCGCAGTCTATCCTAAGACGTTTAACGCGTCTAGTATCCCGTAAATAGCGTCGTCTAAAATCAGTTCGTAAACAATAGTTGTAGGCGCAGTAAAATATAAAACCTTGTGGCCTGAACTTAGGTCTAAAACGTGTTCAATACCTTCTACGCTTAATTCTTGCGCCAATTCGGTAGTGCCTACCCCGCTGGTAAAAGTCTTTTCTATGGTTATTGTTTGGCCTATATCGACTGTCGCTAATGTGTCTTTTTGGGCTGTAGTCAACATATTAAACGACGTGCCGACAGACGTATAGCGGGCTTCTGGTTCGCCTTCTAACAAGTAGTCAGCTAAGTCAGCGGCTGCCGTGTCATTGTGCAAAAGGCTGTTAGTAATGCTTGTAGTTTGTATAAAATATTTGGCTTGGCTTGCTAAGTCCTCTGCTGTTTGCGGGCTGTTGCTACCTAAAATTTGTACTACGGCCCTATTTATTACCTGGTCAGCTTCAAACGTTATGCCTAAAGCGTTGTATTTAATGTTTGTGCCGTCGTCGTGAAAGTCAGCTACCGAAGCGCTAAGCGTGTTACCTATGCGCGGCTGAAATGTTAAAACGCCGTCCCGCGACATAAATAGGCGGCCTTGTTCAGCGTCGTTAATTTGGCTGCAATACGAAAGCGCGTTAGTCCCCTGCGCTACGGTAAACGCGGACGCACCGCCTAAAGTCGCTACCCCAGTCGAAATGTCCCTAGCCGCCGCTGGAAAATTGACCTCTGGTAAATCTAAAACGTTTTCTAAACGTACGTTAGATAGTTCCTCGTCTACGTTGTATTCGTTTAAAAATGTTTGACTTAATAAATAAAAATCGTCAGCGCAAAAAACGGTAACTGTATCTATACCGCCTAAATTAAATGAATAATCGTAGTTAACTATGTAGCCTTTAAAAAGGTATTCGGCTGTGTTGGTGCTGTCGTAGCGCACTAATTCGACTTCACGCATAGGCGCTAAACCTGGTTGCGCTGTAGACGGGTCAAAATATGGGCTGTTTTCGTCGAACGGGTTAAATATGCCGCTGGTATCGCTAAGGGTAAACGACATAGTGCCAGCGCCGAACTGGTCGCCTACGTCCTCACGGCCACGCTTTACCCGCACGTTTATGCAACCGTCTAAAACGGCAGCAAAGTTAGTAGTACCGTCTAAAACGTATTGCGTATTATCTAAAACGCCTGCTGTAGCGTCGTCAAGTGTGAAGCCGTCTTGAATAAAACCCGTGTCTATAAACAGTTCGTAATTACCCGAACCGACAACCGCTACGCCAGCCATTACGCGATTTGCAACTGCAACGGGCCGCTAAGACGGTTATAGGCCCGCAAAGCGTCGTTAATAGCTTCGCCTACTTCGCCTTTAGTAGCCAGCTGGCTATTTACGTTTATGGTTACGTTGCCTAACGGCTGGCCTTTGTCTGTTGGTGCGCCAACGGGTATAACGCTAGGCATAGTAGGCGCTGTCATTGTCGGCGTCGTGCTAATTGCGTTAGTAAATTCGCTGCTAATACCTTTTACGTCAGCAAGGTTTATACCTTTTTTACCTAGCTTGGCTTGCGCTACGGCCATAGCCGCTTCAACGCCCGCTAAGTATTGTTGGGCGTTGGATACGCCAGCGGCGTAAAATTTGTTAGCTGACAAAATGCCTATTTGTTCAGCTATTTTGTTTGTTTCCTCTACAAGTTTGTTAGCCCGTAAAACGTTTTCACCAGACTTTAAAAGTTCTTTGGCGATAGCTGCGCCGCTATCTATGCCCGCGTCGATTACTTGCTGTAGCGCTTCTTGCGATAGGCCCGTAGCTAACAACTGTTCTACTAAATCGGCAAACTCTTTAGCTTTATCGGCTTGTTTTTGTAGCGCACTAAAAAACGTGCTGCCTGCGTCCTCGCCGCCTTCCTCAAAAGCTGCGCCAAAATCTAAAGCGCCTTTAATTACGTCAGTAACTGAAGTAGCAAAATCATTAAAAGCGTCTTGGGCTTTTTTAAGTCTGTCTTTGGCTGCGTCTAATGCTTCGCCCATTTCTTTATTAAGCGCAGTTGCAGCGTTTTTAACGGCTTCAGTTACTTTATTTATTGCGCCTTTGCCGCTACCTTTTTTGTTTTCGTCGCTTGCTAAATTGTCTAAATCAGTTGTAACTTTTTTAATTACGTTGCCAAAACTATCTAAACGATTTTCGGCGTCTAAAATTGTTTGGTTCTGGCTTAAAACTGCGCCTTGTAAAACGCTTACTTTATAGGCAAAACTGTCAAAGCTTTTTTCTATTGCGCCAATATCTATAAACGTGTCGAAGGCTTTAGCCATTGTTTTAATGGCGTCTAGCGGGTTACCTGTAACAAACTGAAATTGGGCTATAAGTACCTGGACGGCTTTATATACAACGTTTGCCATACGTGCCGCGTTGACAGCAATAAATTTAAACGCTTTTACTAAACCTTCGCCAGCGCTACCAGTTTCAGCTACAGCTTGTTGAAGGCCTTTGCCTAAACCCTGTTCGCCAAAAGCTGTTATAACTCTGTCGACTGCTGGCAATACTTCGTCGTTTAAAAATTTTACTAACGTAGAAAAAACAGGTAATAACAATTCGCCAATTTTTGTTTTTACGTTTTCAAATTGTGCGCTTAAAATACGTTGCTGGTTTGCTAGGCCGTCTGAAGTTCGCGCGAAATCGCCTTGCGCGTCGCCTGTTTGTTCATAGATTACTTTTTGTGCCGCTAAAATTTTTTGTTGCGCTGTCAATGCACCGCTACCGCTATATATGCCCAATTCCATAGCAGCGGCTTTTAACGTTGCGTCGTTTAACAAAACCCCAAAACGCCTTAAGGGTTCAGCTTCACCGCGTAACGCAGCGCCAATAGCGTTAATGGCTTCGTCTGGCGTAGTGTTATTGAAACTGGCTAGGTCAGCAGACAAAGAAATAAAATCAGTTGTAAACGTCGCTAACTGGTCGCCTGCTAAACCTGCAGCTTTACCAAACGTGCCGAACGTGCCAGCAGCCGCTAAAACCTGGTTTTGACTTTGCCCGATTTCACGCGCAGCAGTTTTAGCAAAATCGGTTACAGCTTTGCCAGCGTCCCCAAAAATTACGCTTATTTTGCTTGTGTTTTCTTGTAAATCGCTGGCCGCTTGAATAGCTGGCATTAGGCCCTTAGTGAAAACAAGCACCGAACCAGCAGCCGCTATAAGGCCTGGTACTACCGAAGCTTTAAGAATATTGCCTAATTTGCCAGCTGGCCCGCCAATACCTTTTAACGCCTGCTGCGCTTTGTTTAACCCCGTGTCGTCAAAAGTCGAAGTAATCGGTATGTTAATTGCCATAGCGAACCTTCAACTTTTTATTTAGTGTTTTGGCTACTTCGTCGACAATTTGTTTAACCGCATATTGCACCGTGTCCCTATGCTGTTCTACTGCTGGGTCTATAGCGCGTGGCTGGTAACCGACTTCGACATTTAAATTATTAACGAAATTAGTATTTTTTGTTTTAATGCCTGCGTGGTCATATATTGCGCCTGCCGCGTCCGTTTGCTGGGCGACCATTAACTGATAGGGCCTAGCCTTAAAAGTTACGCTATGGCTTTCACGCGGGTTATTTTCTGCGTCAAATTTGTCTTTAAATTGAACCGTACCGCCTTTGCTGGCCCGTCTACCTACCTTAATTTTTAGGCCAGCTTTAGCCGTTTTGTTAGTCCAATAAACCTCGCGGCCTTTTATAAGTTTGCCGCGAACCATACCCGATAAAGGCGGGACGTCGCCTATCAGCTGGCGGGCTGTAGCAATAATCGGCGCACCAGCGCCTTTAATATCTTTAGTTACTTGCCGTCTGTAAACCTTGTCGTATTTGTTTAGTTCAGCCAAAGTTTCTTTTATGCCTTCAACTTGTAAAACTAGTTTTGGGTCAGACATAAGTTTTATTCTGTTTGTTTAAAATTTCTACGACGGTATACAAATCGTTTATACCAAACTCGATATGGCTAGGCCAGTAATGACAAGTTACTAACACTTCAGCCATAAGGTAACTTACTGTGCCTGGTCTGCTTTTAAATCGGCGGCCTGTTCTACTACTTCAATATTTACAAGGCTATTAATAAACGCGTCTAGCGAACTGGGTACGGTTATTCCGTTTAGGCGGCTGGCTTCGTAGCACATATACGCTAAGTCCTCTACGCCTATGCCGTTAGCTATGTCTGAAGCTTTGCGCCTATATTTTCTTTCCCATAGAACTATGGTCATTAAGTTAGTTTGCACTTCGTAATTGTTGCCGTCTTTAAATACGGCTTTTAGTGTTAATTGCATATTTGCCTTTCGTAGGGCAGCGCTTTATTAGCGTTGCTTGTTTTTTTAGTTCTCAGCGGCCAAAGCCGCGCCATTATGAAACGGCTTTAGTTAGTGTGCCGCCAGTAAACGTAAGCGTAATGGTCGACAGTTCGCCAAGACTTGCGTTTATTGGCGTGTGGCTTTCCAAGTATGCGCCAGTAAGCGTATATTTTGGTGCAGTAGCGCTAGGGGTTACAAGACCTGTAGCCGTTGGCGAAACCGTAATAGTTGTTTGAATACCGACCAAACCATAAATAGTTGCTTCGGTTTCACTTGCCGCGTAGCTTTGATATAGCGTTACTTCAAAACTGTTGTTTTGCAATGAAGTTACAGCAGAACCGCCAAATTTGCGGGCCGTGTCGCCAAACGCTGTAGTTTCAAGTTGTTCGTAATTGTATGTCAATACTGCGCTAGTCGCCTGGTCTGTTAAGTCGACTGAGTTAATAGTAAGCGCTGGGTTTGAAAGATAAACGGTAGTTGCCATATTTGGTTAGTCCTTGTCTGTATCTGTATCTTTAGTTTTACCAGATTTTTTAGCGCTTTGCGTGGATAGGTGGCCGCCTTCTACAAGCGCTTCAACGTCTACGCCTTCTAAATCTTTGTCAGTAACAGTATCGCCGCGTTTAAAACCTGCGAACCTGTCCGAAGTAACCATATAGCTAGTCATTTGTTTATCCTTACGCTGTCTGGGCTTGCATTGTTATAGTCAAATCATACGCAGGATAAGCCACGCCGCCTACTAAAGCTTCTGTAGGCCTACCGTCCGTAACGCCTACATTAGCACCCAGCACCAGCGAAGCAAGGTTAAGTAAACTGCGTTGCGCGTCCAGGTTGCCTGGCCCTAAAGTTATTACCCGTACTGGAAACGACATCTTTACTATGTTGGCGTTAAACGCTTCAAAGCTTGGCGCGTCAATAAAAGCGCAAGGCGGCACAAGGTTTCGCGGGTCGTTCACTACCTGTAACCCTGTAACGGCTGTAAGTGTCGTAGTTAAATTTGTTAGCGACGTATTAAACAAGTCGGTAAAGTTTTGGGGCATTACGCAACCGCTGGCCTATCGACGCCTAACAGCTGTTTAATCATTGGCGACAAACCAAAACTATTAGCCGTGCCTAAACCATCAAATGACGCAAAATCTTGTACGCCGCCGCGTTGACGATACAACGCGCCGCCATACATAATCGTTCCTAAACTGACTGCCCCGTTTGGCACGGTAGTTAAACTTTCGTTTTTGTAGCCTGCTTCGCGCCTTCTGGCGTAACAAAAATTGTTAGCAGCTGCCGCGCATTGTGTTAAAAAGGCTGTATCGGCTGCCGTCGCTGTACCAATACCTAACCAGTCCTCTATTTGGCCTGCAGTTATCCACGTGCAAACAGGCGTTGTAGTTAGTGTGCCTGTTGCTGCAACTATGTTTACGTTGTCTGCCGTTTTCGCATATAGAACTTGGTTAGCTATTGGGGCTTCTATGTCGTAGATAAAAAAGCCTTGTTCGTCTACGCCAGTAAAATAATATTCTGGCAACGCGTCAACGGTATAAGTACCGTTAAAGGTTGCGTCGACGCCAGCGATAGTTACGCTTTGCCCTACTTCTAACGGGTCGGCGTTAGTAACAAGTACGACTACCGCGTAATTATCGGTTAAATATTTTTGTTTGACCGAATAGACGGCCATAGCTGGCCTTCTTTCTAGTCGTTAAACGAACTTAACGAACTTGGTAGCGTCTGCCATAAACGCGGCTGCGTAGCCCCTAAAGGCAATAGTGCGGCCAAGTGTGGCTGGTACGTCTACAGAAATTGCGCCTTTTTGCTGTTCGTAAAACTCAAAGCCTGCGGCTGGACCTGCTGCGTGGCCCATAAATGAACCTGGCGCGTTTTTGTCTACGACAAGTACAAGGCCTAGCGGGTTACCGTTCCAGCTTGTAGCAGCTGAATTACCTGCAGCATTTTGACCCATAAGATTAGGCGCACCTACAAACGGGAATACTGGTCGGTTTTGGTCGTCTACTGACGAAGCAAGCGCAGCCCAGCTACCAGGCGTTACAAACATATGCGTAGGTAGGTAGTTTGTGTTTAACGAAATTTGCCTTGCGCCTTCGTAAATTGCAGCTACCCAATCAGCGCCTACGGCTGTATCTGTAACCGTTGAAGTTTGCGAAATTGCAGCGTGGCAAGTATCGACAGCGAAATTATCTGTTGCTTGTCCGTAGGCAATAGCAAGTTGATTTAAAATAATGTCAATGCTTGCAGGGTCTGACCAGTCCAAGTCTTGTTCTGAAACTGTTACATAAGTACCAAAACTTTTCTTTGTAATGTCATTGTTTGAAACTACAACAGTCGAAGCGTTAAGCGCGTCGAATTGTGCGGCCTGTTCTGTCGCTACTGGACGTGTCGTAATTTTTGGGCGGCGAAATGTTGCGCCCGCTGTCGGCATAGCACGAGTGCCAATAGCTGTAACAAATGGTCTGATTGGGTTAAGCCCGTCATAAACAGAACCTACAATAATTTCGGGCAAAATGCCTGGCGTCGATTCAGTATTTACATATGGTGCAACGCCTGGCGCAGCTTCAATTCGTGCGGCGTTAATGTTCGCGTTAAGTTGTGCGAAATCTGAACCGCCGCGTACATAGCTAGCGATATATTCCGAAGTCGAAGGCAAACGAAGTTTTTTTGGTTGCGCGTAAACAGTGTGTACGGCTGCAGCTTCGATTACTTGCGGGGTTTCTACTGGTTCGTTCATTTTTGTTACCTCTTGTTCTGGGTCTTGTTTACTATTTAACTCTACTTCTGGTTCTGTTTGGTGGATACTCGCAGCCACCCGTTCAACTTTAGCGGCTTCGAAAGCGCCGTAAGGCAAAAGGCTTAACTCTTGCCAATCGGCCTTAGTAATAATCATCGTGCCAGCTTCATCAAAACTGTATTCGACTGGCAAAATACCTACCGAAACGCTATCTAAAACGCCGTCTTCTGCTAGTTGTAATGCTTCGTCGCCTGCGCGGGTTTCGCTAATGCGGGCTTCAAAAAGTACCGTATCGTCTACTTGGGTACGGGCCGAAACTATGCCTATTGGCTGCGTACTATCGTGGTAAAGATACATTTTTGGTTTCTTGCCTTCTAACGGCAAAGCACCATTAGCAAACTTTACTTTTTGACCGTCGCTTACTACGGCTTCGACTTCGTACTGAACCGCTACGCCCGCTAACGTTCTGCGGGGCATTTTCTCGCCAGCGGGCGCAGCGTCTAAATTTAAATCTTGCGGCACTAATCTAATCATCTATTTCTACCGTTTCTACTTCTTCGGCTTCTTCTGGTTTCATCTTTTCTTGCTGTTCTAAATAGCTTTCAATGTCGAAGCGTACTACCGTCCCGCGTGGCAATACGTTATTTGCGCTTAACGTTTCTTGTATGCAGTCAATATAAGGTTTAACGCCAAACGTATATAAATCGCGCGAAGCTTCAGCGCTACTAACGTAACTGTAATTGCCAATACTGACCGAAACTAAATAGGCGGGGACGTTCGCTATACGTGCAATTTCTTTAGCCTGGTATTCTGCCGCGTCAATTAAAAGCATTTTGTCGGGCGTAGCCATATTTGGTATCACTTCTACAAATTCATTTACTGCGCTTGTAGCTGAAGCAAAACGTGCTTCGTCGTATGCTTGCGCTAAATCACGTAATTCTTGTGCTGACATCGGTTCGCCTGCAGTTTGGCGAAGGGTTACGGCTGGCTGCAAACTTGAAGCGTTACGGTTACGGGCCTGTTCTAATTTTAAAGCTGTATCAACTGAAGTAGCGCCAGTATAAATTAAGCCTTGTATCGGGCTTAAAAACTGTATTAAATCTTCGTAGCGAATTGGTAGGCCTTGAAATAAAACCTGTTTAGACGGGCCAAACCAAACGCCGTTAGTTGCTGCCTGGTCTTGTGTTGTAACTATTGCTGCAGGTAAACGAGTAAACGAACTTGGATAGCCCGAACTATCGCGTTCGGTAACATACCAAAAAGCCCGCCCATAAAACAGTAAATCGTCCAGTGTAAAACTGAGTATAAAATTATTTGTTACGCCTTTATCTATTCTTGCTAACCAACTGCGCGGCGCTTCGGGTACTAATTCCATTTCCTCGCCGTTCCACATTTCTTTATACATTTTCAATGGCAAGCAACCAATAACAGAAGCCATAAGGTCTCTACTGCGACTTATTGTCGGTACTTGCATAAATTTTTGTCTTAATACGCCGTCTGAATACGCATAGAAGTTACCGATTTGCGAAGCACCAGCATTACTACCAGTTCGATTAGACGCAGCACCAGCGGCAGCTTTAACGGTTTTTGTTGGTTCAGCTTTGCGGGTAAATAATGCCATTGGTTTAGTATGCCACACTTTATAAAAGTTTTGGTGGTAGGTAGCCGCCGCAGTTACCCTACGAGAAAGTTAAGAAACTCGACGGCTACCCGCGTTACACATTAGCCGAAACACAAACTAAATCGCGTTACGGGTACTAACAATTAACGGCTTACCTATCGTGGCTGGTTTGCTGACCATAGCAACCGCAAACACTAAACAGCGGGCTAACTCGATAGGGCCTGGACTACGCAAACTAGACAAAGTAATAGCGCCTTGATTTTTGACCGCTACGGCCCGTTCTACGTGCTGGGCTAAAAGTGCGCTGCCGTCGTGCCGTATTTTGCCTTCTAAAATCGCTGCCCTAGCGCCTACCGTCCAGCGTTGTAATTCTCGATTACCAACAATAGAAGCGCGCCGTTCAAATTTTGTAGGTAAAGACATTTCGAAAGCTGGCGTAATAAGTAATCGCGTGGTTTGGTCTTGGCAAGCGTTTTCTACAGCCTGCCAACACTCAGCCAAAGTATCTTTAATGAATTCGACGGCTAACTGTATTTGGCCTTTGCTGTTTAGCGCAGCCCTAACGCCTACATAGCGGGCTTCGTCTTGGCTTTGTTCTATAGCTAAAACGCCGCCTTTGGGCATTGGGTCAGCTGTTACCAGTTTGTCGAAAACGCCAGGCTGTAGCCAGCCGTTAGCGCTGGCCGTCCACAAATTTACGCTGCTACGTAAAAATGCGTTACGGTTCGGCTGTTCAGCTTCTGACGCTATAACGTCTAGCGTTAACGTGCTGCCTATAGCGGGGTTTGCTTTTATCCACGCTTCGGGCGTCATAGGGTCGATATCGCTACTAGGTGAATACTCAGCAAAATATAGCGACGTAACCTTTTTTTCGTCTATTGCCCGTAAACCCTGTTCGCGCCATTTCTGCATTTCTTTACTACTTTCGTCGCCAGCTGTCGAAGTCATAAACAACAGCGGACTTTTACGGGTACGCATAGTAGGCAACAGTCCTACGCTTACGCTGTCTGGCGAAACCGCCCAAAGTTCATCTATGCAAACTAAATCAGCTGTAAGACCGTGAAACGAAGTAGGGGTAGCAGCGCGAACTAGCCAGCGTGTACCGTCTGGCAAATTGGCTTCGTTACGGCCTACCGCCCAAGTCAAAATAGCCCCAAATTCTTTTTCTAATATTGGCGCTACCTGGTTAAACAACTCGATAGCTAAATCTAATCTATGGGCCGTAGTAATAATCGTTTGCGGCCTACCGCGCAACTTCGGCATAACAGTAGCCCAATAGCCAACTACCCCAGCCAACAAAATACTTTTACCGTTCTGTCTAGCCACACTAACCAGGCCTTGCCTATGCAATAAATCGCCGTTAGCGTCGTGCGCCAATAAACCGCTAGCGACGTGATATTGCCAGTCCATTAAATCAACGTTTAAAAAGTCTTTAGCCCAAACTTTTACGCCGTCCGCAAAATAACGGCCTTCACGATTACAAACAGTTTCTAAACGCGGCCTGTATATGTCTGCATAATTATGCACTACGTCGACTGGTTGCCTTCTGTCGTCATCTGGCCAGTTCTCGCCAGTTACGGCCAGTTCAGAAACCAAACCGCTATTTTCAGCCATTTTAGATAAGAAAATAGAAGCG
>Ga0208644_1002295_pt1 | contig 15343 bp, 15 predicted proteins | sample VirMetDEL_Nov_18_FD_184517 | JGI IMG/M metagenome (GOLD analysis project Ga0208644, IMG submission 184517) | Aqueous microbial communities from the Delaware River and Bay under freshwater to marine salinity gradient to study organic matter... | ecosystem: Environmental > Aquatic > Marine >... | reverse complement strand
GAACTCTTTAGTTAGCTCGGCGATAATAACCCGCTGTGCTCCAGCAGTATCACCGGTTGCTACCAGATTCTTTACTAAGTCTTTTTGGCTCTCAGAGAGGCGCACACCGACTCTTTGCAGGGCAGTTACACCGAGTACTGGGTCTTGTAATGCCTTACCCACCTGAATAGAGGTTTGTGTCAGGTCAGTACCCATTGCAGTTGCCATATCTGCCACGGCCTTAGTAGCGTCTGGGAATACGTCTTTACCAATATTTGTAAATGTTAGGAGCATATTCTGCGCGCTACGAACTTGCTCATCTGAGTAACGGGTATTCTTTTCTATGCTAGCCGACAGCTTATCTACCATATCGGCTGTAACACCGGCGGCTCCACCAGTAGATTTAAGTACGGCGTTCGTTTGAGCTATCGCCAGCTCGCTCTCCATGAACGCTTTGGTGCTCGCTATGCCAAAGGCTACAGTCGCAGCACCGAGCGCAGCAATACCGGCAGCAGCTACAGCGCCCATCTTGCCAACAGTACCTAAGCCACCACCGAACTTCTCTAATGACGCGCTTGCTTTGTCATCAGCTGTTATAACGGCTTTAATATGGGCTTCGGCTGCCAACTTATTTACCTCCTGAGTGCTTGTTCATCAATTCTTGCTTCTTATTTATAGAACTATATATCTTGAGGTTAGTAAAGAAGTCATCAACAGGCTCATCTGCTAACTCTTGTGCAGATAAGCCAAAGAGCTTGCGATAGAGGTATTTCTGGATTGCTAAGGGCATTTGGGAGCGCTCATTAAATATCGCGTCCTCAATGTCCTCTATGCTTTTGGGTCTTGTCCTGTGAGCCGTTCCATTACGCCAGTAAAGAACTCGCCTGGCATATCGAGCATATCGTCTTTCGTGAACTCTACGAGCTTGCCGTCCTGAGCTATCTCGCCCTTGATAAGCCTGTCTGAAAGTAAGTCCACCATGAACTGCATAGCTTCTTGGTTGTTGTTTGTTTCCTGAACAGTAGCAATCTTCGCTTGGATATCTTCGTACTCTCGAACTGGTATAGCCTGAAAGATTACATAGCTATCAGCATAGTCCTCGCCGAAGAAATCGAGCGAGATACGCTTTTCAATTTTTATCATATCGTTCTCCTTAGTTTAGTAGCCAGTGCCAGCAAACGTGTTAATCAGAATGCACGAGCTGATTATATCAGCAGCGTTGGCGGCATCATAGTTGGCCTTGAACTGAATGCTCTGCGATACGATGGTATCGAGTCCACGATCCTGTTCCCATTCGGTAAAGTCTACGCGTGGGAACTCCATCGCCAGGCTAGAGTTGACTGAGCTACGGACAAAGCTGATACCCATAGCCTTATAGGTGCCATCAAGCATCAGGTTGCGGTAGGTTTCGTCTTGCTTCAAGAGTTCGATAGATCCTTCTACGGCGAAGTTGGTAGCCAGTACATCTTCTGGCTCAACAGTACCAAGCACGACATCGTGTGCAGCATTCTTGGTAAAGTTTAGCTCTAGCTTCTTTAAGCTAATCGCTGAAGCGGCAGCTAGACCTGCGGTAGAGCTTGCAAGCTTGAATACGAGGTGCTGATGCAAGAACTTATTGCCGAGCGCCGTAAAGCTAGCCGTCTGACGCGTATACGAGCGCCCAACGCGGCTTAAGAGGCCAACAGTGAAGTTTACTATACCATTCTGTTCTACAGTGATTTTAAGCGTATCTATAACGCCCAGGCTATAAAGCTCGGCGTAGTCAGGATCCTGGTAGAGCACTGACAAGCTTTGGTGCTGGTTAGAGTTAGCTAGGGTATAGGTGTGAGTGTAAGGGTTTCCACCAGTTGTTACCGGAGAAGCTCCCAACAGGCCGGTGAGAATAATTCCTGCAAGCTTATCATCTAAATTGCTCTCGAACTCTCCGCTTGCCATGCGCTGGGTTACAAAGTTTGCGTCAGAATCGGCTAGCTTGCCCATTCCTTCAGACTCTCGGGCAGTCTCAGTTTTATCATCAAAGCTAATGGTGCTGCGTGGAATCCAAAAGCCGTTCGTGATAGTACCAGTACCGCGAGTGCCTTCTTTTGCGATTAGTAGCTGCCCTAAGCGGCCAACGTGTTTACTCATATTTATATACTCCTTTTACACTATGTAAATGCTATGCACCTTAACAGTAATCTCTACCCCACGCGCCCAGCCAGCCTCATACTGGTAATAGCTAGGTGTGCCAATAGCAGCTTCCATGAACACCACCTGGGCATAATCTCCTAGCGTGATATTGCTATCTAGCGTATCGAGAATATCTCCAGTGATATCTTCTATCGTCTGCTCGGCTAACTCTACCCTATCAGTGTTATCCCGATCCTGTCCGATCTGCGCTAAGGCCAGAATGCGGTAGGTGTGTATGCGCTTATTCTCCGCGTTGGTATAGAACTCATTATCTGAGCCAGCGAATGTAATAAAAGCGCAAGGGAAGCCGTCAGGGTTAAGCTTTTCGTGGTTGTAAACTTTGTTAATGGTGCTAATCGTAGAGATTTGCGTAATCAACTCATGTTTGATGTCCTGAATTACGCCCATGCAATACTCCTTACTCCAGTTATCGTATATTTATACCTATGCGTCAATAACTTCATACGCCCTGGCCTATTTCGTTTAATACCTTTTGTACGGCATTCTTAAAGTTCTCTTGGATCTGCTTCTCATCATCTTTTAATGAGTCGGCCAAGAATGGTCTAGCCTTAATACCCCTGCTCGTACCCTCATGCAGATAGGTGGCGTAGTCCATACGGCTGTAGAGCGTTCCCTTACCAGTTTCAAACATACTAACCCAGTTCCGGGTCAGGGAATAGGTGCGGTTTTGGTAGTACTCATTTGAATAGCCTTTTTTGGTTACGGTACGCTCCACTTGAAAGATAGAGCCTTCAATAGCGGTATTTAAATGCTTCACCATAAGCTCCGGGGCTTTGCGGAACGCCCGGCGAATCTCGTCTAGATTCTCAATCTTAACGCTATACTCAGCCATTCTTGCTCTCCAGTATTACTTGGATATGCTCCAACAAGCCCGATCCCTCATAGCGGCTGACGGCTTTTACGCTGTAGCGCTTACCGGAGCCGTCATCGACCTGGTCGCCCTCTTTAATTGGCACTGAGCCGTCTACCCACATATCGTATAAAGCGCCGATCCGCCCGCCGATGTCGTTCGTACGGCTAATACCTATCGGCTGAATGTCTGCTTGGTATGAGGTAAACGTAGCCGAGTAGTTTTGGATAGCAGCACCGAAAGGTCGTAAGCGCCGGATGCTTATCTCGTGGCTAGCAAAAAACAAAGCCATTAGTTATATCCAGATATAGCAATATCGCAATATGGGCGCAGTATGTCGTCTAGTCCAAGCGAATCTATTAGGCTAGCATTGCCGGTAGCGGTAGTGCTGTCAAAGTACTCTACCTTGCGCTGCCCCTCTTGCTTGCTCTTTATGCTGGTGCCAGCTGTACCGTTCTCGGTTACGAATGCCGCCATGCGCGCACACGCCTCAGCTAAGTCATCGGGGATTGTCGCGTAACCTGCTGTGTAGGCTATCTTCCAAGAGTGAAAGCTTGAGCCAAAGTTTACCAACGCCTTAATGATGCCGGCGTCAGTATCTACAAAGTAATCCTCAGCGTCGAGTGTGGTAAAGCTGGCGTTATTACCAGCTTCATCGCGCCATTCTACGCTGGTCATAGTAATCACTGGCTTATTACGCAAGACTAGCTCATTGCCGCCAATCCCATCGTAATACTCAACATAGGCCGTAGAGTTAAAGCTCGATACGCCACAGTAGTTCAGAATAATCTTTGTAGCGTAGTTAATATTGCGGGTAATCAGATTATCCTGGGCAGTTCCGGTAATCCCAAGTATTTCTTTTACATCTGCTACCGATGTGAGGGCTTCTGGTGAGAGAGCTGTCATGCTATTTTATCCGATCTGGTTATCATCTTATCTTTGTACGCGATGCCCTTGCGGTAGAGCTTGCGCGCGAGAGTTTGCGGTACGCTAATCACTTCTCCGGTAAGCCGGTCTTTATAGTCCTTGAGTAAGCGTATACGTACTCTTTCCATGTCTCTATATAACTACTACTAGATATATACGTCAATAACGCAAAGAGCGCCCAAAGGCGCTCCTGCGTAGCACTCGACTAGACTTATGCTAGTCTGCTGCTATTCTACCAAAGTTTCTATTAAACTCCAGTAATCTTCTTAACTGCTTCGGTTAGTGTGAGTTCTGCGTCAACACGCTTCTCTACACGCACGAATACCAAGTTCTTTTCGAACGCGCTTGATCCGCCAACAGTGGCTTCATCTGATACGCGTACCGAGATACCAGCACGATCTACAATCTGGTAGTAGTTGAAGTCGCCCAAGTAGAGCTCATTCCCTAGATTGTTCTGTTCGTACATAGGTCGCCCGAGAAGGCTTCCGTAAGGGCTATCGCCCAGGTTCTGTACGAGGTATCGGTTCTGGGTGTCTTTTAGCTGACGCACGGTTGCGAGGGTACGAGCGTTTCCTACCCATACTGCACGCCCACGATAGCCCTGCTTCAAGTCATGGAACAATTCAATTACATCATCAGCCATGTTCGCGCTTTTAGCACGTGAGCCTACGGTGTACTGGTTTACTCCGGTTGGCTTACCTGATCCATCACCAGTCCAGAATGCTGCATCTTCTTTTTCGGCAAGGCTCTGTGTCATCAAACCAGCGATGTAGTTGACGATAGATCCGTTTACGCCAAGAGTAGCGTCATCTGAAAGTTCCTGCGAAAGCGGTACGATAGAAGCTAGAGAGTAAGGAGTGAATACTAGCTCTGCGAATTGAGCGGTGCTGGTAGCCTTAACTGCAGCTTCGTTACGCCATTGTGCCTGTGGTCGAGTATCGAGTTTTGGCAAGTGGAGTTCGTTGCTTTGTGTGGTAATGGTGTTAGCGATCTGGCGCATAACAGTTGCGTCTCGGAGATCTTCTACGATCATGTTCGAGAATTCTGCTGGCACGAGGTATCCACCTAGAGCGTCAGTACCTTCTACGAGTACCTGAAGCTTTTCTTTATCACCATGCATAAGAGCGCTCATAAAGTGAATGGTCTTACCAGTGATTTCGGTGTACTGCTTACCAGCGTTCTTACGTTCTGGGATTACGTGCTTGATTTCAGCAAGCTTATCTACTGATACGCTTCCCAAGCTCTTGTCCATAATCATCTTGTCGTTGCCCATTTTCACGTCAGCAATAACTGGTACGTGAGCTTCTGCCTTAACTTCGGCATCAAGCTTTTCGCTCAATTTACCAAAAGCCTTAGCAGCAATAGCTTCAGCGAGATCTTCTACTTTTGTATCTTCAGCGCTTTTAACTTCAGCTTCTTTGGTGCTGATGTCTGCGGCTTCTTTTTTAAGAGTCTCTAGCTCGGCCTTTTCTGCTTCGGTAATGCTACCGTCAGCGAGTTTGGCCTGTAAGTCTGAGATTTTACCCATGTATTAAAGTCCTTTCTTATTATCTTGCAGCAGTTTCTCGGTTACTCGATCCAGTGCTTTAAGTAGTGTGCGTTGGCGGCTGTCCTCGGTTTCTGCTAGGAGCTGTCCAGCTATCTTGTCGATTGCCTTAAGCCCGTTCGCGCGCACGTATGGATTGCCATCATCGCTTGAGGATTTAGCCCGTAAGCTATTCACCTCATGCTCCAGCTCTACTAATCGCTTAGTAAGCTGTTCTATATCGTTATGCTTCATTTCTTCTTCTGCGTCAATAACTCCAATCACGCTCTTGATAACGCTTTTCTCAAAACCTGCTGTTTCAAGTGATTTATACGCCATCATACGAGCTTCTGGATTGGCTGGTACGTTCACGGCAGAGATTTCGAGGAGTTCCTGCTTGGTAAATGTATTGCCTTCAGCTTCTAAGGGCTTAAAGCCTACGGAGAAGCTGTTGATGATGCCCTGATCAAACATTGCCTTAATAGCTCGAGCTTCTGGAGTGATGTCGTGAAACTCTGGCTCGAATACCATCTTAGCGTCTGCGCCCTTGCCTTCAGTGCGGACATTCTTCGCATTGCCAATAGCCGGGATAGAATGATCGTGCGCCCAGAGCAATACAGGATTTGCCATAAAGTTTTTTGTTTCCCAGCCTTCAACGAGAACTTTCTCGCCATGCCGATCCTCAACTGCTGTAGAAGCGATAGCAATCATCTTTTTGCCCTCTCGCTCTATATTTGCCTTTACTGTATACATAATAGTTTGACTCCTCTTTGATACTGCTATCTAATAACCTGCGAACAGAATCGTCAAGAACTCTAAAGCTGATCCACCTTAGCTTGCGTTACATCACTATTGGCTTCAGTGTCAGCGAGTATCTTGCCCATCGTACCTGCGGTAGTATGAGCAGATAGTGGCTCGTCCCATACCCCAGTGATACTCGGCATAGTTGCAATAGCAGGTTCAACAGGTAAACCATTCGCCCAAAGGTCAAGTCCACCCAAGTCAATCTGTACGCCAGCAGGATAAGCCACGTTAAAATCATCAACGTAGAAGTAGCTGTTTGCTCCAAGTGAAGCGTTAGTTGCACCAGTGATCTTCATCTCAACCTGCCCGAAAGTTGTGGTCGGAGTAAACGTCACCGCTAGTTGTTGCCATGAGCCAGCCGTTGCGGTTGCTACAGAGGTTGCAGTTGAAGTCTGGTCATAGGTAACGGTAAGCGTTGGTAGCGTGTAAGTACCAGCGTAGTAAGCAGCGAGGTTGATTCGTACCCAACAACTTATAGTCATGGTCTTGTTCTGAATATTACCTGTCGGTATGGTTTGTTCCCAGTGCATCAAATTCATTCCGTACGGCTGGAATCGCATAGCAAAGCCACCAGCCGTTCTGACTGTGGTATCAGTAAGGCCAGTCCCAGCTCGGTGTATTTCACCATAGGGCAAATAGGTAGAATCTGCATTCGTTACCTGGTCATAGTTTTGGAATGATACTTTCGAGCCATCGACACCCTCAGGGTTGCTCTGGGCAGGGTTGGTGACGGTTCCAATAATAGAATCAATGACCGTCAGATTTGAATATGGTACATAGTTTGCAAAGTATTCGTGGATGTAGCTCACCGCTGCACTGACACCGTATGACTCGTTTATTGCCCGTACATTCTGCAAAACAGAGAAGTTCCAAAAGACCCTAGTAATCTTGTCGTGACTGTTGTTTTGCCAGATGACGTTCATCATTGGCCCATCGGCCCTTACGGTAGCGTTAAGCCCCCAAAAGACATTGTTAGAAATGGTTGAGTTAAACAGGCCCGAACCAACTGAGACTGGCTGACCTCCACTGTTGTAGACATAGTTACTATCTATCAAGACATTGACGTTGCGTGAAAAATTGGCAAATGATGAGCTGTTCATCATAATGTTATCTTCAAATAATTTTGTTCCGCTTGCAGGGCCATAGTAAGTACCAATAAAGCTTGCCTTGAAGGCGTGGTTCCGTTTGAAAACATTGGGACTACCATTGAGGAAGTTGGTCGAATTAAAGAGTGTCACACCACCAGTTAAAGCACCATTTGATAATGCACAGTCTTGAACTAATATTCCGCCAATATTAGCAGTATCGTCATACCAACCACTCGTACCCTGAGAAGGTGCCATCGATATGCCAGATAGCCAAACGCCACTAAAGACAATGTCGTTAATACCGTTTACATAATGAAGGGCGGTAGTGGTAGTTGTTTGCTTGTACTCAACACCATAACCGTTAAGTCGCATGACGTGACCACCAGCCAAACGAGCAGCAGTCACAATATTGGTATTGAGCGTAATGTTAACACCAGCGATGGAGCTAATGGTAAACGGTACAGTCTCAGCAGTGACACCTGCTGTATCGGCTTTACAGACAACTAGGCTGTCGCCAATTGACCAACCTGTAGCGGTTGAAGTTACAATATTAGGCTGTGAATTAGCTGCATTACTAGCCAGAGTAGTAGAACGAACGGAAGGCACTTCACCGTACATTCTAATATTCATACGCCCTATTCGAGAAACAGTAGGGTTATTACCAGCGATGTTAATACCAGTATTGCCAGCCGTACCAAGGGTATTAGCCACCTCTACAATAACGGCTTTTTGAGCAGTTGGTATCGGACTAGCTTCTGTGCCAACATGAAAGCCAGCGTGAGAACCAAAGACAAAGTAGCCATCAATCGTCATGGTGTAACTAGCAACAGGAGCGTTTTCCCAAATAATCATGGCGTTGGCAGTGTAGTCACCTGAATTAGAAGAACAGGCAATACCACAGACTGAGTTTACGGTTTCACCTGTTGAGAGTAGTCCATTAAAACGACAGTCTCGGTCAATCGTAATGCGATCTTTAGCGATGATGACATCGTTGAGTGCGTAGGTTGCAGCAGTATCACACCAGGTGGCATACATTGGTGCGGTTCCATTGGAAGTCACAAGACCCCAAGTACCGACTGTGCCGCCAGATTGTATAATACTAAATCGCCACTTTGAGGCAGTTGTATCGACAGCGTAAGGTACTGAGAACTCAAAAGGACGTATCCATGTAGACTGTAAGGTATTAGCGACTGAGTTAGCAATTTGAGCACCAGTTAAAACACTCGAAACTCGGTCAGTCCAGACACTAGCTACGTTCTCTTGTAGGGTGACGGTAACGGTTCGGTTAATGTGTGTTGTCGCTCCGAGAGAGATGATGACACCCATGCAGTTGCCAGCGTTGGCAAACGTCACTGGGATGGTTCGGGCTGCTGTAAGAGCAAGCGTAGTGGCACTAAACCCACCGAGGTTATACGATTCAGCTCGGTAAAAGCCTGATGCGGTGTTGAGGGTAGTTGCACCGTTTGAAATAATTACTGCCATTATAAGTTCTCCTCGTACGAATCACATGCCCGTTGTGCAAGTGCAGTCAATTCTTCTTTACCGTCACCCATATTGCCTTCTGTTGAAAGGTCATTTACAACAATAGTATGCCCATCACTCATATCCCAAGTTACCGAACTAGCAACGGTGGGCTTATCTAAATTATGGTATCTGCGATTTATGGGTTTCATGATTGTCTCCTTATGAATATGTTTGTGAACTTCTTGCTGTCCAGGCTGCTGCGTACCCCGAAGCACCTGTGGCGTACTCTCGTACGTTTGTGGCTACTGTTCTTCGATAAATATACCACGCTCCACCTGTGCTTAAGTAGCTCACATAAATATACGTGCTCGTCTTTTCGTAATCTTCCCATGCGTAACCAGTTGTAGTAGCTGCTGGAGTTTGCCAGCTATAGTCTTGTCCCGCATTACTATCTTTTGTTAGCACTTGTCCAGTATTGCCGCCTGCTAAGAGCGTTAGGTTAGCTTTTAGATCCAGCGCTGCTTGTAAGTCGAGCTGATCCGCAAGTGTACCAGTAATTGTTCCCCAGTCCGTAGATCCAACAATCGGTGCTGTGCTAGAGCTACTACCACCAATGACTTCTTGAACAATCGTATCTTCTTCTCGAACGCGCCCAAGTACTGCATCAAACTTTGTATTGCTCATACGATTGTCGCCTTATCTCGTGGAACATATTTAAGCATGAGGCGATTTTTCCACGCTTGCTTGTATGCGCCAGCCTTACCAGTTGCGAATGTTGAGCTTTCGCCTTCGGTGCTTTTACCGAGCCGCTGAATAAACCAGTTACTATCTTTATTCAAATAGCCGATGTAGCGCACGCCATTTTCTTCTATGCTGTTCGCATAATCGTAGCGAGCGTATATGTCTTGCTCTAGCGCCTTCTCTATATGCCCAAATACCGATTTTAGCGTGCTTATCTCGCTCTTAAGTTCGCCAAAGGCAGCAATAGTCATCTCAGGGTCTAACTTGTCTTGGAGAGCCTCTAATTGCGCCGATGTTTTGTTTGCTATTTCGGCAAGCTCTTTGGTATCGAACTCGTTATGCACAATCGGCGCTGGCAGCTCCGGCAGATCTACTTTTAGCTCTTTTTCATTCAGCTCTTTTAGGCTCTGGGCAATGCCAGCTTGCTGAGCTTCAAGCTCTTTGCGCTTTTCTGCGCGTTTTCTTAATAGGGCGAGTTTGCGCTCATTCACTGATAAGCCCCTCTAGCTCTTTAGCATACTCACGCTCTTTGGCTAGCTCTTCTTTTAGCTTATCTATCTCTGATGTGTCGGGCTTCTCAACAACCTTTTTAGCTTTCTTAGGCTTGAGGGCGCCGGAGAGCGTCTTAGAGAACTCATCGGCTAGTACCGGCAAGATATCGCAACGGCAGCGCACGTGCAGCGGTGGAGCCTCTAGGTGGCTATAATCAAGCGTCATGGTATTACCCTGCCCATCTTCTATCGTATCGCCCTTATCGGCAAAGTTAGAGTCCAGCGCTACATCCTGATAATCCTTCTCAGCTTGCAAGCAGAACTCACAAACATTGCTATCTCCAGCCGTAGTCCATTGTTTGCCAACTACTGCGTCAGATTGCTTGTAGGCGTCTGTCGTGGCTAGGTTGGCTACCCGCAGTACCTCGGTCTGGACTATTGTATCTATTTGCTTCTGGCGGGCGCCATCGAAGAACTTCCCGACCTCAGCCCGGATATCATTGACGGTAGCGCCTGAAGCGGTCATGTCGACAATAGTATTCGTGAGCTTATCGATATCAGTGACCGTCATGCTCTTGGTAAACTTCTTAATACTCGAGCGGACTGCCTTACGGACTTCAGCCGATGGCTTGTAGTTGAGCTTCTCGCCGATCAGCGCGTTCGCGGCCATGCCACCGATCATCGTGGCTTCTTCCATCAAAGGAGTGAATAGGTTAATACCAAAGCTAATCTCATCATCTACATCGAAGAGTGGGGCAGCGCTAGCTTTCTGCAAGCCCTTCTCTTCTATCAGCGCAACGGCGGCCATTGTCTTTTCTTCTAGCCGGGTTAGGTAATCATCCAGCTTCTGGGCAAAGCGAGCTTCTACGCTCTCGATTTTATTAATCTTAGCCCGGTGGTACATCACCACCTCGTCATTGGTAAAGAACTCCGAGTAGCGTACGTCTTTCTTAGGTGCTACGTGTTCATGCTCAATAAGCCCCTGGGCTTCCTTAACAGCTTCGGCAGCAATCTCTTTGGCAGCAGCTAAGAGGGTTTTCTGCTTAGCGACTAGCTTAGGAATGCCAAGCTGTCTAAAGCGCTTCTCGAAGTCCACATTCTTGATAGCTTTAGGCATTCCCTTATCTTCTGGTGGAGCTTCGCCATCGGCTGGGGTCATCGGCTCTATTGGGCTAGCGTCAGGTGTACTATTAAAGTCATCGCCACCTTCTACTGGTGGGAGATCAAACATATCGCGAGCTTCATTACGAGTCAACCATTTACCGTAGCCAGCGGTAGCTTCGACAATATCCTCGGCAGTATCTTCTGGGTACGGATCCTCAAAGCCAAAGATAAGCGCGTCTGAGGTCATAGCTGGCAGGTAGAACTCATTTAAGCTATCGACAAAGCTCTGCATCTTAGGCTTGATGACTTCCTTGAGCCAGCCGTAGAGGGATGCTTCGGCGTTAGCGCGGTTTACATCTTCAGTGATTCCTAAGCTCACTTTGGTATTGCCAAAGATACTCATCATCTTATCGCGTACCCATTTACTCTGCTCAATAAACTCCATATCGCGCTGTGTGCTATTTAACGCTTTAATATCTAAGCCTCCCTCAAGGATCATCGTCTTGTGGGCATTACGAGTGCCACCAAATCTACGCTTGAGGTCGGCTTCGAGCCTACGCATATTATCGGGGTTAATCTTTTGGTCAGTGCGGAGAACAGTATCGGGCGTAGCGTTATTTAAGAAAAAGCGCTTATTAAAGTCCTCGGCATAGAGGTCGGTGTCGATAGCTGCCAGCGCCATTGCAATCAAGCCCATACCACGTACCGGATTTAATGGGTTTGGATTCTTGAAGGGTACGACTTGCTCGGGCTTGTAGGTTTCTACGCGCTCCTTGCCGTCTACGATAGTGGTGTATTTGTAGCCGGTAATCTTTACGCCACCGCCACCGATATAGTCGAATAGTACTTTTACTTTGTTTGGCTCTAAGATATAGATATTCTGCTTGGCGTCATCTATATACCAGAAGCAGTCGCCAGCCATATCTTTGAATGTTTGTGTGCTATATACAGCGTCAGTAAAGCTTGTGAAAGCATTTAGTCGGTCGAGTCGGTCGAGTACCTCATGGCTTTCAATTTCAATATATTCTTGCTCGCCGTTAATAACTCGCACTTTGTACAGCTTAATCTCCATCTTTGAGACAGAAGAAGCAAGTGCGTTTAAGTTCGCATATACCCAGCCGTTATAGTATTTCGAGTAATCAGTCGGGTCGCCGGTAATATTGTTGCTAGAGGTATACCCACCAGCCGAGTAAACGGTCTTGTCTACTACTGGCTGAACGAGCGGAGTGGTATCAATCCCACTGTTCGTTAAAGAAATCAGATTTTGCAGTCTTTTCCACATGGCTTGTTTCGACAACTGTGAGGTTGGCTATACTCCGTTCTTGTTCTTTGGCATAAGCGTACTCAGCGAGCGCCCAACTGTCCGCATAATCATCGTGCGCGTTTGGGTCATCTGGGTGATGTACTGATAAGAGTTGTCCTCGGTACTCTTGCTGGAGATCCAACATTTGTTGCCGAAACTTCTCTGACTCCTTTGTACTGTTCTTTGGGAGCGTAGTCAATAACTGCTGAATGCTCACCTTCAAGTTCTTATACATAATGTCTTTGCTCACAGCGGAGAACTTCATACGATACAGGCCGTTGTTCTCATCCATAAAGTTCGTCTCACGCTCAAACATATCAGGCATAAAGTCGCCCTGGCCGGTTGAGTCTATTGCCAAAGCCCGGATATTATAGCGACCTAAGAAATCGGTAATGATATCGAATTGGTCTTTATAGTTCTCACCACGTAGCTCCAGCCAGTTAATTAGCTCCTTTTTTTCTAGCTCCGAGTTCCAGCGAATAATCGTTACGATGGTGCTATCGGGATGCTTTGCGGTATCTATGCCGGCGTAGCATTCATGCTTCTTCTCGTGGTGGGTACGCCCTCTATCGCTGGTTAGCGCGTCTAGCTCCTCTGCGGTGGTAAACTGCCCTGTACCAATCAACCACTTGCCGTAGTAAGGGCGCTGGATCTCATCGCTCTCTAGCCCATACTTCTCTATCTCGCCCTTAATGGTTTGCTCATAGATTAGGTGGCGTGGATCGCCGGTAGACTCGTATACGGTACGCCTCTGCTCGGCTATCTTATCAAAGTAGAGCTTATTGGCGCTCGCGCCTTGCCCTAAGCGGTAGAAGTTGCAGATACGCGTACCAGCTGTGCCAATCCATATTACCGGAGCGTTGGTACTGGCGCGCATTGGCAGGATTTGCTCTTTAACTATCTGGTCGGGTAGGTCTTGGCTCTCTTCAAAGATAATCAAATGGAGTGTCTTACTCTCCGGCTTGCTGGTTTTACTGACCGGGAATATATAGCAGCTGGTGCCATTGGGTAATACGAGCGTCTTAGCGTTGCTCTCCTCTTTAGCATAGCGCTCGGCGTCATCGCCCTCAAAGCTCTGTAGGTCTTTCTCGGTCTTACGCAGTGCCAGCTTCAGCCTATCGAAGTCGGTCTTAGCTTGCTCGGCCTGGGGAGCGAAGATAGCTATATTGATCGGGCGAGAGAATGCTTCGGTAAAGAATAGCATTATAAACTCAATCGTATGCACGATAGCGGTGGTCTTGCCGGACTGCCGCGAGAACTCGGCGTGTACCTCTATCGGTTTAAGCTTCTTAATATCCTCTTCGGTAGCGTGAATAGTCAGCTGCAAGTTAGTAATAAGCGCGGAGAATATCTTACGAGCCAGAATCAGCTGGTAAGGGTAGAGTACGAGATTATGCTTCGCTAGTAGGTGCTGTTGAAATAGCACCATCATCTTGTCCGTCATCTATCACTCCCTGGCTTATCTTCTCAGGATCTATCCCATAGGCTTGCAAGAGTACGCGGATAGGGTTTTGCCCCCCTTCCATCTCCACCTTTTGCTTAAAGTCTTTGGCCTTACGCTCTAAGTACCATTGGGCGTTCTTTGTATCATGCATATTCTTTATAATCGTCTGCTTGGCCTTCAAGATAGGCTCAGACTTCCATGCCTCGATTTGCTGTAAATACTCTGGGTGCTTGTCGATATAGTTATATAATGTTTTTTCAGTTATGCCAGCATAGTGTGCTGCCTCCAGGTTAGTAGCCCCAATCAGAAAAGCTTGTCGCAGAGCCTCTAGTACAGGCTCGGTCATTACGGTTGGTCTAGGCATTGACTACTCCGGTAATTTCCTGCCAATTATCCTCTTGGCCTATAAACTTCGCATAGCGCTTACGTATAACATCGCAATAGCGTGGGTCTAGCTCAACGGCATAGCATATTCTATCTAATTGCTCACAGGCGATAAGGGTAGAGCCAGAGCCACTAAAGCCGTCATATACCACATCCCCTGCTTTACTACTGTTTTGGATAAGATAGGCGAGTATCTCTATAGGCTTCATAGTCGGATGCTCGGAGCTACGGCTCGGTCTATCAAAATTGAGTACTGTCGTTTGCTTGCGATCGGCAAACCAGCTGTGACTACTCCCAGACTTCCAGCCGTAGAGTATAGGCTCATGCTTCCATTGATAGTCCTGTCTCCCCATTACCATAGTTTGCTTTACCCATATGAGGCATTGTTTCAGCATCCAGTTAACCTCTTTGACGGCGGCTCTGAAGTTATACCCCTCGGAGTCGGCGTGGAATATGTAAAAAGCGGCGCCGGACTTCATATGCTCATCAGCGCGCCTGTAGGCATCGGCCAGGAAAGCTAGGAACTCGCCGTCATCCATTTGGTCGTTATCTATTTTTAGGGCGTCTTTGGTCTTGCCGGTATAGTCTACGTTATACGGTGGGTCGGTTAAGTAGAGGTCTATCTTCTGGTCTTGGAACAGGGAGTTGATATCATCCTCGCTTGTAGCCGAGCCACACATCAGCCAGTGCTTACCGAGCCTATATATCTCGCCCAGCCTACTTACCGGTGGGTCTTGGCTAATTTCAGGTGGCTCATCTTCTTCTATACCATCGAGCGATAGGTCTAATGGCTCGAGCTTATTGAGTCGGAGCGCTTCATAGTTATCGTCTAGCTTCAGCTCTTCGAGTATCTCGGCCAGCTTTAGCTCGTCAAACTTACCGGCGATGGCTTGGGAGTTCATGATTACATTAAGCTTTTTCTCTTCGTGCTTATCGAGGTCTACTACATTACAGGTAGCTTCAGTCCAGCCCAGGGCGAGCATGGCCTGCAAACGTTGGTGGCCGGAGATCAAGGTCATGTCTTTATTCACAATCAGGTTCTCTTGCTG
>Ga0208644_1002290_pt1 | contig 15354 bp, 24 predicted proteins | sample VirMetDEL_Nov_18_FD_184517 | JGI IMG/M metagenome (GOLD analysis project Ga0208644, IMG submission 184517) | Aqueous microbial communities from the Delaware River and Bay under freshwater to marine salinity gradient to study organic matter... | ecosystem: Environmental > Aquatic > Marine >... | reverse complement strand
ATACTAATCCACCAAGAATGAGAAATCCAAATGTTGGTGTTCTTTTACCAACTCTATCTGGAAATGTAAATTCTGGAACTGTTAGTTGGTCAAATTCATTGCAAGATTCACAAGGTTCAATTACTATAAGTACAATAACAAATCCATCTGGTTTTAATGCTGGAACATCTCAAGATGACATTAGATTTGCAACAACATCACCTTTTCTTGGATTGCTACAATTATTGACTGATGGACAAAGTGCAGCTTTTGGTCAAAGTTATAATACTTTAAACACATCAAGTGCGGCTGCAAAAGCCAATTCAGACCAGTTTGATTTTGGTCGTTTATTGTGGGGGGATTCTACTGAGTTTGCAAGAAGTAGTTTGCAAGTTTTTGATGGCTCTAATTATGTAAATACAACTGCAAGTGGATTGTGGGGAAGAGGAACATTAACTGGTTCTAAAACATTTACACAATTATTACTTGATGAATTTTTATATGGTCAAACAAAAATAATTATAAGCCCATCAATGAGGTTAATAGTTGGTGAACAGAATAAAAACGAAACTCAAGGTTCAGCTACAAGACCAAGATATGTAAATCCAATTGGTAAACTAAGAGAAACAAGAGATGGTACTGACCCAGAATATTTTTTCAGAAGAGGTTCTTTTTATACATTACTAGATGAATGGGATTATGAAGGTTATCAAATTATAAGAAATGAAGTAACAACGACAAATCAAAATAATTCAATCGGTAGCTCTGGAGGAAATCAATCAAATGCTCCAAACAATTCCGCAATGATGACTAATCCAACAACTCAAGCGTTGGCACAAAATAGCCCTTTGGCTTATATTAGTCAAACTATTCCAGCAACTGGGTCTAATGTTGCTGTTAATGGTAACTTTAATGTTGCTACTGGTTGGACTTTAGGAACTGGCTGGACCATTGACACAACTGAAAAAAAGGCTAAGTTTGCTGCAACTGGCTCAACAAGTGAATTAGTACAATCAGTATTAACTCAAGAGCTGACATATCAAATAAACTTTCAAGTTGAGGTTACAGCTGGAACATTATTAGTAAAAGCTGGAACAAGTGGTCAAACTCAAACAATAACATCTTCTGGTGATTATTCTATTTATTTAACTTGCGAAGGGTCAAGTGATATTAAATTTCAAGCTGGAACAACTTTCACTGGCTCAATTACTTATATAACCTTAAGAGATCAAAAATCTTTAAGCTCTGTTCCTATTAATGAAATTGGAAGTGCTGTATTTAAAACTGGTGACACATTTAATTTAATCAATTCAAATAGTGATGAAATTTTAGCATTGACTGTAACATCAAATCAAGGCTCAAGTGATACGTCAATAAGTGTTTCCTCAACTCCATTATATGATGACATTGATGCTGGTTCATATTTACTAATTAACCAAGATGATTTATCAGCACAATACCAAAACAAAACAAAAGGAACAGTTGGTGGCTTTGATATTACAGCAACAAGTATAGATTCTGGTAGTGTTGCAATTAGTAGTTATATAGATGACGATAGTTTTGGAACTGCAAGTGCTACAAGTTTAGCAACAAGTGAAAGCATAAAGGCATACGTTGATACGCAAGTTGGCTCAGCCGATACGCTTCAAGAAGTTACAGATAATGGCAATACAACAACTAATAGTGTAAATATAGGAAGTTCTACATCCCCAGCAAAAAAATTAACAGTTACAACATCAACAACTGGTGATGGAATTCAAGGTATTTCAACAGATGGATATTCTTGGCTTAAATTGCAAAATGATAATTCTACAACATTTCCAGTTGGTACATTTAGATTGTATTATGGAACAAGTCAAAGTGTAAAAATAACAGCATTAAGTAATGAGATGAAATTAGGTGATTCTCAAAACAACATGACTTTTTTTACTGCAAGCTCAGAAAGAATGCGTTTGACATCTACTGGTCGACTTGGAATTGGGACAACAAGTCCTCTTTCTGCTTTGCATGTTTTTAATGGTGGTTATCCTCAATTAAATTTAGAATCTAATGCTGGTAGTTGGCAGCTAGGAGTTAGCACTGGTAATGATTTTGCAATTAGAAAAGGAAGTTCAGGAAGTTCTTATCCTTTATGGATAGATTCATCAGAAAACATAGGAATTGGACAAACATCTCCAGCCCATAAATTAGATGTAACTGGCTATATACGTTCTGCAAATACTGGAACAGATTCAAATACAAAATATAGTCAATTTTTAGGTAGGCATTATACTAACTCAGAACAAGATGTTTTAGCTATTTCAACTGAATCAACTTCTTCAAATAATAATATATATGTAGGGGGTGGTTTTAGCTCAAGAAACTCAGCTACTACTATAAGATTTTATACAGCATCAAACAACACAACTACAACTGGCTCTGAAAGAATGCGGTTGACATCTGATGGGCGACTTGGAATTGGCTTAACAAATCCCTCAAGATTTTTGTCAGTAAATTCAGCCAATGAAAACTTTGTTGCTCAATTTACAAGCAATGATGACAAAGCATCTATTTTATTAGAAGATGATGACACTTTGAATTATATTCATTCACAAGATGGTTATTTATCTATTGGAGGAGGGAATGCTTTAAGTACAACTAATTTAAATATTAATTCTACTAATGGAAATACTGGATTTGGAACAGTTACTCCCTCAGAAAAAATCCATGTTGTTGGTGATGCCTTAATAACTGGTGATAGTCATGCTGATGCTTTCAAACCAGCTGTAAGTGGCAATCCAATTAAATTTAAAAACTTTGGTAGCACAGAACTTGCAAGGATTACTGATGGTGGAAACGTAGGAATTAATGAATCAAATCCAACAAATAAATTAGAAGTTTTTGGTGGAGGAAATTATGGTTTATTAGTAAACACAACAAGTAGTGTTTTAGAATTAAATCCTAAAGCAAATGGTTATGGTAATATAGGCTCATCAAGTTTGTCTTGGTGGGAGGTATGGGCAAAAAGATTAAGATATAGTGGAAATATAGAAGTATATGCAACAAGTTTAGATGTTAGTGGTAATTTTTCAGCAACTGGAACAGGTAGTTTTACTGGACAAGTAACAATACCAGCTACTCCAGTAGCCTCAACTGATGCCGCAAGTAAAGGATATGTAGATGCTCAAGTTGGCTCAGCCGATACGCTTCAAGAAGTTACAGATAATGGAAACACAACGACTAACAGTATTAGAATTGGTAGTTCATCAGCTCCAGCTGGAGGGGTTGGTTTGCATGTAGATTCTGAAATAAGAGTGGATGGAAATGATGGTGTTGCAACAAAAAAAATAAGGTCAAGTTATTTTTCATCAAGTCAAAATATAACAATTGAATCAGGCTCAAGTGCTGCAATAGTTCATAATATTGGTTCTAGTGAAAAAATGCGTTTGACATCTACTGGCTTAGGAATTGGAAATTCAAGCCCCACAGAAGAGTTAAGCGTTTCTGGAGATGCTAATATAACTGGTAAATTAGCTGTTGGGTCATCTTCCGCACATCCAAGTTTTGCTTTTTATAATCAATTAACATCATATTTTAATGGTGCAGTAACAATTGATGATTCACTTACACAAACTGGTGGCAGCACTAGCACTTTTTCTGGTGATATTTTACCAGCATCAAATATTGGCTCAAGTTTAGGCTCATCCTCTAAATCATTTTTATATACATATACTTATGTTTTACAAAGTGCTGGAATACTACAACTAGGAGCTGGTGGTGCAGAAAAAGCAAGAATAACATCTGGCGGAAGCCTACTTTTAGGAACGACAACAGATAATGGCTATAAGTTAGAAGTCAATGGTAGTGTATTTTTAAATGATGGTGCATCTGAATTAATATTAAATAATTCAACATCAAGTGAACTCAGATATGGAACGTCATGTTATTTTAGAGCTAATGGTAGTCAAGCAATTGTAGATGCTCCAGCAATACATTTTAAAAATAACGGGAACGATTCTGCAAGAATAACATCTGGAGGAAACTTACTTTTGGGAACAACAACTGATTCTGGAAGAAAATTACATATACACGAATCTTCTGGAAGTGTTTATTTACAAATGACTCAAGGGTCTACTGGAACAACAAGTAATGATGGTTTTCAAATTGCTATGGGAGCAACTCAAGTTAATTTGATAAATCGTGAAAATGGTCCAATGTTATTTGATACAAATAACAGCACAAAAATGTCGTTATTAGCTAATGGAAATCTACTTATTGGAACAACAACTGACGATGGCTCTAGTAAACTGCAAGTAGAAGGAGATATAACTGCTCAAGAAGTGTCTGCAACAGCATCTTCATATTCGGCTGGACAAAGTGAAATTATATATAAAGCACAAAGAACTGGTGGTGCAGTTGCTGGTGATTGGAGTTATGATGATGGAACTACTGACATGTCATTAGGAACATCAACATCTCATTCATTTTCTTTAAAAACTGGTAATACCAGAAGATTAACAATTAATAATTCTGGCAATACAACATTTAGTGGGCATGTAGTATTAGGAACAACTGGAAATAGATTAGAATTTACTAATGGAAATGTTGGATTGTATAGAGGTGAAGGAGCAAATTTAATTTTAGGTGGATATGATGGCATAATTTTTAGAAGTTCAAATAGTGGAATTACTACACAATCTGAAAGAATGAGATTAACATCTGATGGAGAATTACTAATAGGTCAAACTTCATCTGATGCTAATTTAGTTGTCAATTCTGGTAGTTGGCCTCCTAGTAAACCTGTTTTAAGATTAAATAATGGTTTTTATAATTATTTAGTAGGTTATTCTTCAAGAGTATCACTAGGACATTCTTTTCAAATCTATCAAAATAGCACAGTAGCAAATATAAATTGGAATAGTGGAATTTTAAAAATAGGTACACAAACTAATAACAATTTAGAGTTTTATACTAATGATACCACTAAAATGACATTGACAAGTGGAGGAAACGTACTCATTGGAACAACGTCTGATGATGGCTCTAGTAAACTGCAAGTTGCTGGTAACATAAAAGTAGGTGATGGCAATAGTTTTTTAGCTGGGACAAGTAATGATATTGAAATTGTACATGTTAATGACCAGTCATTTATGATAAATAATACTGGTGATTTAATATTTGAACAAAGAACAGATGATCGAGATATTTATTTTAAATGTGATGATGGAAGTGGTGGAACAGAAACATATTTTTATTTAGATGGCTCGGCTAGTGGTGGAAATCCAGTTACAATATTTCCAGATAGTAGCACCTTAAGGTTTGGAAACAGTGGTGATTTACAATTGTATCATGACGCAGCAAATAGCTATATAGCACAAACTGGAACTGGTGATTTATATATAAGAAACACAACTAACGACAAAGATGTTATTTTGCAATCAGATAATGGTAGTGGAGGTATAACAGCTTATATAACTTTAGATGGTAGTCAAGAAACTATAAATTTACAAAAAACAGTTTTAATTGGAACAACAACAAATACTGGCTCATATAAAATAGATGTTGCTGGTAAGCAAAGAGTTCAAGATACTTTAGAACTAGATGATGTTTTAATGTTAAATGCAATATCAACTCCTAGCGACCCAGCTGATGGTAAATCTGTTATTTATATGGATTCAGCTGATGGTGGAATAAAATGTAAAATTAATGTAGAGGGAACAGTAGTTACAAGAACTATTGCCTCTTTTGAATAAATAAATAAATAAAAAAAATGATAACATATAAATGGATAATATCTTCAATGGATTGTGTAATACAAGAAACTATTGAAGGACAAGAACTGCAAAATGTAGTAAACATGGTGCATTGGCGTAGAGCTGCGTCAGAAGGTACTGAAGGTGAAGAAAATTATTACTATGCTGATGTATATGGGGCTATGCCTTTGACATCACCAGACCCTAATGATTTTGTACTTTATGAAAATTTAACTGAAGCTGATGTTGAGGTTTGGTTAAATGAAATGACTGAGCCAACTCCAGCTGAAATGGATGCTCAATTAGCTGCAAATATTGAACTGCAAAAGAATCCAGTTGAGGAAACTTTGCCTTTACCATGGGTGTCATGAAAAATGAAGTGAAAGATACAATGGAAATTTTGGCTGCAAATGGAACTGCAATTGGTATTAGTTTAACAGAGTGCAATGAAATACTTACTTTTATTTCTTTAGTTTTAGCAATTAGTATTTCTTTTTACAAGTTATACTATTGGGCATTTAAGAAATAATATGAGTTTTTTTAGTAAACTATTTAATTCTGGTGAATTAGTAAAAGAGGTTGGTGGTGTAGTTGATAACCTAACAACAACAAAAGAAGAAAAGCTAGAGGCTAAAAGAAAGCTAAAAGAAGTATTGCTTGATTATGAAAAGTCAATGCAAAAAGAAGTAACAAGTCGTTGGCTTAGTGATAACAATGGTAGCTTATTGACTAAAAATATTAGACCATTAGCTTTAGCATTTTTAACTTTTATGTTTGTTATTATTTCTATATTTAGCGGAAATATTAGTCAATTTAAAATACAAGAGGAGTTTATTCCAGTATATCAAACATTGTTAATTGTTATATATACAGCTTATTTTGGAGGTAGATCATTTGAAAAAATAAATAATGGAAAAAAATAAACTATATAATCCAGACGAAAAAAATACACTAATAATGCAGTTTGGCAATGTTGCTAGAAGTTTAAGAAAAAAATATGAATATCCAAACAAGATAGATAAAAGAACTAAAAAGTATGGCAATCAAAGAAAGCATAATGGTGTAATGGGAAAATATAAACAAAATGGCAAAAAAGAGGAAACTGAATAGCACAAATCCTAAGTATAAAAAAGAGGAAAAAACAACTCAATATAAAAGAGTATTTTATAAAGAAGTAAGGGGTTGCAAAATTTATATGTTATATGAAATACTTTAAGCTAAGAGAATTTGTATGTAATTGTTGCGGTAAAAGCAAAATAAACAGAACATTTGTTAAAGTATTAGATGCTGCAAGAGCGTACTCAAAAGACGAAGATGGCTCAGATATTCCTTTTATCATAACAAGCGGTTACAGATGTGAAAACCATCCAGAAAGTAAAAAGAATCCACAAAGCTCACATATAAAAGGATTAGCGGCTGATATTTTAGTAAAAAATAGTAGAGAAAGAGCTGTAATATTAGCGGCTTTAATGAATGCTGGTTTTAGTAGGTTTGGCATAGGGCATAACTTCCTCCATGTAGATTTAGACGAAGATAAAAAACAAGGTGTAATCTGGAAATATTAAATGGAATCTAAATATTTAATTTATAAAGATGAAATAATAAAACATTTTTGGGATGGAAATGGTTATCAAGGAATAGCACAACATTTAATAGACAAATATCATTTAGATGTAAAAAAACATAGTTTAAGGCATAGAATAAAGGACATAATACAATATGAGATAGCTGACAAAGAAGTTATAGAGGAAAACCTTAAACTGGCTAAAAGAAGCCAAAAACAAGCCGACTTAAATAGAATAAAGAACAAATCATTTAGAGAGCATGTAAGGCTTGAAAATGCTTTAGTTGAATATAATAAGGCTTTGATTGATATTCTTAAAGCAGAGAGCCTTAAAACAACAATAAAACAGCATGAATCTAAAGGCAAACAAGCCATAATAGTACAAATAGCCGATACTCACTTTAATGAGCTTGTTGATCTTAAACATAATAAATATGATTTTGAGGTAGCATCTAAGAGATTACAAAAGTTTGCACATCACATAAAAGAATATGCTACTTTTTACAATGTTAGTGAGATATTCATTGCAATTACTGGTGATTTACTTAACTCAGATAGAAGATTAGATGAAAAATTAGCCATGTCAACTAATAGGGCAAAGGCAACATTTCTTGGTGTTCATCTTTTAAAGCATTTTATTTTAGATTTAAATAGCATTGCTAATGTAAGTGTTGGATGTGTTTCTGGTAACGAATCAAGAGCTTATGAATTAGGCTGGGTTGATATGGTTGCAACTGACAATTACGATTTTACCATCTTTGAAATACTTAGAATGTTGTTGCCAGATATTAATTTTATTACATCTGGTGGCTTAGAATTAGTTGTTGAGGTTAATGGGCATAATGTTTTACTAATACATGGGCATCAATTAGGCAATATGCAAAATGATAAAATTGCAAAAGTTATTAGTAAATATGCAAGAAATGGCATAATACTTGATTTTATGATGTGTGGGCATTTACATGAAACTAAGATAACAGATATGTTTGCAAGATCAAGTTCATTAGTTGGGGCTAATGCATATAGTGAAAATGCTTTATTATTAAGTTCTAGGGCGGCTCAAAACATATATATTATGAAAGATAATGAAAGACATGATATTAGGATTGATTTACAGCATACAAAAGGTTTTAAAGGCTATGCAATAAACAAAGAGTTATCAGCTTACAATGCAAAAAGTTTAGATAAAACACATAAAAAACAAACAGTTTTTAAAATTGTAATATAATTTTTATATATTTGGCTGTTTTTTTAAGTTAAAAATATTGTTTTTTAGAATATCTTGTTGGAAGAAGCCTCTTTTTTAGGGGCTTTTTTTTATTTATATATACCTAGTAAATTAAAATAATTATAAAGTTTTTTACAATTTTAGTTGTTTATGTTAAAAAGTATTGTATCTTTGTGCTATAATTGTTCATTGAAATAGTAAAAATTGAAGCAGCTAAGTATTGTCTGACTAAATTGAGGAAAGAAAAACTAACAAATTTTCTAAATCTAAAAACGAAAACTTGCAGACCTTAGCAGAAGATTGATAAGTTAAAGATGCATTCAAGTATTCTTAGTGGAAATGAAAAGTAGCTAAGGTTGAAAGAAAGTAACTTAAACTATTTTAATGAACTATAAAATAGATATTAATTAAATAAACAAAAATGAAAAAACTTTCAAAATCAGAATATGCAAAAGCAAAAGCATATGCAGAAGCAAGTAGTACAGAAGTATTATTATTTTTTATGCAAGATACTTGTGCAACAGAAAAAAAACAATTAAGAAATATTGCACAAATAGAATTAGATAAAAGAAAAAATATAGAATACTGTAAATACTATAATATATGAAACAGCACATTGTAAAACATAAACAAAACAACAAAGAGTATTTATTAAATACAGTTGAGTTAGATAGATTTTTTCAATTTCAAGATATTGAAAATTATACTGTAAAAGATAAATTAACAGCTCAAGAAATATTAGGCAACATTATTGCATTTATTACAGTTGCAATAGGCTCTGTTGGCTTACTAATGTTAGGGGCAATAATGGATAAATTATGACAAAGAAAGAACTAGCAAAAATATATAAAGATTACAATCTAACAAAAGAAGATATATATCAAGACCGCAGAGGATTTGTAATTATAACAAGAAGTGGAATTGAACGCATTCAATTTGATACTAATATTAAAATAGAATTTGATGTCATTAAATGTGAGAAAGACAATGTAGTTATAAAAGCTACAAGTTATTTACAAAATGAAGATAATGACTGGCTAAAGCAAATTGAAACATTTGGAAGTGCAACTGATAAAAATTGCATTCAACATTTTAAAGTTGAAATAGCTGAAAAAAGAGCAAAAGCAAGATGCATTGTTCAAACAATTGGCTTCACAAATACTTATTCTGAGGACGAACTAAAACATCAGCCCTAATGAATACAAGAGATAAAATAATAACTCATGCTTTGAAAATTAGTTGTGAAATATACAATGCTAATCAAAAATTTGTTACATCTAATAACAATAGATATTCATCAACTATAAAAGCAAAAAGAATGTTTATTTATTATTTATATGAATTTATGGAAATAAAGCATAATGGCATGAAAAAATATATTAAAGGATTAAATCATGCTTCAAGCATTCATCATGTAAATAAATTTAAATTTGAAAAAGATAAATATGAAGATGTAAAAAAAGAATTTGATAAATTTATGATAGAAATGAAAAGATTTAATGTATATGGAGGAGGTTTTTATGAAAAGAGAATGGAAATTAAAAAATTATTAGATGAATTAAATCAAATTAAAAATTAAAAAAATGGAAGAAAACATAATTAAAAGATTACAACTAACTGAAAAAGAAGTTCTTAATATAGTTAGTGAATGGTATCAAAATGGAATGTATTCCGATATATTACAAGATGAATATGGTTATGAGTTATGTGAAATTACTCAAAGTTTATGGGAAAAAAAAGATCAGAATAATTAAATAAAATTAATAATGAAAAAAATTGATATAACAAAAGATCAAGTTAAAACTCAAAGAGAGGCTATTATGTGGCATCTTAAAACTTATGGTAAAATAACAAGCTGGGAGGCAATTAAAGAATATGGAGCAACTAGGCTTTCTGACATTATTTTTAGATTAAAAAATGAAGGTTATAATATTAGAACTAACTTAATAAAAAAAGAAAATAGGTTTGGCAATACAACAACAATTGCTAAATATGAATATAATGTTCCTAAATTATATAAACAACAACAAATTATTTGGGGATGAAAGTTGGAACATTTTTTAGTGGAATAGGTAGTCCAGAACAAGCATTGTTAAATCTTGGAATAAAACATGATATTGAATTTGCTTGTGATATTGATAAATATGCAAGACAAACATATTTAAAAAACTTTGATTGCAAAAAAATGTATGAAGATATAACAACTTTAAACATGAAAGATTTATCTTATGTTGATCTTTTAGTTTTTGGATTTCCTTGCCAAGCATTTTCTATGGCTGGGAAAAGAGGTGGTTTTGAAGATACAAGAGGCACATTATTTTATGATGCATTAAGATATTTAAAAGAACACAAACCAAGATATTTTATAGCTGAAAATGTTAAAGGCTTAATATCACATGATTCTGGAAAAACATTTCAAACTATTATAGATTGTTTAGCATTAACTGTAAACACACAAATGACTTTAATGCCTTTTGATAATTTAGGTTATCATATACATTATAAAGTATTAAACACAAAAGATTATGGTATTCCTCAAAATAGAGAAAGAATATTTATTGTAGGAATAAGAGATGATGCTGATAATAATTTTAGATTTCCAAAAGAAATGCTTTTAAATTTAAAATTAAAAGATATTTTACAAGATAATCCAAATTATGCAAAATCTGGTTTATATCAGCCTTATCCAAGAAATTATAAAGAATTAGGTTTTAAAAGAAAAGAGCAATTAGAGCTAAGAAAAGATAATGTATCAAATACTATAACAACATCTAATGATCAAATTATAAAAATAGATGATAAATATTATTTAAGTGATAAAGCTTTAGATAAAATAAAAATACATAATAATAAATCAAATAAAAAAGCTTCTATATTTCCAAATCAACAATATATAAAAACTCATTCACTATATCCAAGAAGTGGTAATCCAAAAAAAGGTGGTACAGGTCATTTAAGCAAATCAGATGGAACATCATATTGTTTAGATACTGGTAATATGCAAGCTATTGAATGGGTTGCAGATTATAGATATGATGAAGGACTAAGAATAAGAAAAAATAACATAATACCTTGTTTAAATTCTTCTATGTCAATAAATGAATCATTAAGTGCATCTGGAACATTAATTAAACAAAATAAAATAAGAAGATTAACTCCAATAGAATGTGAGAGATTGCAAGGTTTTCCAGATAATCACACAGAGGGTGTAAGTGATACTCAAAGATATAAACAATGTGGAAATTCAATAACAGTAAATGTAATGGAAGCAATATTAAAAAACTTACTAAATGGACATAGTTAGAGTAATAAAAAGCAAAGATTACACAACAATTTGCAATCGTATTTTTAAGGATAGAAGGTTATCTTTAAAAGCAAAAGGATTATTAGCTATGCTGTTGAGTTTAAGTGATCATTGGGATTTAACAGTTGCTGGATTAGAGGTTATACTAAAAGAAGGCAAAGCATCTATAAAAAGCACAATTAACGAATTAATCAAACATGGTTATGTTGAGAGAGAACAACAAAAAAATGCAAAAGGATATTACATGGGTTTTAAATACACAGTTTTTGAAGCTCCGAAAACCATAAATCCGCAAACCGATAATCGGTTAACCGATAACTCACCACAAGTAAGTAATAATATAATAAATAATCAATTTAATAAAGATAACAGTAAAAATCAATTTTTTAATGAGGTTATGGCTTTTGATAATTACTCAAAAGAAATGCTTACTGATTTTTTTGAATATTGGTCCGAGCCAACAAAAAAAGGTGTTTTAAAAAAAGATACAATGAAAACATGGTCAACATCAAGAAGGCTTAAAACATGGGCTAAAAACGAATCTAAATGGGCTTTAAACAGCGTTGGAATTAGCAAAGTAGATAAGCATTTACAATCTCATAATGAGGCAATGCAAATATTAAAACAAATTGAAGAAAATGATAAAAAAAATAAGTGAATCTGAATTAACTAAAATGTGTGTTGAATTATTGTCTAAAACTTATTTAGATTTGGGTCAACATAACATAGATGCAAAAACAAAAGTGTTAATGGCTCAAAGTTTAGCATCTGATTTAAAAAAATCATTTCCAACTTTATTGTGGCATGATGTAAAACAAGCGTTTTGGAATGGAGTAAGAAATACTGAAGATTTTAGCATAAATGCAAAAACTTATTATAAATGGCTTAAATTATGGCGTAGCATAATTTGGAACAATGAAGGTGTTGCAGACCACCAAAAAGATAAACGTCTGGATTATAGAAAAGAAATTCATACTGGTATTGCTGGTGTGGACAATGCAATTAAAAATTTAATAACTAATAAATAATAAAAAAATGGAAAAAAAATTAACTGAAGATGAATTAAAATCTTTACAAGAAAATGTAAGCAAACTTAATCAAGTACACATTGAACTTGGTAGGCTTGAAAATCAAAAGCATAAAATATTGCATGAAGTTAATGAGGTTGAAAAACTATTTGACGAACTGCAAAAGAATTTAGAAGATAAATATGGAAAAGTAAGCATTAACATAGATAATGGTGAACTAACTGAAATAGAAGAAAATGAGTGATCAAGATGACATTTTAATAGCTGAGGATTGGTGGCTAAAGCCTTCATTATTGCCTACAAGCGTTTGGAGTTATGACAAAGGTAGAAATGGAGGTTATGTTGCTGACTTTGAAAGAGTTGGCAGAGATATTCGTTTAATAGGCACAAAGAAACAAATAAGAGAATGGTGGAATAAAACTGGTGTAGAGATTAAAGATATTTGGCATACTGAGCTTACCGAACAGCATAAAGAGCTATATGAAAGAAACTGCAAAAAACTTGTAGTAATAAGATTAGGATAATGAAAACAATACTTAAAATACTAATATCAATATTAATAAGCCCATTAATGATTATATTATTAATTGGAGCAATAACAATAGCAACACATGAAACACTTTGGAACAGTAAAAAAGGGGAAATTGACATTGAATAATAAACAGCTGTTCAATGACCAGTTACAACAATATGAAGGCAAAGATGTTGTAATAAAAATAGTTGAAAGGAATAATAATAGAACTAAAGATCAAAACAGTTTGTTTTGGAAATGGGTTGATATTATTAGCAAAGAAACTGGTTACACAAAAGAGGAAACAAAGGAGCTTATTTCTTATAAGTTTTTGCGTAGAGAAAGACAAAATGAGGAAGGCTTTACTGAGGTATATTTAAAAGGAACATCAACATTAACAAAAAAAGAGTTTAATGATTTAATGAATAACATTAGTTATTGGAGTAGTACAACATTAGATTTAACATTGCCAACTTATGAATGAAACTGATTTGCAAACTCATGTTGTTAATTATATAAGAATGCAATATCCAAAGGCTAGGTTTTGTGCAAGTTTAGGTGGAATAAGAACATCTATAAGTCAAGCTAGAAAAGCAAAGAAAACTGGTTATTGGGCTGGATTTCCAGACCTTCAGATTACTGAGCCTAATAAATGGTATCATGGCTTATTTATAGAGATTAAAACTGAAACTGGTAGAGCTACTAAATCACAAAAGGAATGGATAAAAGCATTAAATGAGAGAGGTTATAAAGCTGTTATATGTAAAGGATTTAATGAATGTAAAGAAGAAATAGATAAATATTTAAGGTGAGTAAAAAACAAGATAAAATAAAAAGGCAATTAAATAAAATATATCATGAGATATTATTAGAACGCAATACTTGTTCTGGCTGCGGACAACATGGCAATGCTGTTCCTCTTAGTTTTTCTCACATTATACCAAGATCAAGAAGAGGTGATTTAGTAACTGATAGAAGGAACATAACATTGCATTGTTTATCAATGGGTGAGAGAACTGGTTGCCATACATTATGGGAGTCATCAAAAGATAGGCATAAACTTTTAGATTATTTTAGTAACTTAGCATATATAAAAGAAGTGGACCAAGAATATTATTATATAATAACAGAACTAAATGTCTAAAGATTATGAAATAACTTATTGTGCAATGGAATGTTTAGAGCAAACAATAAATATTTTAAAAGAAATAAGTAAAGAATATGAATGGGAAGATGAACAAGAATATATTAAAACAATCTATATGCTTTCAACATTAGGATATGTAATAAGCAATGATGAATACAAAGATGAAATGGAATTGTTTTTTAAGATACTTGGAAAGAAAATAAAAGAAAATCAAGATATAATTAAAGAAGCTAAATATTATGCCAACGTTACCTAAAGCAAAAAAAAGAAGCTGGATTAAGACAATGCCTAAGCATACAAGGCAACATGATAACTCAGCATTCTATCATTCTAAAGCATGGCGAATGACAAGAAAGTTTTACATTAAAGATAATCCATTATGTGAGATGTGTAAACGTAATGGAGAAACAACAGCTGCACAAATGGTTGACCATATAACTCCAATAAGTATTGGTGGAATGGCAGTATCATTAAATATTAAAAACTTACAGTCATTATGCAACAAATGTCACAATAAGAAAAGTTCTAGAGAGGGCGTTGAATATAGAAAAGGAATAAAAGATTATGAAAGAAAAAAGTGAACACTGGTTTGAATATGATAGGAACAAACCTATTGACAATACTCCACACTATTACAAAGGAATGGTTTATGGGTATAAAGCCTTTGACATTATAGAAGATTATAAATTAAATTACAATTGTGGTGTTGCTGTTTCATATTTGCTCAGAGCAACAAGAAAACATAGCAAACCTAATGAGTGTATAAGTAAAGCAATTGAACATTTAAAGAATGAACTAAAAATTTTAGAAAAAAATAATGGGAGGGGGTAAGATAATCTTAAAACCCTTTTCTGGTGTAAT
>Ga0208644_1002287_pt1 | contig 15372 bp, 17 predicted proteins | sample VirMetDEL_Nov_18_FD_184517 | JGI IMG/M metagenome (GOLD analysis project Ga0208644, IMG submission 184517) | Aqueous microbial communities from the Delaware River and Bay under freshwater to marine salinity gradient to study organic matter... | ecosystem: Environmental > Aquatic > Marine >... | reverse complement strand
AAGGAATGCAATTTTTTGCAAATAATGGACAAGCATCAAGTACTTTTGAAGTTAGTGGCACTACTGTTGGTTCAATTACACATAGTACAACCTCAACAGCCTACAACACCTCATCAGACTACAGACTAAAAGAAAATGTAGTAGATATGGATGGTGCTATTGATAGAGTCAAAGCATTACAGCCAAAAAGATTTAACTTTATTGCAGATGCAGATACTACAGTTGATGGTTTCTTAGCGCATGAGGTATCAGAAGTTATACCAGAAGCTATAAATGGTGAGAAAGATGCAGTTGATAGTGAAGGCAATGCAGTCTATCAAGGCATAGACCAATCTAAACTTGTTCCATTATTAACTGGTGCATTAAAAGAAGCAATCTCAAAGATTGAAACATTAGAAGCAAGAATAACAGCATTAGAAAACGCATAGGAGAAATAACATGGCAACATGGACAATAAGTCAAATGGAAAGAAATGCTAGTGATGGTGGTGTGACTGTCGTTCATTGGCGTGTAAGTGCAACAAGTGGTGAACATAGCGCATCAAACTATGGCTCAGTAGGATTTAGTCCTGACGCATCTGCTGATGGCTTCGTAGCCTTTGATAGCTTAGATGAAGCAACAGTTTTAGCATGGGTACACGGACACGAAAGCATTGATAAAGATGCTATCGAAGCAGGACTACAATCACAACTAGACGCATTAGCAAATCCAACATCTATTGCTGGATTGGCTTGGTAATAAACTTTAACTAGGAGATAAACATGGCAAAAAACGAAAAAAACACCATTACTATCGACAACGTAGAATACAATGTAGACGAGTTATCAAACGAACAAAAAATAATCGTCAATCATTTGTTAGACTTAGACCGCAAGATTGGAAGCTCGCAATTTAATCTTGACCAGCTTCAAGTCGGTAAAAATGCTTTTATGCAATTATTTAAAAATACATTAAACACAGAGGAAAATACAGATGGAGATAATTCTAGCGATAGTTAATTTTGTTCCTGACATTGTAATGGTAGCAAGCGTTATTTGCGCCATGACACCAACACCTAAAGATGATGAATTGCTCTCAAAGGCTTATAAAATATTAGAAGCATTAGCTCTTAATATTGGCAAAGCTAAAATGGGCGGTAAGTAAGCTCTATTTACATGGCTTACGTTCCTCTAGATATAAAAGCAGGAATCTATCGTAACGGTACAGACCTTCAATCGATGAATCGTTGGCGGGATGCTAACTTAGTACGATGGACAGACGGCACAATGAGACCTGTCAAGGGATGGCAGGTCAAGAGCCAAACTGCATCTGCTGCCTCTATTCGAGGAATGCTTGCATGGGTAGACAACTCAGATAACCGACACATTGCAGGTGGTTCATACGAAAAACTTTATGTATGGAATCAGGGTGGCGTAAGATACGACATCACACCAACAGGATTTACTGCGGGTCAAGAAGATTCTCCTGTGAGCTCTGGTTTCGGCACGGGATTGTACGGAGTTGATTATTACGGTACACCAAGAGTCGATGACTCTAGCCCTGTCCTAGCAACCACATGGGCATTAGATAACTGGGGAGAATACTTAGTCGGCTGTACCTTAGATGACGGTAAAATCTATGAATGGCAACTCAACACAGGTGTCGTAGCAGCACAAGTCAGCAACGCTCCTGTTGATAATCGTTCTATTATCGTCACAGAGGAAAGGTTCTTATTCGCTCTCGGAGCAGGTGGCAATCCTAGACTCGTGCAATGGTCAGACAGAGAAGATAACACCACATGGACACCAGCAGCTACTAATGAAGCAGGTGACTTAGAGTTACAAACATCAGGTGAGATTATGTGCGCTACTCGTGTCAGAGGGCAAACGCTTATCCTCACAACGGTAGACGCTCATGCTGCGGTGTATCAAGGACCTCCGTATGTGTACGGTATCGAAAAAGTAGGAAACTCTTGCGGTATTGCTTCACAAAAAGCCGTTGCATCAACAGACTTAGGCGCAGTATGGATGGGCAAACGTTCATTCTTTATCTACTCAGGCGGTCAAGTATCAAAACTACCAAGTGATGTCAGTGATTACGTCTTTAGTGATATTAATGAAAACCAAATCAGCAAAGTATGGGCAACCACTAACGCAAGATACGGTGAGGTCTGGTGGTTTTATCCTTCAGGCGCATCTAATGAATGCAATAGATACGTTACTTTTAACTTTATAGAAAACACATGGTCCATTGGTGAGCTTGATAGGACATCAGGTGTAGACCATGGCGCATTTAGAACGCCACTCTGGGCATCAGCAAGCGATAATCATATTTATGAGCATGAAATTGGTTATAACTATGATTCATTGACACCTTTTGCTGAGTCAGGACCGATTATGATAAGCACAGGAGAAAACGTTGCTTCAGTCGTTCAAATGATACCTGATGAAAGAACTCAGGGCGATGTAACAGCAACATTTAAAACAAGATTTCATCCAAACGATACCGAAAGAGAGTACGGTCCATTTACCATGAGCAATCCTACCAGTTTGCGTTTTACAGGCAGACAACTTCGCATGAAAGTAACAGGTTCAAGATTGCAGGACTGGAGAGTGGGTATCAACAGATTAGATATTATTGCAGGTGGTAGACGTTGAATGAAAAGCCACCTCAGGTCGTTGGTAGTGCATGGGAGACTTGGGCAACCCGTCTCAATAGCTATCTAACACGAGTAAGAAACAAACTACAACATAAAACAGAAAACGAATCGGCTGCCGATGACGGCATACTGTTATGGGATAGAGAAAACAAATATCCTGTCGTATCCAAAGACGGCGTTTATAAACAAATAATACTTCAGGATGGTCATGCATATTTATCTCGCTCTACTAATGTTACCGCTGCTTCTGCTAACACTGCTTACGCAATACAATACGATTCCCCAAGTGACGCTGTGGGAATATCTCTCGATGGCACGGATGCGACTAAGATTGTATTTGCTGAAGCTGGAGAATACTTACTTAACTTTTCGGCTCAGATGTCAACATCGACATCAAGCTCAGTAAACTTTTATTTTTGGGCTAGAATCAATGGAACAGATGTAGCAAAATCAACAATGTTCAATTCATTAAAACAAAATAGCACTACTCTCGTAGTATCAAAAAGTGCTATATTTGAATTAGAAGCTAACGATTACATGCAAGCTATGTGGGCAGTAGACGACACAACAGGAATATTAGATGCAACAACAGCAACAGCATTCGCACCAGCCTCGCCAGCAACTACATTATCAATCGCACGAATACATGGCTAAAGAGTTTATTCGATGCCAAAAGTGGATTGAAGATGCTTTAAAACATTCTGGTGGTACACACGAAACTATTGATGTATTTCATGCTATACTAGAGGGTAGAATGCAACTGTGGTCAGGAAAAGACGGATGTGCAGTTACTGAACTCTTAGTCTATCCACGAAAGAAAGTGTTGCATGTATTTTTAGCTGGCGGAAAGATGGAGCAAATCATCGACTTCCAAAGAGACGCTATAGAATGGGCTAAACAGCAAGGATGCACTGCCATGTCAATCGCTGGCAGGATGGGATGGAAAAAGGTTCTATCCAAGCATGGCTGGAAGCCTAAATTTTTAACATTAACTAACGAGTTTTAATTATGGCAGGCGGAAAAGGCGGTTCACAAACAGAAACATTTGCTCCTCCAGCGTATCTAGAGAATGCAATACAAGAAGGTCTAAGGCGAGGACAAAGAGTCGCTGACTTGGGCTATATGCCAAGATACGGTATCGATGTTGCAGGATTCACTCCAATGCAACAGATGTCAATGCAAAATGTTGCTAATCAGGCGCAAGCATTTGGTTTATTAGGTCCAACAGACGTGATGGCAGGTATGCCTCCAACGCAGACTTCTGGAGGTTTTACAGGATATTCATCAGGCGATATTTTTGATCAATACGCACAAAACCTAAGAGAGCGTAGACCACAGCAGTATGCAGGTTACATGGGATTATTTAATACAGATCCTTACGGTCTTTATGATCCTACTCCAGCACCAGCACCAGTAACGCCAACACCATCATCTGGCGGTATGGCATCAGTCTATACAAACCCAGAACGAGCTGCTGAAGTAAAACAAAATTATGCAGACGGATACATGGCGATGGGCGGTGAAGAAAGTCCATACGCAAGACCAAGCATGAGAGATAATTATCTGCAAGGCAGAGATCAAGATACTGGACTGACACCATTGCTACCCTTAACCAATGAGGTAGCACTATCAGATCAGGCAGTTGCTAACATAGGTAATCGTGTAGCTCCACAACCAGCATTGACTCCTATTAATCTCGTTCCACAAGATGGAAGATTAGATCCAAGAGCCATTGCTATGAATAAAGCAAGTTTTAATCTAGGTCTTAATGATCCATACAGAGGTAATATGTCTTATAACGATCTAATGACAAGAGGTATCTACTAATGGGCGCACCAGCACAAACAACACCACAGGGTGGTTTCAATTTACAACAAGCTGTACCTCAGGCATTAGGTAGAGCTATGCAAACAACGGCAATGGGAACAGCATATCAGCCACAACAAGTGCAAGGTACTAGTTATCAAGCAGCACAAGCTGGTCAAGTAGGACCTGTAACCGCACAGCAAATACAAGCAGGACAATTAGGCACAACGCCTCTAAGTCCTTACATGAATCCTTACGAATCACAAGTTGTTGGTCAAACTCTTTCTGATTTAGAAAGAGCAAGGCAAATGCAACAAAACGTACTAGGCGCACAAGCAACACAGGCTAGAGCGTTCGGTGGTTCAAGAGCTGGAGTAGCACAAGCAGAAACTAACAGAGCTTTTGCAGAGCAAGCAGCTAGAACAGCAGGTCAACTAAGACAAGCAGGATTTACACAAGCACAACAAGCAGCACAACAAGATATTGCATCACAATTAGCAGCACAACAAGCTAATCAGCAAGCTGCATTACAGGCTGGTATTTCTGGAGCAGGTATTGCTAGAGATATCGGCTTAGCAAACTTACAAGCACAACAACAAGCACGTCAGTTTGGAGCGACTCAAGGTATGACAGCACAACAGTTAAACCAAATGGCTGGACTACAGGGCGCACAACAAAGATTAGCAGCAGGACAACAACTAGGAAATCTTGCAAACTTAGGCTTTGGAATGGGTCAATCTATAAACCAACAACTAGCACAGCAAGGCGCACTACAACAAGCCCTACAACAGCAAGTATTGAATAATGCAATGCAACAGTATCAAGGCTTTACAGGCGCACCTGTCAGTGGATTACAAGCTCTACTAGGAGCCATTACAGGTGGAAACGTAGGACAAGGCACTGGAACGCAACAAAGAAATCTTGGCTTGATAGACTATGTAAATGCTATCGGTCAATTTGTATAGGATAAAACATGGCAAACGGTTTATTTAACTTCGGAGACAGGTCCATATACGACAACACAGGTGCATACGACACCATGCAACCTACTCAAACGATGCAACCGCCACAAGCTGGATTGTTATCGCCTAAAGGTGGTCAAGGTGCTGTATCAGGCATAGGTGAAAGAGGCAAAGGCATACTCGGTAGCCTATTTGGTGCTATCGGTAATGCTGTGAGACGACCTGACTTTGGCGATCGATTGGTCTTAGCAACAGGTGGCTTGCAAATGTTCCCTAACGAACAAGCAATGGCAATGGCAAGAGAAAACATCAACAGACGCAGAGCTGAAGAACAACAAATGATGCAAGCTAATTCAATTGCCGAACAATTCAAGTCAATGGGTAGACCAGAATTAGCTGAATTTATTAGTGCAAATCCACAATACGCTCCTGAGTTTTTATCTCAATATATGCAACAGCAATATTTCCCAGAGCCTACTGAGCAATGGACTACATTCATTGGCGAAGATGGTAGATTATACAGGCAAGAACAAAGCACTGGAAAGGTAGAAGCAGTTGGTGGAGGGCAAACAACATATTATATGGGACCAGAGCAAGGAATTAGAACAGGAACAATTCCCGAAGGTTATTATTTGGATGAATCAGATCCATCAAACCCACAATTAAAATTAATATCAGGAAGCCCTCAAGAACAAGAACTGATACAACAACAGCAACAAGCAGAATCATCGAAAACAGGTCAGGCGGTTTTACAAACAAGAGAAGCTGGTATTGTTTCTGAAGATCTTTCAAGATTGACAGATTTAATTGCGAATCAAGGGTTTTTTACTGCTGTAACAGGTCCTATGGGAACAGTGTATGATTTATTACCAGCGACACCAAGAAGAGACGCTTTAAGATTAACAGATACAATCAAAGCAAATATTGGTTTTAATAGATTGCAACAAATGAGGGAGGCAAGTCCAACAGGTGGTGCTCTAGGTCAGGTTTCTAACCAAGAATTAAATACATTACAATCTGTTTTGGGTAGTCTAAATTTAGATCAAAGTGACACACAATTGTTATACAACATAGAAAGATTGGAAGGTTTATATAATGAAATAATGAAAAAATTTGCACATTATGAAAATGCAAATGAATTTATGAGTGAAGCAGAAATACAATATTTTAAAGGAGCTCCAGAATTTACTCCTGATTACATAAGCAGGTCGCAAGAAGATCCATTGGGTTTGTTCTAATGACGTTAAATGAATTTAGAGCTCAATATCCTCAGTATGCAAGTGTCAATGACATTGATTTAGCTTATACATTGTATGACAGAAATTACAGATATGAATTAAGTGTTGATGAGTTTGTTAATAGAATAGGTTTTGATGAAAGCCAAGCTAATGAATTTAGAAATAAATATCAATCCCAACGTGGCAATGTTTTAGATGTAGGAAGAAGATTCTTACGAGGTGCTACACAAGGAATAGCTGAAAATGTAATAGCTGCTGGTCAGGCTGGTTATCAAAAAATTACTGGTGATGATGCTCCTTATGGTCAATTGTATGAACAAAATTTAGCCAGAGAAAGAGAAAGAATGGAACTTCTGCCATCAGGAGTAGGTTTTGGAGCTGAGGCTCTTGGAGCGGCGGTTACAGGTGGAGCTATATTAAATGCTGGTAAACGCTTGTTTTCTGAAACAATTAAAAGATCGCCAAATCTATTAGGTTCTTTTTTGTCAAGACCAAGCGTACAGGCTACATTAGGAGCTGGTGCTTCTGGAATGATTTATGGTACTGCAACATCTGAAGGCAATTTAGAAGAAAGGATTGAAGAAGGAACCAAAATGATTATACCAAGTGCTTTATTTGGTTTTGCAGGAACACAATTAATTAATGTTGGAGGTCCTGCTTACAGAGCTTTAAAAGCACCATTTGATGCGGCTAGAAGGAATCCAACAATAGAAGCATTACAAAGAGCAAAAAATACAGCATACGAATTAGTTGATGACTCAGGTATATTTTTTGGACCTCAAGATATAAGTATGTTAGTTCGTAGAGCTCGAACTGCTGCTGCATTAAGGGATTATGATCCTAGCTTTGATAATCAGACAACTTCTATATTAAATACATTAGAAGGGTTAATTCAGGAGGGAACTGTTACGCTAAGCAGGCTTGATCGTGTAAGGCAGTCAGCTTGGCGAAGATATCAAAGTGACAACTCGCAAGTTGCAATTAGAGATATTATTGATTTAATAGATGATACGATTGGATCATTTCAGCAAAGTAATGAACTTATGCAAGTCGCAAGATTGGCTAACCAAAGATATAAAAAAGCTGAATTATTAAATGATGCTATGAGTTCTGCTGAATTATCTGCCTCTGGATCTGGAACTGGTGGGAATCTTGTTAATACATATAGACAAGCTATTAAAAGAATAGTTAATTCAAAAGACATTAGGTTTTTTTCGGAGTTTGAACAACAAGCTATGCGAAATTTAATTAAAGGTGATAATTTAGATAACGCAATGAGAACCTTAGGTAGATTTGATCCGACATCTGGTGGTCTTACAGCATTGTTGCAATTTGGAGCATATCAACTTGATCCATTGTTTGGCACTACTGCTGTTTTAGGAGCTATTGGAAGAAGATCTGCTGAAGGAAGGACTATATATAAACTGGAAGAGCTGCTTGAACTAGCTAGAGGAAATCAGCCAAAAAGTTTTGAAAGACAAGTTTATCCAACTTTACCATCTGTATTTCAAAGCGAATACCAAAGTCAAATGGAGGATGTAGGTAGATAATGAAACCTAAAAAGCTAAAAGATTATGAAATAGAAAACATTATCTCTAACGCTGTCGATGAGGCGGTAGATTTTGTTGAGTCTGAGATTTCTCCAGAGCGTGTCAAAGCACAAAGATACTTTGATGGTCAAGTTGATATTGGTTACGAGCAAGGTCGTTCTAAAGTCGTATCCACAAAAGTAAGAGATATCATTCGTGCGATCAAGCCAAGCCTAATGAGAATATTCCTATCTACTGATAAAGCAGTAGAGTATGTACCGAAAGGTCCTGAAGATTTTGCCAATGCAGAACAAGCAACAAGCTATATGCACTGGAAGTTTCAAGAGATGGGAGGATACAAGATCCTCAATGATGCATTTCACGATGCACTCGTCAAGAAACAAGGTATTGTCAAAGTCTATTGGGAAAACTACCAAGAAGGTAAAACATTTACTTACGAAAACCTAAATGATGACGAATTTGCCCTCATTGTGAATGAAGATGACATAGAGGTCATTGAGCACAGTGAATCCGTTGAGATGACCGTTGATCAGATGGGCATGGAGATAGAAAACAGGAATCACTCCATAAAAATAGTAAAGCAGTTCGATAAAGGTAAGCTCTGTGTTGAATCCGTTCCTCCAGAAGAGTTCTTTATTGATCGTAACGCCAGAAATGTAGATGATGCTTATGTCGTTGCACACAGAACCGAGATGAGAGTCGGTGACCTAGTAACGATGGGATTTGACTTTGATGAAGTCGTTGATCTAGGTGGTCTTAATAATAATGACTCTATAACCGATGAGGAAGAGTTCGCAAGACGTGGCTATATGCCAGACAGAGAAGAAGAAGATTACAGCGATCCATCCATGAAGATGGTTCTGGTCACTGAAGCCTACATGAAGATGGATATCGAAGGCGCAGGGATCCCCATGATGTATAAGTTCATTCTAGGTGGTCCTTCTTACAAACTATTAGACTATGAGCCATGTGATGGAAGTCCATTCGCTGTCTTTGAATGCGACCCAGAACCTCATGCATTTTATGGTCGTTCTGTCGCTGACTTGATCGTCAATGATCAAGATGCAGCCACAGCTATGATGAGAAGCGTTTTAGATAACGTAGCTTTGACAAACAATCCTCAACTCGCAGTAGTAGAAGATTTAGTCAATATGGACGATGTACTGAATAATGAGATTGGTGCTATTGTTCGTATGAAGCAAATGGGCTCTGTACAGCCATTAGCAGTGCCATTTATCGCTGGAACCACACTTCCAGCACTTCAGTATTTAGATGATCAGATTGAACAAAAAACAGGCGTATCTAGAGCCTCTTTAGGCTTAGATCCAGACGCTCTACAAAACACTACTGCAACAGCCGTAGCAACTACAGTACAAGCAGCTGCTGGTCAAGTTGAAGTAATCGCAAGAAACTTTGCAGAAGGTGGTATGAAGCAATTATTCAAACTGATGCTTCATGAGGTGATTAAGAATGAATCTGACGAAACCTTTATGAGACTTAACGGTCAGTTTATCCCAGTCGATCCTAGAGTCTGGAACACTGATATGGACATCTCTATTAATGTAGGATTAGGCACAGGCAAAGAAGATATGAAGATGGCAGCTTTAAATCAAGCTCTCGGTATGCAAATGCAAGTCTATCAAGGCTATGGACCGAATAATGGTTTAGTCACGCTCACACAAATCAGAAACACACTATCTGATATGTTAGCACTTGGTGGGCTCAGAAACGCAGATCGTTACTTCATGCCAATGACACCAGAGTACGAGCAAATGTTGATGCAACAAGCACAGCAAGCACAACAGATGCAAGCACAACAACAAGTCGATCCAAATCAGGCTTACTTACAGGCTGAACAGATGAAGGCTCAAGCAAAAGCTCAAAGCGATATGATGAAAGCACAACTTGAGGTACAAAAAGCCGTTGCTAAAGATGATTTAGAAAGAGACAAGATGGATCAAGACTTGATTATCAAAGGTGCAGAATTATTAGGTAAATATCAGAAAGATGTGGATGTTGCTAGGATTAAAGACCTACAAAGGCAACCCAGAACATTCGGACAATAGATGGATATTAAACAGAAAGCGGCTAATGCTAGAACGCTATTAGCTAACGAAACATTTAAGGACGTTCTCGAAAGCATCAAGAACGACCAGATTAAAGTATTCTTAAACAGCGGTGTCCAAGATACCGTTGTAAGGGAAGAGGCGCATTCAATTGTGAATGCAATTAACAAAATCGAGCACTATCTCCAATCATGTATCAATGACGAGAAAATGCTTGATAAAAAAACTAACTAACTAAGGAGAATCAGCACCGATGGAAGCGCAACCAATATCGACTGAACAATTAGAAGAAATAAAAATAGACGGATCCAATATGGATTCAATTGCTAACAGTCTTTTACAGACTAGCAAACAGGATACAACTAAAGATAGTGACAACCCTGAAGAGGAATCACAAGAATTATCGGAAGAGGTATCCGTAGAAGAAGATGACTCAGAAGAGCTAGAAAATGAGGCACAAGCTGAAGATGATAGCGAAGATGAGGATTCAGAAGCGGAAGAAGCGGAAACTGAAGAGGCAGATTATCAGGAACTTTTTACTGTCAAGGTTGACGGTCGTGAACAAGAAGTAACCCTAGATGATCTAAAGCGATCTTATAGTGGTCAGGCTTACATCCAACAAGGAATGCAACAGGCGGCAGAACAGAAAAAACAAGCTGAGGAAGCCTATGTCGCACTCCAGAATGAGAGACAACAACTCAATCAATTGCTTAATCAGATTAATTCTGGGCAAGTATTGAGTCCTCCTAAAGAACCTGATCAGGCTCTCTTTAAGAAAGATCCTATCGGTTACATGGAGGCTAAGATGAAATATGATGGCGAAATGAAATCGTTTAATGAGCAACAGTCTCAGTTACAACAATTTCAAGCGCAACAGAATCAGCAAATGCAACAAGCTATGCAGCTTCATTTGCAAGAGGAAGTGCAAAAGCTATCAGAAAAAATGCCTGAGTTTAAGGATAGTAAAAAGGCAGATGAAATTAAGAAAAATCTGTTGGACTATGGTCAGAGCATTGGTTATTCAGCTGATGAATTAAACAATGTGATGGATCATCGTGCATTGATCGTACTTAATAAAGCGAGACTTTACGATCAGCTTAACGCTAATAAGCCCAAAGCTCAAAGTAAAGCTAAGAATGCCAGACCTATGCTGAAATCAGGTGTTAAGAAATCATCCAGTACACAAAGCCAAAAAGCAAAAGAACAAGCTGTCTCTCGTATGAGGAAAACTGGGAGCATCGATGATGTTGCTAGTTTTTTAATAAGCTAACTTTTAACCTATGAGGTGATAATATGGGTGTTTCAACAAACACAAACGAAACCTACGATGTCACGACTTTAAGGGAAGATCTACAGGATGCTTTGATTTCAATTTCTCCTACGGATACCCCTTTCATGTCAGCCATCGGAACCAAGAACGTAAAAAATACTTACTTTGAGTGGGCAACAGTAGACCTCGCTTCAGCAGACAGCTCTAACCGAGTTATTGAAGGCGAAGCTGCTCCAGCTAACGATGCTGCGACCAATGGCGTCAGACGTGGTAACTACACACAAATCTCTGACAAAGTAGTCGAGGTATCAGATACAGCAGAAGCAGTAAATGGTGCTGGTAATGCTCAAACATTAGCAAAGCAAGTTGCTTACAAGCTAAAAGAACTAAAAAGAGATATGGAAACCATGTTGACTGCAAACGTTGCAGCTTCAGCAGGTGCTTCAGGCACAGCTCGTCAAACAGCAGGTTTACCTGCCTTTCTCACCAGTAACACTGCTGGTGGTTCTGGCTTTGCTGTTGGTACTACTTCAGGCTCAGGTGCTTCTGGTTACCCAGATGCAGCTGCTACTGATGGTACAAAGAGAGATATCACAGAAGCTATCCTAAAAAGCGTTATCGCTAGTTGTTGGGATGCTGGTGCTGAGCCAAGCATTGTGCTTTGCGGTTCTTTCAACAAGCAAGAAATCTCTACCTTTACAGGTAATGCTACTAAATACAAAGATATCACTGATAAAACATTATCAGCTGCTATCGATGTATACGTGTCAGACTTTGGTGAATTGACAATCGTTCCTTCACGATTCCATCGTGCAAGAGACGTATTTGTCTTAGATCCTAACTACGCAAGAGTATGCTACTTGAAAACTGCATCACAAAAACCATTAGCTAGAACTGGTCACTCTGAAAGAAGATTGATTTCAGTTGAGTATGGTTTGCAGGTTGATAACGAAGCTGCACACGGCTTTGTTGCAGACTGCTCAACTTCTTAATTGAAGTAATGACGAGGGGAGCCTTCGGGTTCCCCTTTTCTAAAGCATGAAACCGACACTATTAAACGCATTGTTAGGCTCAGTATCAAGAGCTACGCCAGAACAGGAAAGAGAGTTCTTTAGGACTCATCCGTATTATGGCGAGCTTAAAGATAATACTGTTTATATCAATGAGGATCGTTTAAGAAGGGAAGGTAGCAGAGGAAATTTTGTTCAAGATATGTATCTTGGTGAGGCTTTGCATAATTTGAAAAATGTCTTGCCTAATGAATACAATGCACTTTATGAAGCTGCACAAAATGATCCAGCAGTTCAATCATGGAAAAAAAGATCTTATGATTTTGCTAAAAAGTCTGGAGAGGCTCAAGGCAGAAGCATGGATGACTGGTGGAATGAAAGCAGATTTGACCAAGTTGTAGGTGGATATTTGTTTGGCGGTCCTAATGCAAATGTTAATACTATGCGAAATTGGGATAGGGACAGATTGCCTTTTGGTCGAGAATTTAGAAATGCATTAAATTCATTTGAGCAAAGTCTAGGATTATTAAATCAAGATTATACTGGAACAGAAAGAATGTTAAGGGAGCGTGGGATACCTACACAAAGAGGTCCATCTCTAATGAACTACGGATTATTATCAACAATAAGGGATATCAATGAGCGAAATTAAAGAAACAATGATTGAACAAGATAACAAACTTCATATTGTGAGAACACAAGAAGTGGGTGACATCTTAAAAGCTAACAAAAGAGCGCAAGATGATGCGCCTAGTATGTACGGAGACGCTAAATTTAGATTTGTAGGTCGTATCCCTTTTGTGATTGCTGAGCAATGGCAAAAAGAGTGCGGTGCTGGTATTGGAACGCAAGAATTTACTCAGTACGTTAAAAGGAAACTAAAAGATTCTGATTACGCTTATCTTAGAGTTAAAAAGTGGTAAATGAAAGACGATAACACGATATTGAAGATTCATGTTGGATATGTATTAGTCATACTGGTACTGATGATGTTCTCATCGGTAGTTTATGGTCAGGATGATAGCGGTAGCACTACAACTGTTAATACAAATAATTCTACAGATACAACATATACTGGAACATCGGATAACACGAACACAAACACTAATACCAACACGAATACTAATACTTCGACCAGTACATCTACTAATACCAATACTAATAACAATACGTCAACGGTAGACAGCACTTCAGAAAATACTAACTACAATGAGAACATTAACGTCTCAGAGTCAGACAGTACGATCAATCAATACAGCGAATCGTCTAGTGAAAACTACAGCGAAAACTATAACGAGAACGTCAACACGAATAATAACAACAGTACCAGTAATTCTACTAGCAGACAGTACGTTTACTCACCGCCTTCAAGTGCCATAGCACCCAGTATAGGCTCAAGTTACTCACAAGACCTATGCACAACAGGTGTCTCAGGTGCAGTACAAACACAGGTGATAGGTGTAGCCAGTGGTCGGTCTGTTACAGATGAAAACTGTGAGCGTATTAAACTCAGTAAAACACTTTTCGATATGGGTATGCGTGTTGCAGCGGTAAGCCTTATGTGCCAAGACGAAAGAGTCTTTAGTGCAATGGAAATGGCTGGAACTCCTTGTCCCTATGAAGGCAGTATTGGTACAGAAGCACAAGCAGGTTGGGAATCAAACCCAGAACGCAGACCAGACTACGAAGATTACTTAGAACGACAACGCCAAGCATTTATGGATAACTGTTTGCTTGAGGAAACTGAGAGACAATGCAGAAGAAACTGGTCGGACTTGCAGGGTTAATACCTTTTCTTTTATTTGCAGAAGAACCAGAGATTATTGAACATAATCTACCTGACGATGGCTTTGTTCAAATAGATTTACAGTTCTCGTTTCCTTACAAGGGTAATCTTTATACCACAACCTTCATGGGTTCTAATGGCGTATTGATGCTTATGGACCCTACAGGCACAAGTGGTCAATGGTCTTACTGCTGTAATGGTCAAGAGCTTAGTAGTAGTTATGCTCCTAGCTTTGTCATCATGCCTTTATGGACTGACCTTATTAATTATAACAACGAAGGTAAGTTCTACACACAAGGTAATGACGAGTGGCAACGCTATATGTGGTACAACCTTAGCGAGTATTACTACAATAACTGGGATAATAAGAATACTTTTGGCACAGAACTTGATTATCTAGGCAATATTAGTTTCTTTTACGAACAGTTACACGTAACAGGTCACCATGTAACCATTGGTTATACAGGTGATTTAACAGAAGATTCGTCAGACTACACCCAATACTATTACGATTATGGCATCTCTATAGATGATGTAGAAGTGGATGAGAACTACGAACTTAAAATATATGAATCACCAACACAGCCAGAACCTGAACCTGAGCCAGTAGTAGAGCCTGAACCTGCTGTTGAAACAAATACAACTGAACCAGAACCAACAACAGAGCCAGTAGTAGAGCCAGAACCCGTAGTTGTAGAGCCTACGTTTGAGGAAACGTATGTGGATAACTTTGTGGATAGTATGATTGCTGATTCTTATGCGTTTGAAGATTTAACGACATACGATGAAGAGGAAACTATGTTCTTTGAAGAGCCTCAAGAAACATTGATGTTTGATGACCCTATGGAAGATATCTTAATCATGGATGAGGAAATCTACGATCCTATTGTAGAAGAACCTATGTATGAAGAGGAAATAATCTATGAGGAAATCTTTGAGGAAGAGTTGTTTGCAGAAGAGATGTACGAGGAAGAGATATTAGATGAATACTATGAGGAAGCAATACTTGAAGAGGAACTCGTAGAGGAAGAAGTGTCTGTACTAAG
>Ga0208644_1002286_pt1 | contig 15373 bp, 17 predicted proteins | sample VirMetDEL_Nov_18_FD_184517 | JGI IMG/M metagenome (GOLD analysis project Ga0208644, IMG submission 184517) | Aqueous microbial communities from the Delaware River and Bay under freshwater to marine salinity gradient to study organic matter... | ecosystem: Environmental > Aquatic > Marine >... | reverse complement strand
ACACTTCCATCTAAAGCCCCATTATCATAAACCTTTAGAATTGATTGGTAAGTGTCTTTTATTTTTGTTCCTGTAAAAGAAGCCATATATTATTGTTTTAATTGTCCCAGTATCCTATTTTGTTGTTCACCTCTTTTATCGCGTCCTCAGTAGATGTACTTGTAAGCGTTGTCCCTGCGTTATTAAAGTAAACTAAACTTCCCTGCATTTGTACTTGAAGGCTTGTCCAATCACTTCCACTCCATCGGTATAATCCTGCTAACTTTCTGAATCCTATCACACCCGTTGTTTGTCTCACAAGATATATATCACCTTCAAATAAGTCAGTAAGATTCGCTAAGTCTGCATAAGTAGCTACTTCTCCATCTACTATATTGTTTGTTAAATAAACAGATCCCCATCCGATATTATTTCTGCTCATTTTTTATTTTGCTTTAAAAATTGAATCAGTTTTTGAATGTTGCTTTGTTTTGGTTTATAGCTTACAGAACCCATCCGTTGAATGTTGCATCCTTGTCTGGGTAAATATCATTGTTTGTGTTTGAATAATACTCAGGGAATAAGGATTGGTTAAACGACATATAATCAATGAATCTTCTCGTGTACCACTCTGCTTTGTCTCTGTACTTTCCTACCAAGAAATCTACCTCCTCTTTAGAAGCACTCTCAGCATTCTCAGAAACGTGTTTGTAGATACCTCCGTTTTTAACCTGATAAGCAGCGAATGGTAAATAGTCCACCAAAGCGTAATAAATCAACATAGGTTGAATGTAATCATTAACCAAAGTCAAGTAATTACCACTCAATGTACCTGCGATAATATCCGCAGAAATCTTGTTGTATAAGTCAGTACCTAAATAATTCTGAACGTGAATCTGTTGAGCATCCTTAATGTTCTGTATAAACAAATCAGTATCAACATTTCCATTGATAATAGAATTGCGTACTAAATCTTCTCTCTTAATAAATAACGCTACTGCCATACTAACTTGGATAAGCACCATTACGAGGCATATCTATTGGAGCAATAGCCACCTCTTTAGGTTGTTTGTTAATCTTAAAACCTTGTCTAACTGCTTCGTTTACATTTACGAATCTTGTTCCGAATAAAGCATCTCCTGCGTAAGGCTCTCCATTTGCTTTTAATTTCTTCTTATAGATTCTTCTTTCCCATCTATGATAGCAGTTTACTCCACCCTTGTATTTAAACAAAGAGTAGTTTTGACCATTGTGTCCGAACTTGTTGTTCACCCCATTGAAAGACATCATATCAATATCCTCTTTGCGGTATAACTTATCAGCATCTAACATACGAACACAAAATGGTCTTGATTCTCCTTCTGGTATCCTATCAGTTCCTTTTACATATTTGTATCTTACTTTCCAAATATCTCCATCTAAAGAAGACTTTTGATTAGCAGATAACTCCTCACGCATAAGTCCATTCAAATAACCCTCAACATCAAAACCCTCAGGTTCATCTTCTGTGTCTTGAGTATCTACAAGTTCGTATTCAGCATCCTCAGCTTCTCCTAAATCCTCAATCATTGCCCAAATCTCTTGCGCTAACTCATCGTTTAGAAAAGGTCTTTTATCGGATGACATCTTAACACCAGTTTCTTCTTCTCGTGTCTCAGAATCTATCACGTTCTCTAAGTCGGTAAACTCTAAAGGTTGAAGCGTTTTAAAGTACAAATTAAGAGCGATATTATTGTAAGCTAATATCTCATCAAAGGCATCTATCAAAAGTGTCTGAAATGGTCTAATAACGGTGTTATCCATCAATGTAGAAGCAGTCTTTAACTCATCCGCATTGTTCCCCAATCCAGTATTGTCTTTAATGCCAAAAAGCATAGGAGAAACAACCCTATGAGCTACCATTATCTTAGCGGTTGATTCAGCACTTAAAAACTGATATTGATTGTGTGCATCACTTAGTTGAACGGGTTCAATCGTTGCAGCAGTAGCGGCATCATCGTTAAACGACAAAATAAACTTACCAGCGTTTGAACTACCAGAGAACTTTTGTTTAATACGATTCTCAATTAGTTGTCTCTCCTCTTCGTTTGGAACTCCATTATTGAAATTGATCAACATCGATGGAGCGAGTCCATTAAGGATATTGTTCAAGTGGTAGTTTGATACTTCTTCTTCAAGTTCAGCGTATTGAAGACCTCCTTGATAATCTACGGGTGAGTAGTAATAGAATCCTGCTCTGTATGGTTTTACAAATAGAATCTCAATAGCTTCTTTTGATGTACCAAATGCGGGAATCCTTAAAGGTGAATCAGATGGTTTTACTTTAGTCCAATCTTTGAAATAGTAATATCCTTGAATCTCACCTTCATCGTTCGCTTTCTCCGCTCTTAATGTTTCAACGGGGAAGTGTTCTACTTGAGCGATTTTAGTTCTATCCTTAGAGTAGATTACTTGAATAGCACATCCACCCATAAGTTTTAAATCATACGCAAGTTTACGAACGCAGTCCTTTCTAAACAAAGACATCATTTGTGCGTATTGTTCAGGTTTTCTACTTGAATCGGTAGCATCTAAGCCACGACCAAATATCATCTCTGAGATTCCGTTTATGATAGCGTTATTCGTAGGAGAACCATTATACCTATCAATCAAATACTGATAATAGTTATTGTCCTCTCCGTAAGCTACCCAATCCTTTCCACGAACCTCAGAAACTTTCGGAGATGTGTAAGTCGATAAATTGACCACACGAACATCCGTACCGCCTTTTGGTCGCTGATTGATTATTACATTGTTTCGTTTCATATTATGATATAATCGTTGTCATACGAGTCCTCTGCTTCGTACACATCTTTATTAACTGAATAATAGTTATTCGTATCTTGGTCAATAGTCTGATCTGTGCAGAATATCTTTCCTTTAAAAATAACATCACCACTCACTACGACTTTAAAGTCATAATAACGACCCTCAACAAGTGAAAACACTTTAGATATAGTTAGATACTCCCCAACCTTAGTAAGTGTCTCAGAACTCGTTAAAACCTCATTTGTGCTATCATCTCGAAGAATAAGACTGCCAGAAGAAGCGTATGCTCTCGGAATAAATGAAAGAGTTTGTGCTTCGTTTGATGTTGTTAGAATCTTCATACTTATATAACGATTTTATGTGAGTCTTTTGTGTGTGTAAATAAAAAAAGGGAGACATATAGCCTCCCCTTAGTTTAACGCAGTCCGTAAGCGTTATGCATCTGGGTCTATCTGAGTAGCAGAAGCATCATCGGTAATAACCGCAGCAGTTACAAAATAAGCAGGTGCAGTTTCTTGAGCAGCAAAAGTTAAGGTGAATCCACTAAGGTCTCCCATAGCAGCACCAGTTACGATTGAGCCTCCAGTTACCTCAGCACCGTGTTCCAAACCTACTAAGAAGAAATTACCATTGTAATCCTCGATAGCGATGTGTGGTCTTGCGTGTGCTAAAAGTTTAATTTGCTCTTGAGTAGCCTTATCTAAGAAGGTAAGAGTCAAAGACAAAGTTTGCTCATAGAAAGTAGTCCCGTTTTCTCTTGAAGAGTTTACAGTAGTTTCTAAAGATGAGTTCCCTTTGATGTCGTATTTGAACCAGTCTGGTGTGCCTGCAAGAGCAGTAATCTCACCAGCCACGATCGTAGCTGCTCCAAGCGTACCATAATCAGCGAAGTAAACGGTTTTCAAACCACCTACTGCTGACTTGCAAGGAAGACTTCTACCTGATGTTAAAGAACAAGCCATAGTTTTTTTAGGGTTTAAGGTTATTAAAAAAGGGTAGGTAGGCACTTGGCTCACCCACCCTTCTTATATTAATTCAAAGTGATTACTAAGCAGTTGGTTGGTAAAGAACGATATCAGAACCGATTCCGTACTGTACACCAGCAGTAAATCTCATTACTACACGAACATTCTCAGATCCATCAAGGTCAGCCATATCCAACAATTTAACCAAGTTGTGGTCAGATAACAAACCAGTACCGAAGAATAAGTTTGATTTCTGAGCAGCCATCATATTATTGTCAGCCAATCCGTTAGCAACAAAGATTTTAACACCATCAAAAGACAATGCTCCGTTGTTCCACCATTGAGTTCCTTCAGCATTAACACCATTAGCACCCAATCCAGAAGCACCGAATCCTCCTAAAGCACGAACATAAGCACGAGCAACATTCTGAGAAACATAGATGTAAAGGTCTTCTTTTCCGTAAAGAGCAGAAGGGATAGCATCAACTACTTTACCCATTTCAGCAATTACGTTAGCAGCAGTTACAGAAGCAGCGGTATCAGCAACATCAACAACAGAAGCATCAGCTAAAGCCAAAGTTACCAATCCATTGAACTCACCAGCAGTAGCGGTAGCACCTTTCCAGATGTTTTGCTCAGTTTTCTCAGCTACCAAACCTGCAACGTGAGCGATAAGGAAATCAGAGAATGCAGGAGGCAAGTTGTCAAATGCAGAGTATCCCATTTGTACTGCTTCCCAATCTGAATGGAAATCTTTCTTACAAATTTCAAGGTTTACTTGGAACTCTTCTGGTTGAAGAATACGCTCAGTCAAAGTGATTGTAGCGGTGTCAGTAAAGTCGCAAGTAGCATCTTTGATAACATTGCTATCAGTAGCAACTTTCTTGATAACTTCTTTATACTTTACGTTTGGTTTGATGGTAATACCACCATTGTTAAGAGTAGCACCAGACAAAAGAGCGGCAGCGATATACTGACCTGCAAATTCACCAGCGTAGGTACTTGTAATTGATACAGATGTAGCCATTGTTTAAATTTGTTTTAGTTATTTTTTAATTTGTGAGATACGAGACATAACGGTGTCCTTAGTAGATTGTGGTCTATTAGCACCGAATACCATTTGTTTTTTAGCAGCTTCGCCTTCTGGAGAATGTTTAAGTGGAGCAGCAGCAGGTTTAGAAAGTTCTTCTTTAACCAACTCTTCTACTTCGCTCATTTCCTCTTTAGGTTGTAGCATTGCTTTGATTTCTTCAATCATCGATTTCAATTCAGCCAATTCAGATTTAGTAGCGTAATCCTCAGAAGCCATTTCTTGTGACATTTCCTCAGATGGCATTTCCTCCTCTACTTCTTCTCCTTTAACTTCTTTGATTTCTTTGATCAGTCCTTCAGTTTCTACGACCAAGATTCGACCATCCTCCAAAGCATACTCGCCTACTGGAAGAGCAATCTTATCTTCTTCAGTAACGATGAACACTTCAAATTCAGGAGCGAACTCCTCAGCCTCCAAAACAGTCCCGTTCTCAAGCATCATTTGAGCAAGTTTGGTTTCTACAACCTCTGCACTCAACTCGATACCAAGAACGCTTTTGATTTCTTTTAGCATTTCGATTGGGTTTTTCATATTAATATAACGATTAGTGATTATTTTTTTGCATTTTCAACCTCTTGTTTTGCCAATTCCTTGTGCCCATAAAGAACCATCACAACACTTTCTTGAATAAGTGTCCTTGTCTTTACACAAGCATCCTCTCGCACTTCCTTTTGGACTTGTTACACTTGGTGTCTGTTCTTCCTTATGCATAGCTTTGAGTTTTTTGTATAAAGTAAATAATATCCCAAACTTGCGCAGTACCACCTTTAGCAGTTACTCTCCATTGAGAACCATTAGCTACAAAACTTGAATCGGCATAGTATTGGAATACTTGATGATAATCGTGAGCAGCATCATTTCCTTTTGGGAATGTAATGGTGTCTCTTATTCTATCGTATGGTGTTCCGTTGCCTCCTTCAAAATGAATCTCCAAATAAGTCTGATTCGCATTAGGTGCTGAGTATTTAAATACGATAGTAATTACATAAGTATCGTTGAGATTGTCTGCTAATACCTTTAATGATGTTGAATTATAATAATCTATCCCAGTCTGACTTCTATATGCGGTTGCAGAGTTATTGGGTAACACAATCTCAGTATCTTGCAATAAAGGAAGTTTGTTGCTTGATGTCCATAAGTCATCATCGTATCTCGACCAACCAAGCCCTGTTCCCGTTCCAGATTGAGGATATAACTTAACCCATTCACCACCGAACACAGTCCATACTCCAGACTCAGTAGTAACATACGCACCCTCCTCAATGTTGTATTGATTGCGGATTGTGTCAGTATCGACATCTACTTGAACCTTATATGATGTATTGAAAACTGTACTCATCTACCTTGCCCTTTATAAAGTTTCTTATAGTTCTTACTTGATTTTAAAACGCTTGTCTTACTCTTAGCGTGTACATTAGGTCTTGATACGTTTGGCTTATCATAAACCAATACCGCAGATTGTTTCTTAGCCATCTAATTCACCAAGTTCTTTAAGTTTGCTTTCTGCCCATCTCTTACCAGCAAGTCCTCCCCATAGTAAATACGAAATAGTACCACAAGCCTCGTTATCTCCTTCTACATAATACTCCTCTGCTCTACTTAGATAAGAGTACATTCTTTTGATGGTCTCTACGCTAATGGGTTTCTTTTGTGCTAATTGTTGCGCTCGAATCTTACCAACTTCGGTAGCACATCGGTTATTAATCTTTTCGTTTAGATCAATACCTTTCTTAGCGTTGTTTGAAACCGCATTAGGATAATCAGAGTAAGATTCCATCTCTAACTTCTTACCATCTTTCACTCGTTTATCACCTTTTATGATTCCACGAACTACACCAAGCATATATTCAGCTTCTTCTTCTTCGTTTTTAGCAAGTAACTCCGCTAAAGAATCTTTAGGTCTTTCAATCTTATCGGTGAAATAACCCTCAATAGAGAATCCTTTTACTTTTCCAGTCTTAACGTACTCACCCCAAACTTCTTCGTTGTTTACTTTTACCGCACCCATCCAAGTACCTACTGGGACTTCCATTCCATACATACGAGATTTATCGTGAACCTCATCCTCAACAATCCAAGATTCTACCAATGACAACCCATTAAGAGCGTATTGATGCTCCATAGTAGAGTTGTTCTGATTCCCTTTCATTAAGAACTTTTGAGCGGTTTTAAGGATGGTATCTTTTGAAAAGAATACATAATACTCATCTTCTCCGTTCCTTCTGTAAATAGGCTTATTAGGTACAAGTAATGCCCCAAGTAGGATTCGTTTCTCACTCGATACTTCAGCGAGTTTAATCTCCTCTGATTTAAGTGCTACGAAATCTACCTCAATCGCAGGATTTTCTACTACCGAGATAGCTTCTACTCCTGATATGTCGTTTTCCTCATCTAAAATGAGTTCTATAATCTTGAAATTGCTCATATCTAAATAACGATTTTGTTATATTGTTTTGTATTTATAACGATGCTCCTTTAACGATATTCCTTTCGAGTGATTGTGCGGTAGATACATCGGATGCTACTACATACGCTCTCATAGGTTTATCAGTTTGTTTTGCTATAACATCGGCTAATTGACTTGTTCCACTCGCTCCAACTACATTAAAAGAAGGGGGTGTAGGAGTAATCGGTGTAGATGCTGAACCGCCACCAGATACAGTAGAAGATCCAGCACTCGCAGAACCACTTGCTTTCAAAGCGGCTAAACCTTTAGCGGTAGCAGCGATACTCGATGCAATACTAATTCCAGCAGATATTTTATTTGCGGCAACTAATTTAGCAGCTATACCTACCGAAGCACCTCCTGTGACAAAGGACAATGCGTTACCTTGTGCTATTGTTGCGGCATTAGATGCTTGGGTTTGTATGATTGTTTTGGCAATACCAGCAGCGTTTTCTCCAATCAAAGCAGCGGCTTGTAATGTTTTGTTCTTACCAGCTAATTGACCTAATAAAGAAAAAGTTGCTTGAATGTTATCAGCATTTGCCATTCTTATAGCCGCTACCGCTTCATTGTACGCTAATTCTTCTTCTATCTTTCTATTGTTCTGATTTATTTGTGCTTGATAATCTAAATCAAACATCTCATCTTCCATATCTCGGTAAACACCGAAATTTATTTGATCTTGCTCAATCTTCTTAGCGAAGAAATCTTGACTTGCTTGTAGGAAGATGTCGTTAGCAATCTGCTCTCCTTCTCTTTCTGATTCTAATATATCAGCTCTTAATTGCTCTGAATCTTGTATTCTTTTTAACGCATTGTTTCTTCTTGTTTCATCTGCTTTTTTAGCCAACTGTTCTTCACTTAGTTGTATCCCAGCATATTCATTCCTTAAAGCAGCGATAGCTTCTTTTATTGCTTGAATTTCCTTTTCGGCAGCCTCAGAGTCAAATCCCAATCCAACAAGCCCAGAAATACCTTGTGTTGAAAAAGCAAGCATTGCAGCTCTTGCTGCTTTTTGTGCTTGAACTTGTTGGGTAACTAGCAACTCAGCTTCAAGTTGTTTTGCATATTCTTCAGATTGTTGTTTCTTGTATTTAAGAATTTGCTCCTCAGACATACCTTGTTGTTTCAGTATATTGTCCTGTAACTTAGAATTCTCGTATTGTCTTTTAGTTTGTTCTGTTAGTTGAGTTTGTTTTTCTAAATTCTTTGAAGTCTCAGAAGATACACCAGATACTGCTGATTTAATATCATCCCAATAAGCAAGAACAACACCAAGAGCAACAACTAACGCACCAACACCCGTTGCAATTAAAGCCTTCTGTAATCCACTTAATCCTTGAATGAATAACTTTACTCCTTTTGCTGATTCAACAAAACCCTCGTATAGTTTTTTAACCTTTGTAGCATAGCCGCCAGTAATCTTATCAAGACCTTGAATTATTTTACTTGATTCTAATTGTTGTTCGTTTAATAACTTAGATTCATTTGTTGATATTCTTCTCTCAGCGTTTAATTCTCTAAGCGATAATTTTTGGTCTTTTATTGCCGACTTTAAATGTGCCTCTTGATCTGCTAATTTCTTTTGAGCAGCTAAATTTGTCTTAGATGTTTTTTCTCTTAGTTCTTGAATCTGTAATAATTCACGCTCAAGTTCTATGAGAATACTTCTTTGTTCCTCAAGAGTTGCATTTAATTCATCAAGGTCTTTTTGAGCAGCACTACCCTTAACCTTTATTTCGATTATTTTTTCTATCGCCATCTTATTTCGTTTTTAATTGATTTCATTGCACCCTTGAAATTATCAGGTAGATAATACTTGCCCTGTGCTATTCTTATGCATTCTGTTTCTCCGTTAGCGACTTTAAGCATTTCAAGTATATTCTTTATCATACTATATTGATTAGTTCTATTTCACTTTTTCCGTTCGTTAAATCGCTTGTAATTGAGTTTATCTTATATGCTCTATCACCTACTATAAAAGTGTCCTCAGGTCTATATTGAGTTATAATCTTAATCGGTAAATACGCAGTTACTTTAGTAAGTCTTGTTTGTGAGTTAAATACCGACTCTATATAATCCGAATAATACTCATCAAATAAAGTACCATCAAATATCACACCCTCATATTCGTTCAATTCAGCCTTAAAGTTGATGTTTGAAGAATCAGAAGCTGAACTAAGAGAAACTGAATTACTTGGTACGAAATAACTTGTTACTAAATACTTTGTCAGTACACCATCGTATAGATATATATTATTTCCAGAACTTGATACAGGATAAAACACCAAAGGAAGACCTAAATAAGGTTCTCCAGTTGTACTATCAAAACTTCTTAGTTTATCAACCATCCATCCCCATTGAATAGTAGTAAGCCCATTAGTTGATGCATTCCTCAAACGCTCATACTTCAAATGCTCAAAAGGCACAGTAACATTGTAGACTTGACCATCGTATTTAGCCGATAAGGCATATTGGTCCGTACCCCAGTCAAGGTTGAATTGCTCTTTGTGGTTTACAGCCAACAAAGTGCCTAAACCTCCATATTGAAAGTCTATTTGCTTAAACAAAGTAGACGGCGATACAGAAGACTGATTAACCTCTACATACTCAGTAATGTCGTGAGACGTGCCAGTAGCATAAAAGCTGGCAAGCGTCTTAACATATATTATACCGCCTCTTTCGTATGCAGTTAGGTTGAACATTTTGAATATAGCAGTCAAGAAGTCTATGATCTTCATCTTCGGTATATTGTCAGATATAACCGTAAATGCCGCAGTAGTTACGACAACGTCAGTTTCTAGATCGTAATCATTAAAAGCAACAGATGATCCATTTTCAAATCTTGTAACCCTATAATAGGTATGCGTTACTGGGTCAGTAGCAGTAGATACGACATCAAAATTATTGTCAGGTTCTACCTGATGTTCCCTATATGTGTTTGAGTTAATCTCTGGCAGAATAATTTCATATGAAGTAGAACCAGTTAATGTCGCTGAGGAATATATCAAACTTCCTGAATCTCTGACTCTTAGTCTAAACGAAGCGGATGCAGAATCAACAACTATAAATAGCCTGTTCTTGTAAGCTACATTATCCACTCCTCCAGTATCTGTGAAGTCGAATCTTGACCCACCATTCTCAACAGTTACTCCATAGAAAGAATCGTAGTCATCAAATCCTTCCAGTAATACTGGGTCGTTTGTTGCGGTTGTAATTTTACCTTTCTCTCTGTGTAACCACATATAAAGATTGTACCAATTCGCATTCGATGAACTAAAGAAGTCTGTGCTGAAATCAATTCCGTATTTATCCTCAATAGCCAACAACAAACAATGAAGTTTAATAGCATACTTTAAAGATTTAAAATCACCACCATCAGTTGCAAGATTACCAAGACCATAAGCGGCAGTATTATAATAAAATCTTTGTTCTGCTGATATAAGCGGACAAATAATAGCATCAGTTATTCCATTCTTGTCTATACCATCTGTTAAAGCATCTTCAATAGTGGAGTAGTTATAAGCCACATCATAAGCACTCAAATCCAAAGAGTCTAATTGATCTTCTCCAAGTAGGTCTTTTAGGTTTACCGTGTTCCCAAAGAATGTAACCTTGTAAGCGTATGGTACATTATCCTTTAAATCTACTCCTTCAAGTTTTATCTTGCCCTCTCTGAATGGTTGGTAGTTTATTTCAATGACTGCATCCACTTTGAATCTCGCATCGAACCCCCCTACAACATCAGAGTTATAGTAGTGTTGAAATATCTTGTTATTTGCTTGAGAAGCTGGTAGTGTAAATGTTTGAGAAAAGTCAGTAAACACCTTAGAGATGTCTTTTACATTCTGAATTGATGAAGTTACCTGAATGGTCTCATCGTTGAATAAATCCGCTCTCTGTCCGTTTATGTATAACTGAATCTCTTGCTTCATTATCGAATGTTGTTAATCTTATCAAATGCGTATTCGAAATCTAAAGTGTAATTAATCAACTTATCATTCACGCTTGTTTTAAATGTCAATGAATTAGTTATAGGGCGAATAGGGAGTACATCTGTTCCGTTATTTACCCAAACCTCCTCTGATAAAAGAAGTTGCTTTATAACCTCGTTGTATTGTTCATCAATGAATCCTGTGTTTGCTTGTAAAACCTCTCTTCCGTTTGCATTGAATGTTTTTACTTGATGTGCTTGTTCTGAGTAAGTAGGAGTAGAAGTAAAGTCCATTATGCTTCTCTTATAGTTCTCGCTTTTTACATTTAGTGTAATGGTGTTCTTTTTGAAGAACCATACATTCTGCAATGCTCCGAACTTGTTATAGAAGATGATATTTAAAGGAGTGTACTTAGGTTCACAGATTTCCTCTAAAGTGATAACGGTAGTACCACCAGTTTCAGAAGTAATCGTGACAGTATCACCATCAGCTAATTCCTCAGAAGAAGCTATCCTGATGTATTGAATCTTTTGGTCGGTATTGCCATTGTCTGTAATCTCAAGGAAATCAAATCCCCAAGATACATCGTACAATTCCCAAAAGTCTTCTACAACATTCCAATTTATATCAGCACCACCGCCTGTTGTTACACTTATCGTAGGTAAGAACTCTGCCCATATTGGGAAGATAATATCTTGTCCTTCGTTGTAATATAGAATCGTATTTGATTGAAGTAATTGTTGTGATAGTTGTGGGTTTACTCCATCTTCAAAATAACCATATCCATCTACTCCAAGCATATTAGAGGAAGTAACTAAAGAACCGACTGCACTACCTGATGAATCAAATATTTGATAATCATACTTAACCCAAACAACATCCGTAGAATAAGTTCCGTATTCAGTTATCAAAAAGTCATTTATGAACTCTGATAATTCAAATACCACATAGTTATTCGAACCTACCTCAGTCTTTGTGAATGTGTATCTTAGTGTATTCGTATCTGTTGTTTCTCCAGTCCACACATATAGCCTTAAAGTAACTGAATGCAAACTTGCATTTGATACTTTCACATAGTAAGGGCTTCTAACATTTATCTTTGTACTCATCTTGCTTTATAATTTTATCTTATTCGTGCTTCAAATTCCGCATCCATATCTTTTCCGTATGCTTCTAAAAACTGTTCTGGGAACAAACTCCAAGCCTTTTCGAAAGGTTTTGTAAAGAACAAAGAAGGTTTAATTCCCTTTTCATAAATACTCTTCTGCAAGATGAATCCTATCGTTCTGTAATTGCCTTTCTTATATCTTCCTTTTTCATCTCTTAGTCTAATGTTTCTCGCCTTTGCCCAATCGGCTAAAGGTTGCATAGGAGGTTTCTTATTTCTAAAACTATATAATGAACCGTAGTTTTTATTTTTGCCATTTACCCCCTTGTCCTGAAACTTACCATAATCCATCATAAACATATCTAAACTGAATATGTCTTGAATTTGTTTTTGTTCAAATGATAGACTATTATAAAGTTCTTTATTTACGTTCTTTCTTTTCTTTGTTAAATTAGTCCTCGATTGTTGAATGACATACTTAGCAAACTTCCTTATAACCTCATTAGTGTTCTTGAAATCATTCATCAGCACACATCAATATCGTTTGCAATCATTACATCAAAAGTCGCAGTCCATCCAGCCAGTTCATTCTCAAACCTATCTTTAAAAGGCTCTAAGGTGACATCTCCCACTACTTGGTAAAGGTCTCTGTATAAACTTCCGATTCTTAGTTTCTGAATCAGTTTGTTTAAAACAGATAGCTGAGTATTGAACACATCTTGCTCGTTATTGTTACCCACAAAGATGTCTGTCGTTTCTTCCTTGCTCACATCTACAATATCCATAGATAGAATACTGATGTTAAACGATAGTGTGTTCTCACCACTTGTTACCGAGTTTACAATCAAATGAGAAAGTGGAAATATACTTTGCTTGTACAAATCCACCTCAGTAATGTCTCCAAATGTTACTGTGTTTACATCCTCATCGTTTAGGAGTTGCTCCTTGATCAAATCGGTTAGTAAATAAAATCCTCTTATTCCAGTATTCATATCTTGCTTTTAATTTGTCTTATTTCTAAGTCATTCTTTTCCTTCATAAACGAAAGCATCATAAAACATTCGTGTGCCTTTAGTTTAGTGATATTTTCAAATCTTGTAATATCTCCTTGAGCGAGTGCGAAAATTGATTGATACCAACCCCACTTTTGACCGAACTGAGATACTGCACCAAGCGTGTCTCCTGAGACTCCTCCAAATATTTCATCATAGCTTGAGATAAGTCGATTCCTAAATGATAAAAAAAAAGCATAGATCCTATAACCGCATCCATTGGCATATCTTTCATTATCTCTCCATCAGTAACCTGATACTCCTCTATGTTATATCTTTCTCCGTATTTATTTACGATTGGTCTATAAAGAACTGCCATTGCTCTATGTATATTTTCCCAATCTCCTATGTAATTATCAATATCAATATATTCTCCTAAACTGATGTCTTCAAGATTCGGAATGAAGCCGTACTCCACACCTTTCATTTTAAACTTTTTAATTAGATTAGGAGTTTCGTTTAATAAATCAGAAAGAATTTCAGTTATTGAATTTACATCAGATATCTTCATCTTCATAGCATCCGTTAATTTCAATCCACAAAAAATTTCAAGCATCTTAGATTGAAGAAATGCTTGGTCTGTTTCCTTAGAGGATATTTTAAGATACCTTTGATATTGATCGAGCGTTATCTCAGACAACTCACTCGGAATAAATACTTTCAACTTCATAACTATATAACGATTTTTTCAATGTGTTTTAAAACAAAAAAGGGACAACATTTCTGCTATCCCCTTTCTGACTAAAAATCAACCTTAATTTATATTGCCTGTATTGCTTCTCCTAAAAGCATAAATCCAATCATTACGATCATACCTACTGCATAAAAGCTAAGTAAGTAAAAGATGTTCATCGGGTCTCTTTGTAAAAACTTTTTCATATCTATTTGTTTTGATACACCAAAGATATAAAACTATTTTAATCCACCAAAACTTTTTTTATCTAATTGCATAAGTTCCGTAATTCGGTTTGCTTAGTACATTATAAGTCGCATACCTAAACGCATCGATTAAGTGATCGTTTCCATCTTGCGGAATGTTGGTTAGCTTACCACTCTTGTCTTCTATCCATTTGTAATTACGCATCTCTTGAACGAAGTTATCCCCAATGACATTTAGCTTATGTCTTTTTAGTACATCTATTCCTGCGTGTACAGAATTAGCCCCTTTCTTAGTAGGTCTTATAGGTATTCCCATTCTTCTGAGTTCTTCTATGATCTCAGGTCTTGCTGAGTCCGCATAGATGATTCCTTTCAACTCTACTTCTTTAAGATACTTAGCTATATCGTATCCAGTCATATTGGTTCGGTAAAGTAACTCCCTTGCGTATAAAGTATTATCTTTTCTAAACACCTCAACAAATGTGGTTGGGTCATTAAATCCAAAGTCCATTCCGTAAGATAAGAACTCCGCATCCTCTGGAACTTCTGATTCTTGGAACTGAAAGATAGTTGCCTTAGATATTCCCCTTTGACCAAGTCCGTAAATCTGCCAATAGGTCTCATCTGTTTCTTTAAGCCTTTCTATCTCTTCTATGATAGTTGGGTCTAAGAACGGATTGTCTTTATATGTAGTTACAAAGTAATCACAGTCTTCTCGTGTTACTACCTTGTCGTATATCCAAGAGTATTCATCCGATGGGTTATAGTCTAAGATGATTCTACCGCTTGTTCTAAAAATTAATTGTTGCCAGTCTTCGTATGTTAGTTCGTTCGCCTCGTTAATGAACAGAAGATTCCTTTTACGACCTCGTATCTTAACTGGTTGGTCTAACGATATGAACTCGATGAGATTGTCGTTTAGAATGTACTCATTTGCACTCTTAGAATGATTATCTTCTGAGTAGAGTTCGTACTTCTTTAATATCTCAAAGAAATCCCTCATAACGGTTGCACGAACAGAAGGGAAAGTCTTTCTAACTATTGTAATGGTTTCTCCAGTATGCTCACGAGTATAAGCAAAGATAATCCACATTAAAATGTTATAAGT
>Ga0208644_1002285_pt1 | contig 15379 bp, 21 predicted proteins | sample VirMetDEL_Nov_18_FD_184517 | JGI IMG/M metagenome (GOLD analysis project Ga0208644, IMG submission 184517) | Aqueous microbial communities from the Delaware River and Bay under freshwater to marine salinity gradient to study organic matter... | ecosystem: Environmental > Aquatic > Marine >... | reverse complement strand
AGTTTGCCGGACTGCAAAATCGTCTTTTCCAAACAGGCCGTGGTGGTCTTGCTGTTGGTGCCACTGGTGAGCGTCCTAGCGGCGCGGCTGGCCTTGGTGCAGCGTCGCCTGAGATGGAGGCGTACTACAACGCTATTGCTCAACAAGACGCTGAGTTGGCTGCCCGTGCTCAACAAGCTGGCATGGAGCAGACTAAATTTGGCGCTGGTCTGTTTGACGTTGGGGCGGGTCTAATTGGCCGTGGCTATTCAGGCCAGGTGGGCGCTTTGGCGCCTTACGAGGCTTATCTTGGCGGCGCGAAGGGGCTTGAAGCGCTCGGTCAGCAACCATTGGAACTTGGAATCAATGTTGGCGCTAAGGGCATGAGTCCAAGTGCGTCAAACGCGCTACTTACTGGTGGACTTGAGTCGGCTCGTGCTATGGCTGCGGCCAATGCATACGACCCGTTTGCAGACTTTCTAGGTGGCTTCAGCCGCAATCCAGCATTGGTCAACAGTGCTGCTAGCTTGTTCGGTAATCGAGCGCCAACGCTAGATTACAGTTCGCCAATTTACGGCGGGTATTCGCTGAACCAACTTCAAAACTTGCCGCCAATTTAAGAGGTCTATCATGGCAACAGAAATCGTAGGCTCCTTGTTCGGCGTAACGCCGGAGATGTTCCAGCAGCGTCAGGCTGAGATGGCTGATCGTCAGGCTCTAGAGTACGCTCAGTTGAGTCCTTTGCAGCGGGCTAGTTTCAACCTTGCTCGTGGTGGCTATCAGCTTGCTGGCGCGTTGGGCGGTGCCTTGGGTGCTCAAGACCCTCAGTTGCAGTTGATCAGCCAGAGGAACGCTATCGCACGGCAAATTGATTACAACAACCCCGCGTCGATTATGGAAGGCCAACGCCTGTTAGCGCGTGTGGGGGATACGGTCGGGGCGCTACAGTTGGCTAACGTCGCCCGCGATCTGGAGTACAAGCAGGCGCAGACGACTCAAAGTCTGGCGGCGGCAGGCGCGTCTCGGGCGCAAGCTGCGAAAAGTCAAGCGGAAATCGATGAGATCAATCGTCAACAAAAGGCTTTTGCTCTATTGACTGGCGAAAGGCCGGCAGAAGCTGCTGTACCGGCTGCTGTACCGGCTGCTGTACCGGCTGCTGCTGCTGCGCCAGAAGCACAGCCTCTATATTCAATCAATGAGCAAAGTTTGGCAGGTTTGCCCGATGATGTCCAAAACTCAATTCGAGCAAAACTGGAAGATGCGGCGCGATTGCGTGCTGACACAACAGACCCACAAAGCTCAAGAGCAGCTCTCCGTCTTAGACAAGCTGCGTTGCTTGAAGAACAAGCCACACGGCTTTTGGTGGCGAATAGGCCAGGCATGGAAATTACTGGCGGACCAGATAGAGATGCGATTGCTCAACAAAAATTTAACACCCCGTATTACTATGCGCTTGGAGAAAATCAGAGGGCGGCCGTTGATAGAGAATTTGACCTTGCGCGTGACAAAGCACAGCTTGCACAAGCCAAGCAAAGTTTGGGCTTTCAATTTGCCCCTACCGCTGCTGCCGCCGCTCCCGCTGCTGCGCCTGCCGCTGTTGTTCCTGCTGCCCCTGCCGCTGCCCCTGCCGCTGCGCCTGCTGCTGCTTCAACGCGGGCTTCAATCAGTCAACAGATCGCCGAGTTAGAAAATCGGCGCGGGCAGATGCTGGCGCTGACAAAAGTACCCGCCGCCAAGGCCGAGGCCGATTTGCTTGGAGATCGAATCAAAGACTTGCGCGAGCAACTTAAACCAACTGAGATTGCTAAACTTGAGCGCGAGATTGACCAATTCCGCGCTGATGGCGCTTCTGATACCGATCCTCGCATCAAAACTCGTCTGGACAAGATTGCTAAACTCTCTACCCCAACTTCAGAGCGTTTTGGCACCGACAGAGAAGCTGTTTCGCTGGAGGTCTACGATAAGCCTTTCTCGCAACTCACTCAAGCGCAGCGCGCCGCCGTCAATAAACGGGTTGAAGAAGAGCAAGGAAGAAAAGCCGAAAAAGGCGCAGCTAAGTTTACGCTGCCTGGTGCTGATAAGCTGGCCGACATCCCTGCATTCCGCGCGTCTGTACAGCGCACGATTGAGCCGCAACTCAAGTCCATTACCGCTGCTGATCAAGCGCTGACCGCAATCAACGATTCCTTGGCGACAGGCAACTTCGCTTCATATCGTGCCGCCCAGGTGCAGTTTGCCCGAGCAATTGCGGGCGCTGGCGATCTGAGCCAGAAAGAACTGAAGGCGGCGGGCGCGGATCCATCGTTGCTTGGTGGAGCGGCAGATGTCATCTCTACTGCATTTACATCAACTCCCAGCGAGGATACGCAAAAGAAGATTCGCAGTACGCTAAGAGCTATCATTACTGTGTCTAGAAAGCAAGCAAAAGATGAGGTCGATCAACAGCGTAAGATTGCGCTGCGCTCGCCGGGGTACAACGCAGACGCCGTCAATGAGGCGCTGAGGTTTCCGCAGTTGGAAGGCGGTACTGTTCCTACACCGGCAGTCACGGGCGGCGATCTAGCAGCAGCAGCGGCAGCCGAATTGGCGCGTCGCAGAGGAGGTAAGTAATGGCCGTTGACCTGAGCAAACTCTCCGACGCTGAACTCCAGGCGATTGCGTCTGGCAACATGGCGTCGCTGTCTGATGAGACTTTGAGGATGCTTGCTGCGGATGCGGCTCCTGCAACTGCTCCTGCTCCGTCTCTTCCTGGACTGGCCCTGCGTTCAGCAGTCATTGGGCTTTCATCTCCTACGAACATAGTCGCTGACTTTGTGAGTGGAGCATTCAATTTAGGGGCCGGTTTATTGGGTTCAGAAAGACGTTTGCCGTATATATCTAGGGAACAAAAAGATGCCCTGACGCGAATCGGCTTGCCACCGGCACAGACAACAGGTCAAAAGTTGTTTTCGGCCACTATGGAAGGGATGACATCCCCGCAAAACTATCTATTCCCTCTGTCGTCTGCCACACAAAATTTACCGCGTATGGCGCAAGCGCCGTTTGCAGTGCTTGAGCAGGGTGCCGTTGCAGCGGGAGCAGAGGCCGGAGGGATGGCCGGAGAATACGTTGGTGAGAAGGTTGGTGCTCCCGGAACTGGCCGCGTGATTGGAGGTTTATTTGGTGGTGGTGGTGCTGCGTATGGCGCTGGAACAACAGTACGCACTGCTCCTTTGGTTGGGAAAGCATTTGACTTGGCTAAGGGCCAATGGGAAAAGGTGCGCGGTACTGTGCCAGAGGATGAACTGCTTAAAGATGTTGACAACCGCATTAGCAACATCTTCATCGCGGCTGGTGCTGCTGATCCCAACTTCATGAAGACGATCACCGACGCCGCTAATGCTCAGAGAGGTGTCTCACTCAAGGCTCCAGGTGGAGCGCAAGTAAACATGCCCATGTCGGCGCTGCTTGCCAACAACCCGGTGATTGACTCCTTCGTACAGAATCTGGCGTCGCGTGACCCCGTGTTCCGCGCTCAGTACGGTGCTCAATATGAGGCGGCAAAGCAGGCGCTGGCGCAGAACCAGATTCGGCTGTTTGGTGATCCTACCAAAGCCGTCGTCAGCGCCGCAGCGCCTGACTTGACCAAGGTGCAGACGCGTCGCATCAAATCGCTCGACGAGCAGATCGCCGACGCCTATCGAGGTCAGTCGGTGGACCCCAATGCGTTTGGCCAGCAAGTGGCTAACTTGGTCGCTCGCAAAGAGAAGGCGGCGATGGCCGAGGTCAAGCCACTGTACACCGAGGCATTCGACATCGCCAAGGCCAAGAACTTAGAGTTGCCAGCGTCGTCGGTCGATGACATTTACAACTTCGTGGCCGGTGAGCGCGCCTCGGACATCTTCAAGACCTTCCCGACCATCTACAACCGGGTGTCGCAGCGGTTCAAGCCGACCACGACCGCACCGACGCCGATCATGGTCCAAGGTGTAGAAGTTACGCCGGCCAAGAAGGTCGAGTTCTCGGCAGCCACGATTGAGGATTTGGATTCGCTCAAGCGCGAGATTAACCGCCAGTTGGCCAAGACCAGCGACTCGGCCGATATCCGTCTGCTGTCTGAGCTGAAACGCCGCGTTGGCGGTCACATCGACAGCCTTGATCCTGATTTTGTCACTGCATATCGCAACGCCGACAAGGCGTACCTCCAGAAGGTCGGTCTGCCGTTCGACACTGCTACGCTGGCAGCAGTTGACCGCAAGAAGTTCGTTGAACAGATCGCGCCTGCGATCATTGGCAACAAGTCCAACGTCAGCGAGTTCATCAACGCAACGGGTGAGCAAGGCACGAAATTGGTACGCGACGCGTTCACAGATGCCTTTACCACAGCCGCGCTTAAGGATGGCGTGTTGGACCCCAAGGCTGCGGCCAAGTGGCTCAAGAAGAACGAAGGCGGCGTCTCCTTGGTACCTGGCCTGCGCGAGGAATTGGATAGTGCTACGCGAAATGTGCAGCAGTTGATTGACTCACGCAATCGCCTGAACGCTGATTTCCAACGCGTGGCCGGCGAACAAATCCTGAGCAAGGAAGGCGTACGAGGCCCGCAAGAGTTGGTCGGCAAGATGTACGGCGACATCAAGTTCACCAACAAGTTCATGTCGCAGTACGGCGCGGATAAGGACGCCGTTAACGCAGCGCGCGCGTTTATGCTGGACGACATCATGCGTTCGGGCGATCCGATTGCCATGCTGACTGACCGCAACAAGGCCGCCGTGTTTAACCGCGTGTTCGGCCCGACCTACGCACAAAAGGTGCAGGACTTCGCTACTGCTGCCGACCGCCTGACCCGCGACATCACCCAGGTGGCGTTCCGTGGCGAAACTGTGCCTAAGACGCCGATTGAGCAGTTAACTGGTGTGCCACCCGAGCAGATTCTGTCGCGCATCTACAACCCAGTGTCCGGCGCCACTTACGCCATCACGTCGCTGTTTAGTAAGTTTTGGGCTAAGAAGGCATCCGAAGCTACCGAAGCGCGTCTGAAAGACTTGTTGCTTAATCCAGCAGATGCGATCAATGTTTTTCAAGTTGTACAGCCTAGCACCAAAGGCGTTAACACGGAAAAGCTCAACCAAGCTATTGAAATCGGACGCAAGTACGGCATCGACTGGGTCAAAGACGCGGCCAACGACATCATGTCTGGCGCAGCGCGCGGCGCGGTTCAGCAACCACAGGAGTAACCAATGCTATCTCTAATTTCTACTCTCGGCGGGCTGCTGATCAGCGGCTTGCCCAAGCTGCTAGAGTACTTCCAGAACAAAGCCGATCAGAAGCATGAACTTGCTCTGGCCAAGATACAGACGGAGAAAGAACTGCAACTGGCCGCACAAGGCTTTGCTGCACAGCAAAAGATTGAGGAAATCCGCACCGATCAGGTGATGATGCAGACCGAGGCGCAGATGACCGAAGCGGCGCTCAAGCACGACGAGAAGGTGCTGGAAAAAGCGTCTCAGTGGGTTGCCAGTTACGTCGGCACTGTGCGCCCGACCGTGACGTACATCTTCGTGCTGGAGTTGGTCGTAATCAACTTTTTCATGGCGCTGTATGTCTGGCATCACCCTGAGTTGATTAAGAGCGTAGACGACATCATCAAGTATTCCGACCTGATCTTCTCCAGCGACGAGATGGCTATGCTTGGCGGCATCATCGGGTTCTGGTTCGGATCGCGTCAATGGAGTAAGAAGTGAAACTGAGCAAAGCTGGCGCTGACCTGATGCACCAGTTTGAGGGGTACAGAACGCGCCCCTATCTATGCCCCGCGCACATCTGGACGATTGGCTATGGCCATGTGCTGTACCAAGACCAGATCAGGCTCCCGATGGCGCGTGTGCCGGATAAAAACATACCCATGATCCGCAAAGAGATGCCGCTCAAACCGGAGGACAATCGTGTCTGGAGTAAGCAAGAGATCGAGGAACTATTCGCGCAAGATGTCGCATCTTTTGAACGTGGTGTTCTACGACTTATTCCCGGCGTGGTTGGCCGTCAAAACGCTTTTGATGCTCTGGTCAGCATTTCCTACAATTTCGGGCTAGGCAACCTCCAGCGATCGACCATCCGTATGAAGGCCAATCGAGGCGAGTGGGAAGCCGCCGCCGAGGCGTTCATGCAGTGGACCAAGGGCGGCGGCAAGGAGTTGCCCGGACTCGTCAGGCGACGCAAAGCCGAGCGCGCGCTATTCCTTTCGCAATAGGCTGCGATACGCTTCAAGCGCCGCCCGTAGATCAAGCCTAAGATGATCTAGCATATCTTCTTGCTCTCGTATCTTGGCGTAGGATTCCGCTGCGAATTTCGCCAGATTCGCCTGGCTCCACGTTGCGAAATCTGGCCCCTCCGTGCTGGTTAGACGGTACATGTCGTTCCTCGGTTGAAAATCTGTGCTCATTACCGCACACGCGCGATCGTAGGACGAACCCGTCCTTCTGGCGCGTCAACTTTACTTCGGTCCACGTTCCGCAAATCGGGCATTTCACTGAGTGGTCTCCATCCAAATTTGCGCCAAGTGTCCTGCACATTGGTCGCGGCTGCGTTGATGTACTTGAATTTAGGGTCTAGGATACGGGATTTCATCTGATAGCCTCCTTTAGTAGTTCCACTCGTTCTCGCGCCGCCCGCAGCATGGTATACCGCTGGTGCAATCGCTCCAGCACCGTGACGCGACGGGCGCCTATTCGCTCGTCGTTAAGCAGTTGCAGAACCTGCTCTTCACTTAACATGCTTAGCTTTTTGTTCAAATCTCTCCAATTAAGTCTCATATGTGCCTCGCAAAAGTTTGATGTAGGTCTATCCGCGCTTGTTTAGCTACTGACGCGGCCACATTCAAGTCTTCATACCGGCCAAAGTAATGCTGCACGCCATTTTTCTGAACCATTACGGTCCATTTTTGTGCAACTTTGCACCAGCTTACGTTTTTAACGCCGGAAGTGTTGGCCGCGCTTATCCGTTGATTGGCGCCATTTTTTGCTCGCGTAGCCGCGCGTAAGTTTTCAACAGTGTTGTTAAGAATGTTGCCATCTATGTGGTCTACAACTTCTGGCAAAAACCCGTGTTGGTGCAGAAAAATCACGCGATGAAGCGCATGTATCTTATGGTTCACCACAACGCCGTGATAACCGTTTCCCTGCATAAACCCGGCTCTGTCGCCAGCGAACACGTTCTTTGCCGCGCGCACTTTCCAATATAGCGCCCCATCTTTATAGTCAAACAGATCTTTTACGATTTCTTGCGTCAGCATCTTTTTGCTCCAGTTGTTCCAACGATTTCTTTAGCCGCTCCATCAGGCGCAGGGCTTGGTTGTACTGCTTGACGGCGATGCGGAACTGCGCCTTCGTCGAGCGAATACGGTCTTGTAGTGTGTTCATTTCAGACTCTCCATTGCAATGTCACTGATCGCCCGCTTGTCGTGTAGCGCGGCCCATATCTTCTCATCAACCGTCTGGTTGGCAATCATGATGTAGCACCAGACGTCGTGGCGCTGCCCTGATCGGTGCAGCCGCCCGTTGGCCTGCTCGAACAGTTCGAGGGACCAGGGCAGACTGAGCCAGACGATGTGGTGGCCGCCGTGCTGGAGGTTGAGTCCGTGGCCGGCGGATCGCGGGTGCAAGCATAGAAGGCGTACTCGTCCGGCGTTCCAGTCATCAATGCTGTCAACCGTTCGGGCGTGAGGAAAACGTCGTTGCAGTTCATGTAGCTCCTCTACGAAATTGTAAAAAACAATCGTGTTGGCCTGCTGGTTCTCGGCCAGCAGTTCTTCCAGACGGTCGAACTTGTGCCCGCTGAACCAGACTGGCTCTGGCGCGTAGACAAAGCCTGCGGCCATCTGCGACAGCTTTTGCGTCACCACGGCGGCGTTAACGGCCACCGCAGTCGCATCAGGAAAGCGCGTCACGAAGTCCTTTTTCATGTCCTCGTAGGGCTTGCGGTCGGGCAAGTCCATCCGCACCTCGACCGTGTGCAGCGGCGGCAGCTTGTCCTTGTACTCGCCCGGCTCCAGCACAAATGTGGCCGGCTTGATCCGCTCCATCACCAACTCCAGCGAGCCTGGGCGCGGCTGCCAGTCGCCGTACTCGCGGTTGACGAGGTAGAAATACTGCTGCTGGAACGCACCCTTGCTGCGGCCCAGCAACTTCTGGTCGATGATCTTGCACTGCCCAAAGACGTCCTCCAGGCCGTTGCTGGTAAACGAGCCGGTCAGGCCCCAGCGGATGGGGAACTGGTCGATCATCTTGTGCAGCGCCTTGAACCGAGCGCCGCTTGGATTCTTCAGGCGTGTTAATTCGTCGAACACGATGCCGTCGAACGTGGTCAGGTTTTGCTCGGCCAGCCACTGGAGGTTGTCGTAATTGGTCACCACGATCTCCGACCAGTAGTCCATCGCCGTTTTGCGCTGCTGGGGCGTGCCAACGGCCACGCGCAGCTTTAGCTCAGGCGCCCATTTGGGCTGCTCCTGCGGCCAGACGCTGGTGGCGACCCGTAGCGGGGCGACAACGAGGAACCGTCTGACGTGCCCGTCGCGGATCATGTCGCGCATGGCCGCCAGCGTGATCGCCGTCTTGCCGGCACCGACCGGCGCCAAGATCATGGCGCGGTCGTGCTCGAACAGGAAGTCAGCCGCCTGCTCTTGATAGGGTCTTAATGAACTCATCGACGTGCTCTTTTGACCACAGGCAGGCGTAGTTTTGACGCAACAGTGCCATGTCGGACTGGAAGATTTTCTGTAGCTCAGACAGCCGACCGCCTGGCGCCTTAAGTTCCACGAACCATGTGCTGCCGTCGGGCAGGCAGACGACGCGGTCGGCCACGCCTCGGTGCGCGGGGCTGGTGAACTTGTACGCCATGCCGCCGATGGCCTTGACCTGGGCGACAAAGTACTTCTCGATGGTGGACTCTTTCATTTGAAATCGTCCCAATCATCGAACAGCGGCATTACATCAAGCGCCTTCTCAACCGCCTCCAGCGCCCGTCTTGTCTTGACCTCATCAATCGGGAAGGGCAGCGTTGCCATATACAGCGCATCCTGCGCCATCTTGAGTGTCTCGATAAGTTTGTCTTTCGTCATTGAGTTTGTCCCAGTGTGTTCCATAGATGTCCTCCGTCATAGCGTAATAAAAAAGCGCCAGCCACATTGCTCGTTGGTTCCCAAGCCTGTGGTGTGTTTTGGCAATGTGCAGATAGTTCTCCTGTATCCGGTCGATGTACTCATGCCGCGCTTCGTTGACGTACGGGGCGCTCATGTGTTCCCCCTTGCTCGGATGGCGTCTGAGCACTCAAGCGCCGCTTCTCTGGTCACCCATTGCTGTCCAGCCAAGGATTCACAAACCTTCGCACACGCCTCACGCTCGTCTGCTCTTGCGTGTTGCATCCCGAGAGCCGCAACATCGTTCAGTTCTTGAAATCTCTTTCGTTCAGCTTCAAGTTGATCAGCCCAAGGCTTTATGACAAGGGCGGCAAAGCGTTGAAAGTGTGCTTCATCCCCCCATGAATTCCCAGCGGAGTCTTGCATCGCTTGCGCTATTTCATCTTCGGTCATGTGTTCTTCTCCTTGAGTTTGGCCTCAATCATGCGTATGGCGACTGCGGTCATCCCTGTTGCCACGCCAATCATCAGCTCTTCCTCATCCGTCAGCCCGACCCACTCACGCTTGTAAATCTCGGCCTCTGGTATGGCCTGCTCGACCAGCTTGTGCTTGTTCAAGTCCCACCAGATTTTTGTCAGGTGTGTTGTCATGATTGCTCCTTGTCATCTCACACGGAACCCGCGATGGGCGCGGCGAAACTCCATCACTGGGTGCATCTTTGGAAGCACCCACACCACCGGCTCCTGCTCTGGCTGCGCCAGTTCGCGGTAGCCGTCCAACCGCTTCGCGGCTTCCGGCGATGCGAGCCATGTCGCGGCCTTCCTCTCCCACTCGGCGCACAGGTCATGCAACCGGCGCAACTCGGCGGCGGCTTGCTCAATGTCTTGCTGGTGGGCATCGCCTGTCGCGTATAGGTCAAGTCGATCAGCCAGCCGCAGGGCTTCTGGTTGTTGTGTCATGTGTTCTCCTTAATGCCGTGGGCGGCTTCGACATTCCTGCAAGCAACAATCGGGTCGTTGTTTGCGTCATAGATGCACTTTTCAATCTCTCGCAACTTCAGCGGCTTGCGCTGTGCTGGTGGGGATGCGTAGAGTTGGGTTCCCACTGGAATAGCGTCAACTTCGTCTTGAAAGTAGTCAATGTCGTGTTTTTCCGATGCTCCGTAACACACCCATGCCACAGGCTCCTGCTCTGGCTGCGCCAGCCTCTCGCGCAGGGCGGCGATGGCTTCGCTGTGTCCATCCAAGTCTTTGTTTGAGTTTGAATATGGATGTGCTTTTATCAGCGCCTCCAGCGCCTGCTGCAATAAAGTTCTGTCAGTCATTTCCTTCTCTCCTTCCTCTGTACGCTGCGCTTGTGCATCGGCATCACAGGCATCTCTGTGGCGTAGTCTTGCGGTACGCCGCCATAACTTGCGCCATATGCTGCACTAGGCTCCACCCCTTGCTTGCGCTTCTCATTGACGATGCGGCTGGCCTGATACGCACTGCGCCGGGATTTTTCCAAGTCCTTCAGGTTGATCTGTGGCTTGTAGTTGTCAAGGTCAAACGGGTCGTTCATGCGATCACCTGTTGCAATGCAGCAATCAGTTCTTTGGCCTGCTCTTTGGTCATCACAGTGAACATCGAACCGTTCCTGACTGCCAGCGACAGCCAGACTTTGTCTCCGTCGTGCTCTTCAACAAAGATGCGGTCGAAGTCGCGGGCTTTGATTGAGATATTGAGTTTGTCCATAAGGTACTCCAGTTGATTGATTGGGCGCCCATCATAGCGGGTAAAAAACTTTTGCACAACTATTTTTTTCTGTGCTATGATGACGGCTCAACAACTAAAGGAGAGTTCAGTGCAGCACTCATCAATCGTCGGCGGTAGCACCGCCAAGCGCGTCATCAGTTGCCCCGGCTCTGTCAAGCTGGTGCAAAAAATGCCCCCGCAGCCTTCAAACAAGTACGCCGACGAGGGCAGTATGCTACATGAGGCCATCAGCACCATCTTGTCTGATGGCACTGTGCGCGCAGGCATGTTCAAACACAAGGATCAACTACTGACACAGGAGCTATACGATGAAAAAATTGTTCCCGCAATGGACGCTCTCGACGAGATCGATCCCGACGGTGAGTTGGTATACAAAGTGGAGACGCGCGTCGAGTTCGGCGATCTTCTGCCTGGCGTGTTCGGTAGCACCGATCTTATTGGCCGCCTTGATGGTCGAGCCATCATTCTTGACTGGAAGTTCGGTTCAGGCGTTCCAGTCGCAGCCGAGGAAAACGCCCAACTTCTGTTTTACGCGGCCGCCGCGATGCGTACCGAGTCAGCCAAGTGGGCCTTCGAAGGAGTAACCGAGGTCGAGTGCATCATCGTCCAGCCGCCAGCAATTCGGCGTTGGAAGACCACCGTCACCCGCGTCAAGCAGTTTGAGCATGAGTTGATGATGGCCGTTAAGACCGCGCTGCGCGACGATGCCCCTCTGGCGCAGGGCGACCACTGCCGCTGGTGCGCGGCCAAGCCGATCTGCCCGCAGATGACCGGCGCTGTGGACCGTGCGCTCAAACAACAGCTTGTGAATCTGGATGTTGACACGCTCGGGAAATACCTGAAGAATGCCGACCTCTTGGAAGACTGGATCAAAGACTTGCGTGCGCTGGCCTTCGGAATGCTTGAGAAAAATGTCCCGGTGCCGGGGTATAAACTTGTACAGAAGCAAGCAAGACGCAAGTGGACCGACGACAGCAAAGCCAAAGAGGCGCTGCTGTCGCTCGGTCTGAAAGAATCTGTCGTCGTCGAGACTTCGATCATGTCCCCGGCACAGGCCGAGAAGGCGCTCAAAAAGCGCTTTAGCGAACTGCCCGAGGAGTTGATCAAGTCCGAGTCGTCAGGTACGACGCTCGCCCCGGAGGATGACCCCCGGCCAGCGGTGCAGTCGTTCATCGGGCTGTCAAAGGCCCTTTCTAAACTCTGAAGGAAAGTTATGTCAAATATCGTTAAGTTCTCCGGTGCTAATCTGCCCGCTGTCACTTCCCTGTCCACCGCGCTCCGCACCATTGCCAACGATGTCAGCGCCTCTACTACGGCCATCATCAAGATGGACCGCACGGGGCACTGGGTTTTTGGCGCTGATCAGACCGAGGTCGAAGACGGCGCCCGCTGGGCGGTCAACCCTTTCTCGTTCGTTCACGGCTTCATCGCCTGGGGCGACGGCGAGGTGCTGGCTGAAAAGCTGGTGCCTGTTACCGAGCCGCTGCCTGAACTGGACGCTGCGCCTCCCGGCGCGAAGAAGGGCTGGGAGCCGCAGACGGGCTTGAGTCTGAAGTGCATCAGCGGCGAAGACGCCGGCATGGAAGCGCGGTTCACCACGACCTCGGTCGGTGGCCGCAAGGCTGTGCAGGCGCTTGCCGTGGCGATTGCCGCGCAGGTGGAGAAGGATCAGTCCAAGCCGGTGGCCATCATCCACCTCGGCAAGGACCACTACACCCACAAGAGCTACGGCCGTATCTTTACGCCCGTGTTCGAGGTGGTGGAGTGGGTCGGCATGGACGGTGAGGGCGCATCTGAGCCTGAAGCCGCGCCTGCCGCTGCTGGTCGTCGTCGTCGTGCGGCCTGATTGAGAATAGGGGCCGAAAGCGGATGCCTGTCACATTGGCTTTAAGCCGGCAGGACGCAGCGAGTAGGCCCCGCCACATATGATTTTGTACGTCGACTTTGAAAGCCGCAGCCGAGTCGATCTCGGCGCCAAAGGCGTCTACAACTACGCGCAGGACATGAGCACCGAAGTGTTGTGCATGTCCTACGCCTTCGACGATGGTGAGGTTGTGACGTGGCTGCCCGGCCAGCCCTTTCCTGATGCGGTGCGGCAGCATACCGGCCCCATCTACGCCCACAATGCCGCCTTCGAGCGGCTGATCTTTTGGTACGTCTTGCAGATACCGTTCAAGCTGGAGCAGTTCGTCTGCACCGCCACGCAGGCCAGGGCCAACTGCGCGCCTGGCAGCCTAGAGGACGTCGGGCGCTTCGCATCGGCCAGCATGAAGAAGGACCACCGTGGCGCGCAGCTTATCCGGCTGCTGTCGATCCCGCAGGCCGATGGCAGCTTCCGCGAGGACGCCGACCTGATGGCTGAGATGATCCGCTACTGCGAGCAGGATGTCCGTGCGATGCGTGAGATTAGCAAGGCCATGCGGCCACTGTCTGCTGACGAGTTGCTGGACTACCACGTCAACGAGCGCATCAACGACCGTGGCGTGCTGGTGGACGTGCCGCTTGCCAAGGCCGCGATGCGATACGCCCAGGCCGAACTGATCGAGATCGAGGAGCGCGTGGCCGAGTTGACCGACGGCGAGATCACCAGCGTGCGCTCGCCGCGTATGCGCGAGTGGGTGCTGGCGCGTGTCGGCGAGCAGGCCAAGAAGCTGATGTTCGTCAACGGCAAGTATTCGATAGACAAAACTGTGCGGGCGAACCTGCTTGCGATGGGAGACCCTGATGAGATACCGAGCGCTGTTGCCGAGGTTATACAGTGCGCCGACGACCTCTGGGCGAGTTCGGTTGCGAAGTTCAGCCGCATGGCAGACTTGGCAGACGACGAGGATTGCCGAGTCCGTGGCGCTTTTGTCTTCGCTGGGGGTGCCGCCACTGGTCGTGCATCGAGCTATGGACTTCAAGTGCATAACTTCGCTCGCAAGTGCGCTAAGGAACCTGATGAAGTACGAACCGCTATGGTCCGAGGCCACGATATCGTTCCACGATTCGGACGCCGCGTCACAGATGTTCTACGGGGAATGCTCAGGCCCGCACTGATACCGGCCAAGGGCAAGCACTTCGTCGTCGCCGACTGGTCGGCCATCGAGGGCCGCGTCAACCCGTGGCTGGCCGCAAGCCCTGCCGGCGAGGCCAAGCTGGACGTCTTCCGCAAGAAGCTGGACCCCTACAAGGTCAACGCCGCTGCGACCTACGGCGTGGCGTATGAGGACGTCACCAGCGAGCAGCGGCAGGTCGGCAAGGTGCAGGAGTTGGCGCTCGGCTTTGCCGGTGGCGTGGGGGCCTTCGCTGCGATGGGCCGCGCCTATGGCGTTCACTTCGAGGAGGCCCAGGCCCGACGCATCGTTGACGCTTGGCGCCGCGCTAACCCGTGGTCGGTGCCGTTCTGGCAGCAGTTAGAGGAGGCATACACCAGGGCGATGCGAAACAAGGGCCATGAGTTTAGCGCAGGGCGCGTGGCGTACCTGTTTGACGGTCTGCACCTATGGTATGCGCTGCCCTCGGGTCGCGTGTTATGCTACCCCTACGCTCGGCTGGAAAGCGATGGGGTGACTTACGCCAAAGCATCGTGGAAGCCAGCCGCAGACGCCACAGAATGGCCGCGCGCCCGTCTCTGGAAGGGTCTGGCCTGCGAGAATATCACCCAAGCCACCGCCAACGACATCCTGCGCCGCGCGCTGCGCGTAATGGAAGCAGAGGGGCTAGAAATTACGCTCCATGTCCACGACGAAGCAGTCGTCGAGACAGACAAACCCGAAGAAGTCAAGCAGGCGATGGAGCGTATCATGAGCACCCCGCCTGCATGGGCCGAGGGCCTGCCGCTGGCCGCCGAGGTTCAGACTATGACAAGATACGGCAAGTAGAAACAACAACGCCCGACAGGTAGTGGCCTGCCGGGCGTTTTCACCAAAGGAGCAACACGATGGAATTTCTGGAGTATATGTCAAGTCTGGCGCCGGAGGGCGAGACGTTTCTGATTGTCAGGCAAAAGCCACAGGGCGGCGCTTACGCCGATGGGCTGCCTAAATGCACATGGCCGGCGTTCCTGCCCTCGCACCGCATGAAGGCCGGCGAGTCGTGGTACGGCAACACCGCCTCGTTCATTCTCGACCGCTTCGCTGATGGCCGCGTCAGCGCCAGCGCCGCCAACTGCGAATACGTTCTGGTGCTGGTGCTGGACGACATCGGGACCAAGAGCAAAACCCCGCCGCTGCCGCCGACTTGGATCATGGAGACCAGCCCCGGCAACTACCAATGGGGCTACGCCTTTACTGAAGAGCAGCCGACCAAAGGTGAGTTCAGCGCGGCCATTACGGCCATTGCCGAGGCCGGCTACACCGACGCTGGCGCGCTTAACCCGGTTCGCAACTTCCGCCTGCCCGGCTCGGTCAACATCAAGCCTGGGCGCGAAGGATTTGTCTCGCGGCTGGTCGAATTCACACCAGCTAGGCAATACACACTAGGCACTATTTGCGAGGCCTTGGGCGTGGTGCCCGGCGAGGCCAGCGAGGCGTTCAGGCCCATTCAAGTGGCTGAC
>Ga0208644_1002284_pt1 | contig 15379 bp, 37 predicted proteins | sample VirMetDEL_Nov_18_FD_184517 | JGI IMG/M metagenome (GOLD analysis project Ga0208644, IMG submission 184517) | Aqueous microbial communities from the Delaware River and Bay under freshwater to marine salinity gradient to study organic matter... | ecosystem: Environmental > Aquatic > Marine >... | reverse complement strand
GTGTTCTTTCTAAAAAAAAGACAAATATAAAAATTTTAGTGTTTTAAGTGAAAAATATTATAATAAATTTGTATATTAAATAAATAATGATTATCTTTAATTAAATATGGAAGATACTAAACAAATGTGTATAGTAATAGAAAATTACATATACAAAAGAAAAAATATAAGAGTTAAAATTAATCCTAGACCAATGGATATGTATAAATTAGTATTAGCATATAACTATGCAGTAGCTTGGTTAGAATCAGAAAAAATATGACATATACCATTATATCTCCTTTGTACGTTATAGTACCTAGAAAAACTAAAAGTATAAAGGTTTTATTAAATTTAAACGTTTACAGAAACTTGCATTATAGGACAAGTAATGATGCTAAAATAGTGTATAAAGAGTTGTTTAAGGATGTGCTATCGCACAAAAAGTTCTCTACACCAGTAGAAATAACTTATAAGATATTTAAAGGTTCTAAAAGGAAATTAGATAAAATGAATATTATAAGTATTGTAAGTAAATTTCTATTAGATGCTATTACAGAATATGGTTGTTGGATAGATGATAATGATGATTATATTAAAACAGAAACTATATTACCAACAGAAATAGATAAAAATAATCCTAGAGTTGAAATAACAATAAAAGAAATATAATGCTAGATAAACTTGCTAAACACAATGAACTTTGGTTAAAGATGTTAATTAATTTAGGTGCTGATGTAGATGAAGCTAAAGACTTAGTACAAGATATGTATTTAAAGGTTTACGACCATCCTAATAACTACAATATAGGTTATGGAGAAAATGATGTAAATAAATACTACGTATATCATATTCTTAGAAGTCTATTTATAGATAAGATTAGAAAGAATAAAAGAAAAATTATTGTACCTTTAGATTTTCCAATAGAAGATCTAGATACAGATTATAACTATGAAAAAGATGAATACTTAAACGACTTATCAGACAAAATAAGAGATTATATTTCTAATTGGAATGTGTATGATAAAAGACTATTAGAGTTATATTTTGGATTTCAAACTAATAAAGATAATACTAATATACAAGAATCAATTACACAAAGAGAATTGGCTAGACAAACAGGAATAAGTTTAAGTTCTATACATAATTCAATAGCGAATATAAAGTCAGAATTATTTGATAAGTTTGGAGAAGATATAGAAGATTATTTTAATGGAGATTTTAAATAATTATAAGAAATGGTGTTGGGATAATAACTACTATGTATCTGCATTTCCTTATGACTCTGATAAACAGAAAGGTAGTAAAAACGTTATAGTAGTAGTTGAGGTTTATAACCATATAAATATAAACGGAAAGTTTGGAATACAAACAATACAACAAGGTAAGACTATGTTTGGACAAGCTACATTTAAAGAAAGACAAAAGTTACAACAAGAAATAGATAGGGTCTATGAGCTAATATATAACAAATACAATAAATATAATGAAAGATAATAAATATTACGAAGATTTAGAAAAGACAGGTTATTTTGAAACAATAGATAAACGTTCAAAAGATTATAGAGAGTACAAAGAATACTTAGCTTCTAAGCAATCTTATGACACTATTAAGGAGAATATATCAAAAGAAAATAAAGTTGGCTTAGGAGATGTTGTAGAAGCTATTACAAAGGTTACTGGAATTAAAAAAGTAGTAGAATCTATTACTGATAATTGTGGTTGTGAAGAACGTAAAGAGAAGTTTAATAAAATAGGATTGTGGAGTAGAAGAAAAGTTAATTGTATTTCACAAGATGATTACTTATGGTATAAGCAAAATATTAAACCATCTACATCAAGATTTGATTACGATACAAGAGAAAGAATAGTAAATATTTACAATAGTATTTTTAATACTACACAAAAAAATACTAAATGTATGCCTTGTATTAAGGGATTGTTAGAAAATATTAATAATTATTTGGCAGTTTGGGAAATATAACGTATATTTGCCTAAACAAATAATATGAAAGCAATAATCGATGCAGATTCTTTAATTTACGCTTCTTCTTTTAAAGATACTTTAGAGGAATGTTACGAAACATTTACTAAGTCTTTAGAATCTGTTAAAGAGGATTTAAACGAGTATTGTGAGGTAGATGAATACTTACTATGCAATGGTAGTAGAAACAACTTTAGAATAGCTTTAAACAGCCAATACAAGGCTAATAGAGGAGAAAAACCTAAGTTCTTACACGAATTACATAATTTAGTAAAAACAAACTATAATTCTTATTGGGGAGATGGAGTTGAAACAGATGATGTTGTTGCTACACTATGGAAAAATGAAGTTGATAAGTTTGATGATGATAGTGTTATAATAGTAGCTAACGATAAAGATTATAAGCAATTCTCTTGTTGGTATTTTGATATGTATTACAAGAGAAGAACTTTAGATAAGATTGAACCATTAGAAGCTATTAAAAACTTTTATACTCAAATGATTGTAGGAGATTCTGCTGATAATATTAAAGTATGTTTAGGTTATGGTAAGGTTGCTGCAAGAAAGATGTTGTTTGGTGTTAAATCAGAATTAGATTGTATTAAAAGAGTTTACGCATTATACATAGAGTTATATGGTAATGATGCTAAAAGATTGTTTAAAGAAACATATAACTTATTAAAACTAAGAACAGATGCAAATTCAGAAATTAGGATTGGAATATGATTTAGAAAACGAGATAATAATATCTATGTATTATATTGATGCGTTAGAGGAATTGTTAAGTGGAGTATCAGAGGAAAAACTTGTGGAGGATATTGACACTTTTATTTATGAGGAAAGCTATTTGGCTTGTGAAGGTATTAGAAAAGCATTAGACAAGTACAAACAATTAAAACTAAATAATGGCAAAACACAATAAAGATTTTAGACCTAGATTAAATCCTAAAGAGAAAGAAATGTATAAGAATTGGACAAACAAAGAAAGTAGAGTATTAGTTATAGGCGATACTCACTGCCCATTCGATTTAGATACGTACTTAGATTTCTTAGTTGATACGTACAATAAGTATAATTGCAATAGAGTAGTACATATTGGAGATGAAATTGATAACCATTATAGTAGCTACCACGAAACAGATGCTGACGGTTTAGGTGGTGGAGATGAGTTAGACTACGCTATTTCAAGACTTAAAAGATATTACAAAGTATTTCCTAATGTTGATGTGGTTATAGGTAATCATACACGTATGGTAATGCGTAAAGCACAAACAGGTGGTATTCCTAAGAAATGGATAAAAGAATATAATGATGTGTTGGAAGTGCCTACTTGGAACTACGTTACAGAAATAGAAATTGATGGTGTGTTATATGCTCACGGAGAAGCTGGTACAGCTAGGACTAAATGTAAGGTAGATTTACAATCAATAGTGCAAGGACATTTACATACACAATTATACACAGAATATGTTGTAGGCAGAAATAACAGAGTATTTGGAATGCAAGTAGGTTGTGGAATAGATCACGAACAATATGCTTTTTCTTACGCTAAGGCAGGAAAGAAACCTGCTATTGGATGTGGTGTTGTAATTGGTGGTAAAGAAGCTATTGCAGTACCTATGAGATTAGAGGATTACAAAGAATCAAGGTTTTAAATATAACAAATGAAATTAAATGCTTACGAAATAAGTTTAACATTAATAAAAGGAATTTTGTTAGGTGTGCAAGAAAATGAGTTTATTGAAGATGATGTAATAGAGAAAGACTTTGACATTTATTTAGGATTATTTAAAATAACAATAACATTAATATACAATTAATATGAAGGCAACACAAACACATTACGAAACGGGTAGAGATTATGATATTATAGATGTTTGTAAAGATTACTCTCTTAATTTCAATAGAGGTAATGTTATGAAATATGTAGCTAGAGCTGGTAAAAAGCAAGATGAATTAGGAGACCTACTTAAAGCTAAAGACTATTTAGAAAGAGAGATAGCTTATTTAAGAAACGAGAGATAAGATGCCTTACAAGAAAAGAAATGACATCTTTAAGTATTATTCAGTAGAATATACCGATAAATACACAGAAGAAGATGATAAGGAAGGTTTAAAGGTACTCAAATGGAGTATGTTTGATAGTCCTGATAATTTTGGTAGTGGTAAGAGGTTTATGGAAAGTTCTCCTGTTTTTATATTAGACACCGTATTTTATAAAGAGCGATTAACTGGGTTTATTGAACTAGGATACACCTCTAAGAATTATGCAGATAGATTACTACTTAACACAGATAGTCCTCATAGATTAGGTAAGGCTGTAAAGTTTAGATGCTTAAACAAAAATCATAGATTTAGAATAGTAAGAGGATTGATACAATATGGTGTTGAGAGAATACACTTATTTGATGAAAGTATTTATTTTGATACTGACAACTATATTAAGAAATCTGAATTGTGCTTTTTTTGATTTCATTTTTTGTTTTTTTATGTTTTGGTAGGGTGGTTTAATAGCCACCTTACTTTTTTAACATAATTTTAACATTTAAAAGTTTGTATAATTGAAAATAATTATTAATTTAGCATCGTAATTAAAAACAAATACAGATGCAAGATTTAATAGAATTTCAGAGATTAAGGATTTTAGCTTTAATGAATGAAGTTGATAGGCTTAAAAAAGTAGAGCAACAATTAAACGAATACATATTAGAGTTATGTGATGTTGATTGTCCGAGAGAGTACAAAAGAGTAATAAGACGAGAAATACTTAGTAATTATGAGTAAGCCAATATTTTTAATAGAATACGATGAGTATATCTCTGATGAAAAGTACGATGCTGTAAGAGAGCATTTCGAGAAAGAATTACCTGACTACAAGGTTTTAATGGTAGTAAAGGATGAAGATATTAATTTTAAATTTTAAACAATGACACTTTTAGAAAAGTTACAGAAAATTCAGTTAGAATTAAAAGTCCATAAAGGACAGAAAAACAAGTTTGGTAATTATAATTATCGTTCAGCAGAAGATATATTAGAAGCTATTAAACCAATACAAGACAAGTATAAAGTAGTATTTACTATTACTGAAACATTGTTAGAAGTTGCAGGAATGCCTTATATCGAAAGTATTGCTTATTGTAGCGATTTAGAAAGTGGTGGTCAATCACATTCAGTAGCAACAGCCTTAATAGACTTAGATGCTAAAGGTATGCAGATGCCACAAAGAACAGGTAGTGCAAGTAGTTATGCTAAGAAATATGCATTAGGCAACTTATTGCTTATTGATGATACAAAAGATAGTGATGCTTTAAATACTCACGAAAAACAATTACCAATACTAAAAGTAGGTACGGAGGATTTTAAAAAGGTTAAGACTGCTTTGGATAATGGTTATACATTAGAGCAAGTAAAATTAAAGTACACAGTTACAGAACAAATAGAAAAATTATTAACAACTAAATAAATAGTAATTATGAGTGAATTAAAAAAAGTAGGTGCAATTACCAAGATTGGTAAAGCTAAAAGTGGACAAGGTTCAAATGGAACTTGGAAAAACATTGAGTTTGTTATTAAAACAGATGACAAGTATAATAATGTTATTCCTTTTGTGATATTTGGAGAAGAAAAGGTAGATAACTTTGTTAAATATAATAAAGTAGGGCAAACAGTAGAAGTTGATTTTAATATCGCATCAAGAGAATACAAAGATAAGAATGGAGAAGAAAGATATAGTGTCTCTTTACAGGCTTGGAAAGTATTTGTAGCAGGAAATGATGTTAAAACAGAAAAGAAAGAGGTTGTAACAGCTGATTTACCATTTTAATATTAATTACGCAGAGGGATGTAAAAGTTCCTCTGCAATTAAAACATAAATAATGAATAAAGCACAATTAGATTATTTAAAAGTAGTATTATTAGGTCAATTACTAATTGAATCTATTGATAACTTAAAAGGCACTACAAAGTATAGGAGAGAGGTAAAGATGATGTGTAATAACTTTGTAACTACATTAGAGAGATACGTATCAGAAGATTATAATAGTGTTTATGCTAATAATGAAGAAATGACAATGAACGTTATGCGTAAGACAACTGAACTTATAAGTAAACTATCTACAACATCATTAGATGAACTTGTAATGATTGATGCAGTAATTGATAAGTATAAAGAGAATAAGGAGTGGTTTACACAACACGCTTCTGCTGACTTTTTAAAACTAGATTAATATGGAAAAAATTAAAATCAATCATTTAGATTTATTTAGTGGAATTGGCGGATTTCATTTAGGCTTTGAAAAAGCAGGATTTGAAGTAAATTCATACTTTTCAGAAGTTGATAAATACGCAATAGATGTTTATAAAAATAACTTTAAAAATTCAAATTATGTTGGATCAGTTACAGATGTTCGAGGAACAGAATTACCAAAAATTGACGTTATCACTTTCGGAAGCCCTTGTCAGGACTTTAGTCTCGCTGGAAAGCGTAAAGGGATGGGAGTAAATAGAAGTTCCCTTATTACCGAAGCAATTCGACTCATCGATGAGTGCAGACCACGTTTTTTTGTGTGGGAAAATGTTAAAGGAACATTCTCCTCAAACAATGGCGAAGATTTTTGGGCAATTATCCAAGCCTTTGCCAACATTGGGGGTTATAGACTTGAATGGCAATTGCTTAATACAAAGTGGTTTTTACCCCAAAATAGAGAGAGAATCTATCTTGTCGGATATATTGGAAACGGAAGTGGAGGACAAGTATTTCCTATCGGAAAAATCAATTCAGGGAATAATGAAAAGACCGATAAACTCACGTCCGCCTGTATCACCACAAGTTATCATAAGGGAGTAAACTTTGACAATCAATTAATAAAAGTGAACTCAGCAACTAAAAGAGGTTATGAGTTAGCAACAGAAGGAGACTCAGTAAACTTAGCTGTACCTACAAGTAAAACAAGAAGAGGTAGGGTTGGCAAGGACGTTGCTCAGACATTAGACACTCATTGCAATCAAGCAGTCATACAAAACAAAATAAGAAGGCTGACACCAGTAGAGTGCGAAAGACTACAGGGATTCCCTGATAATTGGACAAAGTATGGAAAAGAAATTGGTGATATATCTGACACTCAAAGATATAAAATGTGTGGTAATGCAGTTACTGTTGATGTTGTTGAAGCAGTTGCAAAAAATATCATAAAAACAATTTATTAATGGTATAAATAAAAAAAATGGCAGATATTACAATGTGTGAGGGTAAAGGTTGCGAAATTAAAGAAATCTGTTATAGATACAGGGCAACACCTAGCGAGTTTGGACAAAGTTATTTTTTAAACTCGCCAAACAACGGATTAGAATGTGATTATTATTTAAAATTTGATTATATATGAAAGCAATAATAAAATTTAACTTACCAGAAGAACAAGATGAATTTGATATGTTTAATCAAGCATCAGCTATGTATAGTGTTCTATGGGATTTAACCCAATGGTTAAGAGGTCAAACTAAATATGCTCCAGAAAGCACAGAAGAAGATACAATTAAGGCTTTTTACGATTGCCAAGATAAACTTAATGAATTATTACACAGCAATAGAATAGAATTATGAAAAAAAGTAATTTAAAATACGGATTCTTGCTTATTGCAATTACAAACTTTATATTAATGTTTAGTATAATTACTATTGTGGCTTTATTTATTAAATTATTTAAACTTTACTAATATGAATCAACCAATGAGTGCAGAAAAGATGTTGTACTATCAAATGATAAGAAACAGCTGTTTTATTGACATAAAAGAAGAAATTAAACACCCTCCAATAGCACTTAGTTGTGGTTATACTATAAGTGGTAAAAACTCATTAAAGAAATATCCTATTCCAATAGGTACAATGGGCAACTTTTCATTCGTACAAGCACCACCAAAGTCTTTTAAGACTTACTTCATATCTTTACTTGCAAGTGCTTATGCTTCTAATGAGTGTGAATATAAAGGAGATATTAAATCACATAGAACAAATGAGCAAATACTATGGTTTGATACAGAGCAATCTAAATTTCACGCTAAATTAGTTACAGAGAGGGTGCAGAGAATGAATCCTAGCCTAAAATTAGATTTCTATCATCCATTTGCTTTAAGAGAAATGAGTTATGCAAATAGGATTGATTTTATTAATTTTGAGTTAGAAACACAAAGTAAAAATGGTAAACAGATAGGATTGGTAATTATTGATGGTATTGCTGATTTAGTTTCTGACGTAAATAACTTATCCGAATGTAATGATGTTATACAAAATCTTATGACTTGGACAACCAAGTATAATTGTCATATAATTACCGTTATCCATAGCAATTTTGGTTCAGATAAGCCAACTGGACACTTAGGTAGCTTATGTGAGAAGAAAGCTGAAACTCAAATGGAGTTGAAATTTGATTCAACAGCTGGTAAGATGCAAGTAAGTTGCAAAAGAAGTAGAAATACACCATTTGAGGACTTCTATTTCTTTTTAGATGATAATAAGCTACCTATATTCAGCTATTAATAAACAAATTGATTTTTAAACGTTATATTAACATATAAATAATAGTTTTATGGCTAAATCAGAAGAAATTAAGAATACAGATGGCAGAAAAAACAATAGTAAGAAGAAAAGTATTCCTATGCTTAAACCGCCTATTGGAGAAAGGTCAAATGTACCCGCATTAAACACAGCAAAGAAAAATAGACGTAAAGTGTATGCTAAAAAAGCTATTAAAAACATATTTGGTAGTGAAGTAGCTTTATTTGAAACTATGGCACAAAAAGCTAAAGAAGGTAGCTATAACCATCTAAAATTACTTACTGATTTAGCTTACGAAGAAACTAAAGATGAACGAATTGTAAACAACGCACCTACAATCAACTTTTTTAATAGTAATGATATACAAAAGAAAGTAGAAGATAAAATTATAGATATAACCAATAAAATAGATAATGGAATTAAAGATTAATGATAAATACATTCCTTTATTTAATGACGATAGTAGGTACTTTGTAATTACAGGGGGTCGTGGTAGTGGTAAGTCTTTTGGTGTAACTGTATTCTTATTGTTACTTACTTATGAAAAAGGTCATAAGGTATTATTCACACGATACACTATGAAATCTGCTCATACCTCTATTATACCTGAGTTTATTGAAAAGATTGAACTATTAGGTAAGAACTCTGATTTTAGGATTACTAGAGATGAGATTATGAATCTTACAACAGGTAGTTCTATTATCTTTAAAGGTATTAAAACATCATCAGGAAACAATACAGCAGCTTTAAAGTCTTTGAATGGTATTACTACATTTGTAGTAGATGAAGCAGAAGAATTAGATGATGAAAGAGTGTTTGATAAGATTGATTTATCTGTTAGAGCAATGGGTAAGCAAAATAGAGTTATTTTGATATTAAACCCAGCAACAAAGGAACATTGGATATATCAAAGATTCTTTAGAGATGCACAAGTGCAATCAGGTAGTAATACTAAAAAGAATAATGTAACCTATATCCATACAACTTACAAGGATAATATAACTAACTTAGAGCAATCTTTCATTAATACAGTTTTAGATATTAAAAGGAAATCTCCTGACAAATACGAGCATCAGATTTTAGGTGGTTGGAAAGAAAAAGCAGAAGGCACAATTATATCTAATTGGAGAATAGGCGATTTTATACAAACAGAATCTACTTGTTACGGACAAGATTTTGGTTTTAGTGAGGATTTGACAACACTTGTAAAGATTTCTATCGACAAACAGGCTAGAAAGATGTGGGTTAAGGAAATCTATGGTAAAGCAGGTATGAAAACAACTGATATTTACGCTAAGAATAAAGCTGAATGTGGTTTAAGTTTGATTATTTGTGATAATTCAGAGCCTAGACTTATAAAAGAACTTAAAGATAGAGGTTTAAATATAAGACCAACTATAAAGAAAAAAGGTAGTATATTAAGTGGTATTGCTTTGTTACAAGACTATGAGATTATAGTGGATAAAGAGTCTTTAGGTATTGTCAAAGAGATTAATAACTATGTTTGGCACGAAAAAGGAGAAAGACCTATTGAGCATTTTAACCATTATATTGATGCTATGAGGTATGGTCTAATGTACTTAGCACAAGGGTTATCTGCAGGTGTTTACGCAATACGATAATTTTAACATTTTATTTTTTGGTATATTAGTTTTTATTTATATATTTGCTAAATAATTAAAACATATTAAAATGGAATTAAACAAAGAATTTTTAGAAAAAGTAGTAGAATTTGAATACTACGATAGTTATTTAAGTGATACTGATGGTGTAAAGTTTTTTACTCATAATGAAGATTATGGTATAGAAATATATTATTATTCTAGTGGAGAGTTTGAGTGCAAGGCTTGGGTTGGAGAGGATGATGTTGATTTAGATGATGAAACTTTAGATTGGTTATTTTCTTGTGCAGAAGAATCATTAGCTGAATTTCAAGAAGAAATGTATAGTGAAGAAAGAAAAAGACAAATATCATTTGATTATTTTATGTCGTCTAATTTTGAAAAATATTAATATGAAAACAAAATACAAGCAACGTAATTTAATGTCAATCAAACTAAAGATTGATAAAGCCAATCAAATTATAGACTACATAGATAATTATTTTAATGTTAAATGTAATCAGTTAGGTAGAAAAGCCTATGTAGTTATTCCTAGACAAATGGCAATGTATTACATAAGAAAACATATACAATTATCATTTAGAGAGATTGGTGAGTTCTTTCTGAATGAAGAAGGAAATCCTAAAACTCACGCAACAGTTCTCCACGCTTGTAAAACAATAGAAAACCTAATAGAAGTAGATGTAGACATAAGAAGTTTTGATGCTGACTTAAAAGACCATTGTCAAGCAATATCTAGGCTTAATGAATTTGATATGGAGAAGTATAATTTGGAAAGACAAATAAATAACTACTTGATTGATTTAAGCCTTGATGATGTTAAGAATATAGAGAATTATATTAGTACAAATTATGTAACTAGCAATGAAGTAGAAGATGATTCTGTTTTATTATTTAAAGGATAGTGATGTGCTTTTCATTTGGATTGATTAGAGAGGTTTTAACGACCTCTCTTTTCTTTTTGGTATCTAACTATTAAAAATAAAAAAATATAGCTTAAAACTATCTTAAAATTAATCTATGTTTAACAACTAGCCTATTTGGTTAGTTCGTATTCGTATAAAGCATCTAAATAAGCTATATGAGCTTCTTCTTCGGTTTTATATGAACCTAAATAGTATTTTTTATTATCTAGTGTTATTATTGTTATCCAAGAATTACCTTGTTTATGAACTCCAGCATATTTGCTTGTGCCACCTCTACGTGATAAGTTTTCTCGATTTGATATAATCCTAAGATTTTCTAATCTGTTATCTGTTTTTATTCCGTTTATATGGTCAACTACCGTTTTGTTTGTACCATCTCTTTCGTAACTAAGAAAAGTTTGTGCAACTGCTTGATGAATATATATAGATTTTTTAGCAATAGATAGTTTATAGTATCCAAATTTACTTAAGCAATGTTTCATTACTTTGCCGTGAGTTCCTAATATTTTTCCAGTATTAGAAACCTTATAACGATTGTCTAATGGGTAGTCTTTAAAAATTTCTGTCATATTTTATTTTATTTAATCTCGATTTGATATAATGGGTAAATTTATAATCCGTGTTTAACAACTAGGGTTACTCGTGTTTAACATAATACCCTACTTGTGTTTAATATGAACCTAATCCGTGTTTAACAACTACCCCTATCCCTGTTTAACAACTAGGGGGTACCCCCCCACTACCTTGCATAGCATACTACTAAAAATATTGTATAAATTTTCTTTATAGTTACTATAAAAAATATCTATCGAAAATACTTGTTTTTGTAATTTTATTTTTGTAGTCGTGTACGTGTACATATTATTGCAAATTATATTTTTTTGTGATCAAAAATAATTTATACAAATTTATGGGGCTAACTTGTTGTAAACTAACATATTAAATTAATTAATGTAACTTTTTGAAAAAATAATGTAATTTTTTTTGTTTTTTTGTTGTGTAATTAAAATAAAGTTGTATATTTGCTTCATCAATAACAATTTAAAACATAAACAAAATGAAAGATTTCAACACAGCACAAAAAATCGCAGGTTTAATTATGACAATTTTAGGTATCATATTAATAGTTAATCAATTTATAAACAGATACGATTTTGTCCTATAATGATAAAAGAAACACAAAAAACAAAAATTAATATTTTAGTTGATAAGCTAGAAAATTACAACAATATCAGAAATGACTGGTATGTCGAAAAAATAATAAACGAAATAAAAGAAACTTTAAATAATTAAATATGAAAACATACGAACAAGAGCAATTTAAAAATTTAGTCTTGAATAGTGACAAACCATACAACGTGCACTTTTATGACTTTTACGGCAACAAAACTAAGTACCTTTCAATAAATAGTAAGCAATTAAATAACATAATAGAAATAATAACTAAAAAATAAATAAAATGCAACTAAAGATATTCAAAGGGGTGCCAAACGGAAAATATAGCAATATAGATGAATTATTTGCTAAAAACAAAACCTTATTGCTTTATAGGTTTGATGATGATAATTACAAAGTATTAAAAAAATTTAAAACCCCAAACAAATGTTTGCTTTTTTATAGAAAATTACAAAAACTCAATTTGACAGATATAAACAATTTTAAAATACATACAATAATTAAAAATAAATAAAATGAAAAAAGTATTTACAAACAGCGAAATTTGCCACGTTTTTAACGAGCAATCACAAAACGAGGGTAGAACATCAAACAATAGTATGTTCTTTTATGGTAACAAAATATACTCTTATGGATATCACTATTTACTTGCCGAATTTATCGACAGCAATACAATAGTAATAAATAACAAAGGGTATAGTAATACAACAGCAAAGCATATTAGTTTAATAATAAACGCGACAAGGGACAAAAAGCAATTTTTTACCGAGCAAGTAGATACAGAAAGAGTTTATGAAAATATATCTACTCGGCTTAATAAGTTGCCACGTGCAACAAAAAACAAAGAGATTTACATCTCGCAAATAGACCACACTTTAAAAAAATATTTTGAGTTTTTAGAATATACTAAAAAACCTATCCACGAAAATACAGGTGAACACAATAAAATATTAGATATTAAAAAACAGTTTTATAGTAATTTAGATAATTTGCAAGAAACTATAAAAGAGCAACAAAGAAAAGCAAAAGAGAAAGCAAAAAAAGAAATTGAACAAAAGTTGAAAGATTGGAAAAGTTTAGAAATAAACTATTTTAGAAATAATACGGGAAAAGATTATTTGCGTTTAAACGGTGAAAATATAGAAACCTCACAAAACGTTAAAATACCAATAAACGAGGCAAAGAGGTTGTTATCTTTAATTGAGGTAAAAAATATAGTAGGGCAAAGAGTTGATGATAGATTTGTAGTACGCTCTTTTGATAATATTTTAAGAGTTGGCTGCCACAATATAGATATAAACGAAATTAATTATATTAAAAACTTAATACAGTAACAATATGAAAATATCAATTTTTAAAGCTATCCAAATAGCTACAACAAAAAAAGACTTTTTAGTATATACAATTCAAAACAATGAAATGAAAAACTTCTGCTTAACCAATGACTTAACACGCCACCGCAAAAAATTCGGCAACGAAAGCAAATTTATTTTAGTGGATATCATAAAAAAAGAAACTGAATTTTTGACTATAAATTTATAAGATATAAAAAAATAATTTAATCAGTAAACAAATTAAAACCTCTTAAGTGAGGTTTTTTTATACCCAATAATTAACTATAAAATATATCTATATTAATACATTTTTGCATCAAAAAAGTTTATCAATTATTTTTTTATTGGTTGATATTTATTTGTAGTACTTTATTGGTTTTTAAACCCCCAATAAAACACATTTTAAACACTATTTAAACAACTTTCTTACCACTTAAGTACTAAGATACTACTCTACTAATTATATTGTCTTAGAATGGATATTTTAATTATGCAAGTGTATTATGTTAAAATTTTGTTAAATTTACGTAAAACGGAGGTTGGATCTGTTTAGTAATGCCGATTTATAAATTCAACAAAAATCCAATAAATTCAAAAAATAATCAAATAGTAAAATATCTTTTTGATTAAAACTGGTTTTTCAATTTTTGGGAATATAAATTTAGTCGAATAGATAAATTTATTAGATAAAATCTTTAGATGGTATTGTAAGAGGTTTACGAGTAAGTTTATTAAGTCTTGTATCAGTATTTATAGATACTGATTCTTTAATCATCTTATATCTAAATATGTATTTCTTAATTCGGTCTAACTCTTTTTGTGTAAGAGTTATCCCTTTGTTAGATTTAAGAAGTAATTGATTTATATCATCTTTAATTTTATTACTAGCAATATCATAATATTTAATTAGTAACTCAATATTGTTTCTTAGATATAGTCCTTCCATAGGGTTTTGCTGTTACACGATATTATAACGTAAAATAAGTATTTTGTTTTATGTTTTTATAAAAATTAAACAGATTTGTTATATTTGTTTAAATTTAAACAATTGTTAATAAAATTAAACATTACTCTCCATACTCTAATCTATTAACTATTGATAGTATGTATAATCTTATAGTGCCTAATTGATAGTTATTTAATTCATCTTCTACTATGAAGTATGAATACACATCATTAGTAATATCGTAAACGATAGTAAAGTCATATCCAAAGAAACCTATGTAGTTACCTTCTATTATAGGTTCTGTTTGCGTAAGTCTAGTTATGAAACCCATCATATTTATCTTTAAGTTCTATAAACAACTTACCTTCCTTAGACAACTTTAGTTCAAGTAAATCCTTAAACACCTTTTCTTTTTGTTTAGGTTTCTTAATAGAATCCATTAATTGTTGTAGTTTCTGAATTAGTTTCTTTCTGTTCATATTATACGTGTTTAAATATAGTTTTCATTTTATAATCAGCTATCTTAGCCTCTCTTAGTTTTAGTAATGCTTGTTTATCATTTAAGCATAATTCCGTTATAAACTCTTTCATAAGATTCATAGTTGCTACATAAGCATCAAAAGAGTATTCAAATAATGCTTCATCTCCAGTTTTAAGACCTTCGTGAGAGATATAGAACTTGTCATCTAGGTATTGGATAGTAATCCTTCTATCCTCGTTTTCTGATTTACCAATGTTGATTAATGTTTTCATATATGTTTAATGTTTAGGCAAATATAAAAACAAAAATGTAATAAACAAATATTTAAGTCAATTTTAACATTTTACGTTATATACTTATAACGGTTTTAAGAATATTTAT
>Ga0208644_1002281_pt1 | contig 15398 bp, 32 predicted proteins | sample VirMetDEL_Nov_18_FD_184517 | JGI IMG/M metagenome (GOLD analysis project Ga0208644, IMG submission 184517) | Aqueous microbial communities from the Delaware River and Bay under freshwater to marine salinity gradient to study organic matter... | ecosystem: Environmental > Aquatic > Marine >... | reverse complement strand
CTGGAACCTTTTGATCTTTCCATACAGGAATTGCTATCGTGTTGTTATGTCTGAAATCTGGATTCCTTCTAAGGTGAACCTCAATTAACTTACCACCAATGAATTCACAATTAATCCATTCATGCCGAGTTGCAATATCATTTAATACCTCAGGGAACTCTACAACCCTCTCTACGGTCTCCCAAAGATTCCATCGGTATAGTTTATCCGTTTCATTTCTATTTCCCTTTACAATCAATTTTGGTTCCTTATTCTGGAAATCTACTGAAAGATGTTCTCCTTCAAATACCTCACACCAAAATGATCCTGGATGTATATGTTCTGTACTCTTTCTTATTTCTTCTACTCGACTATATCTACCCATTCCCATAAAATTAATAACAGGACGGATAATATAAAAACCAGGTTTGGGAACTTCTAGTCCCGCAGGACCACAAGTATAACCCAAAACCTGGCTTAGTTGTAATTTATTATAAACCCACAAGTCTTCTGGATGTATTGAAGACCATTCATCAGACACTGTGAGATGATAACTCATTTACCTTGACCCCTATAACGCTTTTTTGGTTTATTACGAGAAGTTGCCGAAAGAAGGGTATTTACAGATCTTCCTTGACGCGTCTTCTTTGGTTTACCAGGAACATAATTCCCACCTTTCATCATAGCCATTAGTCATTCCTCCTTGTTGGATTTATTTTGTTATCATATCAGATGTCAGTATAAGTGTAAAGACAATTACACATAATATACTCATCAAATCACACGTGTCTTTTCATGTCCAACACGAATACGAGGATCACACCAAATCTTAAATCCTGCGTCGATTGCATCCAAACAGAATGATACGTCCTCTCCACACATATCTTGTACTGCACCAGATTCAAAAACTTGCATCTTAGGTGCAAACCATGGATACTTCATCTTCTCATGTTCAAATACACCATTCTGAATCATCACCCATCCAAAACCAGTGTAGTCAACAGTAAATGGCTTCTTACGTTTCTGAATACCATCAACCATCTCATGATTCATTACACCACCATTGTTACGGAAGTCATCCTCATCCAACCAGTGTGCAACTGATGTAGTACGTCCATCCTCAGTTGAATACCATCCAGCAACAATCTTTTTCTCCTCACCTTCAGCATTCAATGCCAAATCACACAATTGCCAAAACTTATTGGTGTCAAATACAATATCACTATCAATCCACAATTGATAATCATACTCCAACTTACCATCCCAAGGAATTTGATCAGGTCCACGAAGTACATTAGCACCAAGACACTTACATCGTGCAAAGTTCACCATTGAACTATAGTCTTGACTAATCTGAATACTCATACCATTCTGAACCATGTCAAAACATAGTTGAACAAAGTTCTTTAGATACGTATAACTTACTCCACGACCAGGAAGACAGAAGACAATCTTCTTCCCATTCATCCGTTGCTTGATCGCTTGATAGTCCCATTCTGCAACTTTATTTGTACTACTCTTTGGTGTTGCAGCCTTTACTGTAAATCCTTTAGCCATGAAATAAGGTCACTCCATTTCAAGTTTCATTATACTTTGATATTTATTTGGTGTCAATACGAGCTCTCTTCGGTCGAGTATAAGCGAGTAACGAGCTCATAAGATAAATCATCAGCTACATAATCTGTATGCATGAATCCTACGAGCGTGTTCAAAATCTCCCATGATTCTTCGAATTTATCTTCCTCAAGATTTGAAAGAACACAACGATCCTTTAGATAAATGTGATAATACTTAGTTGGTTTCATAAAGGGGCCTCCAAGGTCCTCTGAGTATTTACATTATCATACTCTGTGACTTCGTAATTATTCAGTAGGGTCATCACTACTACCACTACGGGTAAAAGGATAATACCTCTGATAACTTTGAAAATTAATTTAAACATACTCCAATACATTCAACATATCTGAGAGATTTTTCCCTACGGAATTTTTTCTCAGACCCTTTGTAGTATAACATGGATTTTATTATAAGACATTAAAAAGACCCTTAAAGGGCCTCGACATATATCGGTGTTTTTTTCTACGGGAATTTTTTTTATTTGCAAAATATATACAGGTCGATCTGTCACCTCTGTAGGTTAGAGGGACCCATGGATTTATATATGGGCTACGCTCGGCAACGGTATAAACAATCGGCATCAAATCACTGTCGATTCTTTACACTGTAATCCTAACATAAGCCAGGGAGACTGTCAAGAACTCCCTGGCCAGTTGTTATCAGATAGTGACAGGATCACCGTTGAAGTTAACAACAACTGTAGCAGGGTTATTCAACATCTCACGTTGCAGGTCGATAGAGTCAGAAACTGTTGTGGGTTGAGTGTTATCGGAAAGGAGATCTGTAGCGATACTATCAAGAATCTCTAGGATTTGTACGCCAGTGTTACCCTTACGGAGCAGAGAGATCATGAGGTCTTTGGACATAATCAGTGAGTGTTAGATAAGGGTCTGATTCGGTGAGTTTAGAGTCATCACCAGGACTATAGTGAGTGTTAGATAAGGGGCCGTATATAAGCCGGCTTATATGGCTTGGCCCATGTTAGTTGGTATCACTTAACGTAGTGTTTTGCAAGTGAAATAACATCTTTGTCAGCTACAATATGATTAGGACCTTCACTAGTCTCAAACTGATGATATACAGCATCAGGAGATTCGCCTTCCCATGACATCCAATCGGTCAAAGATGTGCACATATCACTTACAGTCTTAGAGCCGCGATATGTGGCACCATACTGTTCTTCAAGAATAGAAAGTGCGTAACGGAAAGTCATTTTGTTGGTCATAGTGTTGTTCATACTATAGGGACACTTTAGAGGTAACTAACTTTAATAGAGACTAAAAACCCCTCTAAGGTATCATTTAACATAGAGGGGAGTTAGATAGTGATCAGAGTTCTTGCATCATTTCGTTCATCTCAGTGTGATCAATTGCATTATCATCCCAACGAAGATTATCACCCGTGGTGTAATTTTCGCAGTTATCCATACAACGGATAAACTTCACATAAGGGGTCTCATTATCACCACAATACTCTACACATGCCTTAGCAGTATTGTAGAGGAACTCATCATTACCAATCCAGAGAGAGGCATTCCAGGTTTCATAATTTGCCCAACCGTTGTAGGTGGTATCAGCTTGGAGAGTGGAAGAAGTCATCAGAATCAAGTGGTTACACTATAAGGACACTTTAGAGGTAACTAACTTTAATACCCAATAAAAAACCCCCTCTATATGTCATTCACCGTAGAAGGTAGTTAGATACTGCTCTAGGGTCTTATAGAGGGGTCTCAGAGTGTTTTACTATCAGAGTGTAAGTGATACTTTACCAGTCAATATTCATATCTTCGATATAAGTCTCTACACTCTCATTGGGTTCTAGTTTGAATAACTTTTCGAAGTCAATATCTCGGGGATTAAAGTCACTCATCACCTCTAAATCTAGGGTGATTCGTACACGTCGTTTCTGAGCCAACTGATAAGAAACCATGAGAGGATTGGAGTAGAGAACTGAACTTAAACAGTATAGATCCTCAAAGAGGAAGTGTCAACAATGGATAGTGTATTTATCGAAATCTCTTATATTTTGGATACTTATATCAGGATTTTCAATCTTTCTGGGGGTTGACAGATTGATGTCGGTAGAGTACAGTCTAACATCACTATAAGTATCAACATTTATAAGGTTTAGAGAGAGATAAGAACAGGGTTTCTAATACCTTCGGAGACCCTTGAGAGTAACTCAGAAGACACTTGCTGGTAACTTCAGAAATAATAACCTTATATTTATTGTGATATTTAAGAAGAGGTTTTTTTCACCATCTTATCATAAATAATCACCAACATATCACAATACAATGTCATCAACTGGAATCATCTACTCTATCATCTGTAAGGTCAATCAGAAGAGATATATTGGACAAACCAGAGTAGGATTGTCGGTGAGATGGAAACAACATATTCAGGAAAGTAAAGGGACTAATCATAAACCACTTCATAGAGCTATTAACAAGTATGGGGTGGGAATGTTCAATGTAAGAATACTTGAGGAGGATATTTCTCTTGATAAGTTATCTGAACGTGAAGTCTATTGGATAGAACAATTCGACACATATAACACGGGTTATAACTTAACAACTGGTGGAGAGGAGAGTTATACTATTAGAGAAGATGTAAAGGAAAAGATATCATCATCTCTTACAGGATTAGAGAAGAGTGATGAACACATAAGGAACATAAAATCATCTCTTAAATCTATCAAACATGACTTCAAAGTAAGAGGTGATGGTAAACATTTGAGGATGAAGATAAAGGCGTTAAATGTAACTACTGGTGAGGAGTTAGTGTTTGATAGTATAAAAGATTGTGCTGAGTTCTTTTCATCAAGAGACAATAATATCAGTAGAGCTATCAGTAAGGGTTGGCTACATAAGGGTCATCATTTAGAAAAGATTGGGAGGAAAAATCAATCTAACTCGGTTGTTGGTAAGTGTCGAATAACAGGTGAAATACGTTATCAATTTGAGAGTGAAAATAAGGCGTCAATTTACTTCACTGGGAGTAGAAGTTCGGGAATTAGAAGATCACTTAAGAATCCTGGTGTGAATACTTACAAGGGGTGTTTTTGGTATTATTCAGAGTGATAATGAGGTGATAATAAAAAAGGGGATATTATCCCTTAAGTTTAAGTTGTTGGTTAGAGTTACCTTCGATAACACTATGAGTTATAACTGTAGCACCAGAGTAAGATTGACCACGACGATTAGTGTTAGTTCGTGATCCTTTAGTCATGCTCATTACTAGTTCACCTTTACGGGGTTTACGTGTTTTAAGTTTAGTGATTTTTACAGATTTACCATTTGATTGAAGTTGATCAATAATAGTATTCAGTTGAGTGTAAGAGTTCATGATTGATTGAGTGGTTACACTATAAGGACACTTTAGAGGTAACTAACTTTTATTCCTCTAATAATTCTGGATAATAATCTTCAACTTCAGTAATCAGTTCTTCTACAGTATAATCATCTAGGTTATTGTTCAGGGTATCATATACGAACTGATACATGATTTTATGATCCATTCCATCAATAATTGATTCAATATATGCTTCTTGAAGTTGATCACGATCAATGATTTTGTCGTTAGTTTCAGTCATTTTGATGTTTGGGGAATGAAGAAGTAACTACCAACGTCCAGTTTGTATCATATACTTCTTAATCTCATTATAAGCAAATTGTTTAAGTTTAGGATCAGTTGTTATATCTAATATCTCATACATTCTCTTGATGTAATCACTTGGTTTAGTTATAGTGATATTTTCTTTAGATGTTAATCCTAGATCAGTGTTACCATGAGTGCGGGTTTTGGGTCTTCCGAAATTCCCAGTGACATTACCAGTTGTTCTTAGTTTGGGTTTGATCTTAGAAAGATTGGAGTTCATCATTTGTTCAGAAGTTTTTGAATACTAGTGTTGCGTTCTTCGATCAATTGTGCCATGTTACTATCAAGTAAATCAATACCTAGATTGACACCTAGAAAAATAATAATGGCTGAGAGAAAAAGTTTCATGTGGTGAATTGATAGTAGGTCAGAGAGAAGTCTGAACCCTTATACTATAAAGACACTTTAGAGGTAACTAACAATAATTCGTTAATGATTTCAAAGAACATATTCTTGAATTTCTGCAGGATCATCACTATCAAGATATACCTCAGTGAAACGAATTGCATCATCTCGACTACCAAATTCAATCGTCACATTATCATACATTGTGGAGTTGAATGTGATACTTAATGGTCGTACTTGTGCCGTTTCACATACTTCAGCAACTGCAGTTACTGAGTTATCAGAAAGGAAGTCGTAGGTGACAACTTGAGAGAAATTAAGAGTCATGTTCATGTCAGTTACCATTCAAGAATTCATGAAGTGCTTCATCATACTCCTCTTGAGTTTGATACACTCGACCATAAAGGTTGAGTGGGAAAGTCTTTTTAACCTTTGACGGTGTTTGACACTCTTTAACGGAATAACCTTTCTCATTGAGTGTTTGGATGTAAGGATTGTTGTTTGTCATACTATAGGGACACTTTGGAGGTAACTAACAATAATTCAAAAGACATTCAAGAATATAACGTCGTGCTTCATAGGCCTGGAACTGTGAATTAAACGTAGCAATCTTAATGAAGTCTTCCCTCCAATAAATTGCCCACTTATGTGAACCCATCACAGCTTTTATCATGATGGGGTTATCAATGCCAAGTGAATAAGTCATGCTACAGATGCCATCTCCATATAACGATCAGCTGGACAATACTTGACAACACCGTTAGGATCTTTCAGTCCAATGGTGGAGATACTACCATTAAAATACCTGAGACTCACAACAGTGTAAACGGTGTTGTCTTCATCCTGGACTTTACATCCTTTGATCTGTTCTAAAATCTCGTCAAGAGTCATGGTGGAAGTGTTTCTCATACTATAAGGACACTTTGGAGGTTACTAACAATAATACCATGTTTGAGTTAGTGTCAAAAACTGTTTTTTTCATGTCCTGATGGGAGAAAGACCATCACCCCTGAACAGGCTCAATATAGAAAAATGCATTCTTTATATCGTGAGAGCCACTGGTATCACTGGGGTCACAAGTGGTACATCTGTTCTCTCTCCGACGTGGGGCCTTACTTGATCACTGTAACCACCACAATTATGTGATCAATGCCCCTCACCGTGGGTCTTATATTGTGACAAGGTAACCACACCAAAACATGTCACAAATGCCCACTTTCATTATATCAAACCTCTGTTAAATCATTAATAAAGATAAACTCATATTCACCATCTTCTGGGTCTTGACCATCAACAACCCACTCATCATGAAGGGCATCGGAGTTACCAAACTCATGGCGTTCAACCAACTCCATGATTTGCTCATGGAAGTGAACGGACATGGTATCAACAGACTTTTGTTTGTGGTTCATAATGATTGACTGTGTTACACTATAGAGACGGTTTGGAGGTAATTATTGTTAATTACCTCCAGGTTTGTATCAATAACTAGGATAAACTTGTTCCTGGGTTGTTTCACTAGGTGTAGGTGTGGGAGTGGTATCCAGTTGACTGAATGCACCACCAATAACAACAACTGCGACAACATTTATAATGTTGATTGTAACTGAGGCGGGAACACCAAGAATAAACCAAGGGGTCCATTTACCTTGAACTCCACGAATAGTAGCCCAAGATGCAAGTGCTCCAAGTGGTCCTGCGGTGAACAATCCTGCAGTGGCTGCAATACCTTGCTCAAACCCTGTGACAGTATTACGAACCAGAATTCGCTCTTGGTTGTTGTTGATGGGATCAGGAGTGGTGGTAGTCATTTTGTGTAGAATGTAAAAGGGTTAAAGATCAGATACGATCAGAAGGGAGAGCGTAGAAATGTTCAGAGATTGATTGTACTTTGTACCATTCACCGTAGATTTGTTCTGCTACCTTGATAGCATCATAAGGAGTTTTTTGAACAATGTCAACAACAATTTCATGATGGTTGTTGAACTCTTGTAAACGGAGTGAATAAGTGTTCATCATTCTTCAATAGTGATAGAGTGAATCACAAAGTCAGGATTGAGACGGTTACATGTTTCAATTGCCTCTTCTTTTGTTGCTTTGATGTAACCTAAACTATCGTTCATAACCCAACCATTGCGACGATGAAATTGACCGTGAAAGATGAACTTAGGTTCTCTCATAGTGGAAGTGTTTCTCATACTATAGGGACACTTTCGAGGTTACTAACAATAATTGTTAGAGTTTGTCATAGATTTCAGAAGCTTTGGCGTATTGGTCTTTATGATACATCATCCATGAATGTACCTCTTCTCTGAGATCATCAACAAACATATCAGCTGATAAAGTTTCATCATTCATGTAATCTGCAACTACATCAGAGAGTAAACTTTTGAGATGATCTCTCCATTGTTCTTTATGCATCACCAAATCTCCGTGAATTGTTTGTGAGTTGTTTTTCATCAATTAACCTCCAAAATTGTCATCCATGAATGCAGAATCCTGCCCACGCTCATTGTAAGCATCAGGACCAAACATTTCAGTGTAGAGGTCAAGATCTTGACGCTTGTATTGATCATTCACAACCCAGATCTCTTGTTTAACCCATGCTAACTCTGTTTCAAGTTTGTTCATCTTCTCACGAAGATCATAGAGTTTTTGGTTTCGTTCAGTGAGAGTCATTTTGGTTTCGTTCATACTATAGGGACACTTTCGAGGTAACTAACAATAATATCAACAAACTAACTCTCCAGAGGGGATAGAAACGGTTTCGGGATCCTTATCATCGAACTCATGACAATCAATGGCGATCCACACACCATCACGGTTGAAGATGTATGCGTATTCTTCACCATCAGCGATGTATTCTACCAGGTTCTTGTCAAGACGAGGAGGACAATCTTCACCACGCTGAGAATAATACTCAGGACCATACTTTTGGCCATCGGTGCGTTTTTTACCCCAGACAGTATCATTCCAACAGGAAGACATATCACCACCGTCAATTAGTTCTGCAACTTTCTCTTTGGTGTTATAGTGGGTGTTCAGAATACGACCCAGCCAGGAAGGATAGGAGTCATAGTGATGATAGACAGACAGGATAGAATCATCTGAAAGTTGAATACCGATACGACCTCGGGTTGCCATAATAAAAAGGGTGAGTTACACTATAGAGACAGTTTAGAGGTTACTAACAATAACCTCAACGAACATAAAGAAAACTTCCATAAGGATCTACAACCTCAGGATGATCAACCAAGAAATCAATGTAGAACCTAATACCTTTGGCAGGTGCCTTATATGATGCAGGTTTGTAACATGCACCATTGTTCTTATCTACAAACATGTAACAAGAACGACCACGAAGACGTTCGCCATCAGAGATCAAATAAGACCATACTTTGATATACTTACGACCTACTTCATACTCAAAGTTGGTATAAGTGGTTCGTGAAGATTCAAGAGCATTGACTTTCTCGCGGTCATTCAGTTGTTCAATGAGAGCCTCAGTGAGAAATTCAGATTTAGTTTGAGTGATCATAATCTTTGTGTGTGGTTACACTACAGAGACACTTTGGAGGTTACTAAAAACAATACCAGCTTTATCGTAGGCGATTTCTGGTGTCTCAAAAACCTCTTCTTTCTGAAAGGGAATTAGTTTCTTATTTTCAGATGATGTTGTGTAATCAAATTCACAGAATTTGATATATCTCTCTTGAAATTCTTGAATTGTATCTGGTAAGTCATCAAACATCATCTTAGTAGCTAACAATCGTGGGTAACGATGTTGTTGACATTTTTGACCAGTAGATTTAGCTTCCTCCGAAATTAAACCAGTCCAAAATAATTTGACATTTGTACCTACCCAAAAAACATCATCAAGAATAGTCAAAAGGACTCTCTTACCTTCTTCAGATGATCTCTCATAGAGAGGTTTATTGACCTTGAAAAGATCATAAATCATCTCAATGTTTTTACCTGGAGTAGTCTGATCAAATCGTTTAATAGTCATAATTTAGTGGTTTTCAATATTGAAATAATAAAACCTCCCTGACAAGAAATCAAGGAGGTGAGTAACTTTAATTACCCATAGCGTTCCATATATTCATCAAGTGTAAATTCTTCGTCGGTCCATGTTTCTTCAATCAATTGTTCTGGTGTTAATTTCTCCATTGATTCACGAAACTCTTCTGGACTGGGATCATTTTCTGGATCAAAATCATCATGACACAACCAATCCCACTCCGCACATAATGCGTCTACAAGTTGTTCTTTAGTATATTTCATTAAGATAGTTCTCAAGAAATAACTTCGTTGATAGATGTTTGAACTTTCTCCATCAATGCAGTTCGTTGTTCAATGGTAATCAAATTATTGCGAGAAAAATTAAAAAAAGTAACCAATCCAATGATTTCCATAACACCATTAAAAACTGGAATACTATCAATAACCATCACAACTTCATGAAGAATAAGTTGTGCAATAATTACAACAACAAGAATACCAACACTGATTCCAATGTTTTTGAGAAGTTCATTGGAAACATTTTCTTGAACAAAAGTTTTTACTTGTGTGATTTTTTCGTTCATTTGTTTTTAATAAGTGATTTGTGGAGATATGTCCCCCACACTATAGGGACACTTTGGAGGTAACTAACAATATTATGTGGACATTCTCTTGTGTACACGACCCATAATCTTGGTTCTACCTTTTGCATCAGGGTTGGTTCCTGTCTCTTTCTTATACTTCTCAGTTTCCTGATCTTTCATAATACCACGAAGTTCAGTTTCTCCTTTACGGGTTATGGCCATCCTCTCTTTCCTTGTATAACCTGAAGCTTTCTGTGGTTTGTAGTTAGGATTTACTGGTTTCTTTTCAGTTTTCTTAGTGGAGAGAAGTTTGGTTGCTTGTTTCTCAGCATCTTTAGAAGATGTGGTGTCTTTCTTGACTTCACCACCAGTTTTCTTTGCAGCTGCTCTTGCCTTTGCTGCTGCTTCTCTTCTTTCTTTTACCTTATCGGCATAAGTTTTTGCAACTTCCTTACTACCACGTTCCTGTTCAGGTTGTTGCTCTTTAGTGGATCTCTGTTTCTGTGAGCCAATGTCCTTACGATCTTTGTAAGAAACTGGCTCCATCTTACCACCACCAACTGCCTTCATTCTACGGAGTTCTGGTTTACTCTTTTTTCTGTCTCTTCCTACTCTTCCACCTTCACCAGTCTTGCGAATCTGTGACCTTCCTTGTACCTCAGGGTCATAAACTTCATTAGTTTGTTCAGGCTTATCCTGTTTCATCTTAGCCATCTTGGCCTTATGAAGTTCTTCTTTTCTTCTCTCAGCAGCTTTACGAAGTTCTGACCTTTCTTTTCTCTCTTCTTCTCTGTCCTTTTCTTTTTGTTCCTTCTCTTTTTTAGCCTCAGCATCAGCTTTTGCTGCCTTTGCAGCATCTACCATTTGACCAGGAAGTTTCCTAACCTTATCAAGACCACCAAAAAGAGCACTCATTTGTTGTCTCTGAAATTCTGATTCTTCTTGAAACTGTTGAAAGGTTTTCATCTTCATTCTTTATCCTATGTCTTATTTAGTTTTAGAATGTTTCTTTATGAATGTAATGGCAGACTTACGATTACGACATACTTTGAGGTGTTTGCCCTCATGAATCACCATGAGTTTGGTGTCACTACCTATCATAGGAATGGCAGCATAGTCACCCATAAGAAACCCAAGTTCTATGGGTTTGGCGTCTAGGATGTCAGATTTGTGTTGAGTTAGTTTCATTCTTTTTCCTCAAATACTTTTGTCTTCGTTTCTCTGGGTCATACCTTTTTCTACGTTGTTCTGCCAATCTATCTTTGTTTTCTTCTCTCCATTTGTATTTCTTTTTCAGGTGTTCTTCTCTATTTTCTTTATACCATCTTCTTGCATTTGCCCTCTCTCTTTCCTTCTTTTCAGGGTCTTGTCTATATTCATTTGTTTTCTGGTGTTGATACTCTTTACGCCCAGGAATGTTGTGATAGCGATGATTAGTTGCTGCTGCTGATCGTTGTCTTCTTTCCTCATCAGTATAGATGGAACGACTCACACCACCAATAGCTAGATTAAGTAGTATACCACCATCTATCTCTCTTCCAAAGACAGAAATCATATATTCTTCATGTCTATGGGCATCTTCGTCTGAATCGAAGTGTTTAAGTATTAGTATCCTGTCTCTATCTTGTGGAACTGGAACACATCTTCCACCACGTCTTTCGTGTTTTCTATATGCTCTGGTTCCTGTACCCTTACCAATGTAGTAGGGTGTTCGATCCTCACGCAAATATGCGTAGGTGTAGCATTCTTTCATGTGTGTCTTGGCGAGACTATTAATATTTAGAATTATATCATAATGTGGGACTTATGTCAAGTTATCCGCCAAGACACACCTTGACTGCCCACATATTACCTACGAACTACACTATCCAGTATCTCACCCTTTTCAAAAACTGTATCTACAACGTTTTGAAGGGCCTTTTGAGTAGAGACCCCAACTCGTGAATAGATGGGTACCACACACAAACCAAAGGTCTTATCAGGACAGGTACGAAGGACACGGCCAACCGACTGAGTTAATTCAATAGTGTCCATGTTACGGAGGAAGATGACACAATCAAGACGGTTGACAGAGATACCTTCAGACAGAATAGAACGGTGAAGAACCACAAACTTTTTGTCAGGATCTTTACCCCACTCATTCAGAATCTCAAAGAATTGTTCACGGTTGACTTTCTTACCGTCAACAACTGCACCAGTTTTTGACGTAATGTAGAGGTAAGAATAACCACGGGAGTGACACTCTTTAGTAAAGTCAGTGTGTGCCATGAGGTTGATAAGTTGACGACTGGTCTTCACACAGACCAGAATCTTTTTCATCTCAACATCATCCATAGTGGAGATGAGATGATCACAATCAATATCACAAGTGATCAGTTTAGAGTTTTGGTGAATGTCGAACTCCTTAACATGAACTTTAGGAGGTGCAATGAAACCACCATCAACCAATTCAGGAGCAGAAACTCTACAAATAATGTCACCATAGACCTCACGATCGTTCATACCTGGTTTGTTCACAGTCACTGAAGTCTTACGAGTTGCAGTGAAGAAGTAACAACGATCTGCATCGTGAGAGAAGAACTCTGTAGGACCAAAGAAATTACGTTGGACAGAGTTGTGAGCCTCATCAAAGTAAATGGTGTTTACTTCAATGTCAGAATCCTGAACACGTTGAAGAGAGTGATAAGTTGTGAAGATAATCACACTCTCACCAGCAGAACGTGCGATGTCAACGAACTGATGGATCTGTTGTGGTTTGGTAGAACTGAAGTGACTGGTTTCACCACTGTGAACATGCATCACATGAACATAGGAACTGGTGATGAACTCACGGAACTCAGAACACAACTGCTCTGCAAGTAAAATCCTAGGGCAGACAACAACAATGGTAGAGGGTTGTTTTTCTACCTGACGTTGTGCATCCATGATAGCGATCAGGGTCTTGCCTCCACCTGTTGGAATTAGGATTTGTCCTTTATCATTGTCAGACATTGCGTCAAGACCACGTTGCTGGTGCGGACGAAGAGTAATCATGATGTGGTGATTCAATAATATAATAATACCCCTGACTCGGTTAAAAGTCAAGGGTGAGTGGACAGTTTATCAACCGTCAATAGTTTCTTTATTTTCTCCTTTTTCCTTACCAGTGTTAGAAGGTCCGACCCACACGCGACCTTCTTCTTTCCACTGTTTAATTTGTTCTTTACGTAGAAGGGTTAGATAATCATAACGCTCACGTTGATTTGTGGTCCATTTGAAGTCTTGTTTACGAACCTGAGTCTTAATGTCTAAAAGTTCTTGTGCTACAGGAGTTGTCATGATGTTATTTGACTGGTTACACTATAGGGACAGTTTGGAGGTTACTAACAATAATTACTGAACATCTGCGTATCGATATTTTTGGGATTTGTAATCGTTGACATTAGTTTCTTTCCTATTTTTTACATATTGAACTTCATCCCAATACTGATCATAGCACAATACAAGAACATGTATCTTTTTATGGAAATTTACAAGATCGTCTGGTTTATCTAATGTTCTGATTTCAATTGTAAAATAGTCTTTGCATACAAAATAAACCCACCCCTCAGTAATCTGTCCAAGTGAATCTGTCCACTTGACATAATCATCAACTTTAGGTGTATAAGACATTTTCAAGTGGGTTGAGATTAAGTTGCATTGCTGTGTAGGGACGAGTTTCACTAATGTCAACCTCTTTTCCTACATGTTTAGAGTCAATAGGTGAATAATACTTGTGACCTTTTTTTGTAAACTTTACAAATCCCCAAATTGTTGAAACAGGTTCTGATGTATAAACATATTCTTTATGATCATTCAACCAAATTGACATTACATTTGTCTTGAATTTCTTTATCGAATATGAATACCCTTCAGGTGCATCATGAATAAAGTCAGAGGGGAGTTGAAGTTCCATTATTTAACTTACTTTTGGGTCAATAAGATCTTGAAGTTTGAATACTAAACCTTTGAGATTTTCGATCTCTTTGTTTTTCTCGTTAATACTATCTTCAAGATGTTTAATCGTGCGTTGAAGATCTATCAAAAGAGATTCTGTTGAATAGTTTGACATAAGAGTTTAAGTAAGGAACGAAGTAACAATTCCTGAGTCTACCTCATCTGTAATAGTATATTTATCGGACTTAGAAATGTTTTCCCTCAAGGTACTATAAAACTGAGGATAAGTCTCGTCATCATCAGAAGTGATTATGTCAAAACATTCTTCATCATTGTTTGCAATAACATTCCAAACTCCACCATATTCTGACTGGGGAAAGGGGACATAATGATCAATGATGTAAAGATACTTGGTCATTGTTGTGTGTAAATTACTCGTCAATTGTAGGATAAAGGGGTGTTTTCGTCAAGTTTGCAAGTTGTCTTTGCAATTCATACTTGACTGGAATGAGGCGATTATAGAGAAATGATTTGTACTCATTATCTTCAAGAAGAGAAGTTAAATTCTCTATCTGTGACAGAGCAATTACCAACTTTTGTTGTTCTTCAATCATACAAACTCTGCCATGTAGTATTCAAATGATACACCAAGATGTTCTGCTTCATTGACACATTCTTCCAGAAACCGTTCAAGTTCTACGGGTTCCATTTGTTGTAGTTGTTCATCACTCATTGAAATCGTCCTTGCGTAAAGTTGTAATAAGAGAATTGTTCCCTGTCCACAAGTTTAATTGTACCATACTTTGTGGTCAGAACAAAACCTTCTTGATTGACCTTTTTGTCTCCGATATAAGATGAAGGACAAGAGTAAACAATAAGATCTTCCATAAGTTCATATTTCATCTCAACCACCATCATATACAAATTGGCAAGTTTGAGTGAACCAAGAATGTCAATCAGGTCACATTCATGAAGTTCTTTACCAGAACGAATGAGTTGATTGATTTTCTGTTTTGCAACTGTTGCTTCCTTCTCAGTCAAAAACTCATAGTAGTCAGAATTAATTTCAGGAACACTGATATTTTTGTGGACACGATCAACAAAAGGTTGAACAAACTTACAATTATCAGTCCCACACAAATCACCCATCAAAGGATGAGACTCCATCTCATAGAGAGGACAATCACCAGTGTAATAAGTGTGAGGAGCAATGATAATGTTCTCCTCAATCACATCACCAAATTGATAAGTGATAGTGTTAGGTTTGTAGGTAGATTGACCACCAAACCCAATAAAA
>Ga0208644_1002279_pt1 | contig 15400 bp, 9 predicted proteins | sample VirMetDEL_Nov_18_FD_184517 | JGI IMG/M metagenome (GOLD analysis project Ga0208644, IMG submission 184517) | Aqueous microbial communities from the Delaware River and Bay under freshwater to marine salinity gradient to study organic matter... | ecosystem: Environmental > Aquatic > Marine >... | reverse complement strand
CCAGCGTGGCACGCTGATGAAGGGCAAGGGCAAAGGTCTTGCGGTCATGATTCTGGAGAAAGCCAAAGGCAAAGATGCTGAAGGCTCTTCAGATGATGATTACGGCAAGGCAAAAGAAGATGCGGGAAGACGTATGGCTATGGCCATTAAGGAAGAAGACGGCAGCGCGTTCGTCGATGCTCTTGATGACTATCTAGACATGCGTGAATAAGGAGGGGGCATGGCGACGTACACTGAAGCTGACTTACGTACTCGTGCGCGTCGCCGCGCTGACATGGAGAATAGCACCTTCGTGACAGACTCAGAGATTCAGGATTATCTGAATTCGAGCATGTCAGAGCTTCACGATATGATGGTGAAGAGCTACGAAGACTATTTTGTCTCTGAGCAAACTTATACCGCCCCTCTTGCGACCGGGGGCGAGAACTTGCCAGATGACTTTTATAAGGCTTTGGGCGTTGATTATGATTCCGGTGGTATCACTTCGACGCTCAAGGCCTACTCCTTTACTGAACGCAACATCTACAACACGCCCTATGCTGTTATCGATCGATTGGCTGAGCCAATGTACAAGATCGAGGGCACTAAGATAAAACTGATCCCTGGCAATTCGCAGTCTGGGACCATCACGCTCTATTACGTGCCGCAGGCGACTCAGTTCTCTGCGACCGTAACAGAGGTTGAAAACGTTATTCCTGGCTACGAAGAGTATATTGTGGTTGCCGCAGCTATTCGTATGCTAATGAAGGAAGAGTCAGATACATCTGCACTTGAGCTCGAGAAGCAACAATTGGGTAGGCGTATCATTAGAGCGATTAGCCCGCGTGACGCTAGCGGATCTCACGCGATTCGTGACGTTCGTAAAGGCCGATTTAGAGACGACTTCATTCTTCGATACTGAGGTGTGCCATGGCTACAAGATTTTCTCGGGTCTTTAGCGCTACACCCGACCTGTCTTTTGCCGAGGACAACACCCAGGCAATTGCTGACTTCGTTGAAAACTGCCCTCTTATAGAGGGTGTTTTGCTAAGCGACGTTGCACTCAAAGCATCTCAGGACAACCTAGTGGGGCACTCACTTGGTCGGGCCTACAGTGGGTATATCGTCGTAGATAATAACGCCAATAGCGTCATATACACATCAACAACGCCAAACAACAAAAGGTCATCGCAGCTTATTCTCAAAGCATCGGCAGCGGCGACTGTTTCATTGTGGGTATTCTAATGCCGTTAAAGAAGACAAATGTATCGTTTCCATTCTCTGGCGGCTTAGACGAAAAGATATCTGAGAAGATTGCTCCACCCGGCACTCTCGAGATCGCAGAGAATTGTCAGTTCGATAAAAACGGCGAGATTGTAAAGCGCAAAGGTTTTGAGACCATGTGGGCTCAGACAACAAACTGGGATGACAATACACCTCTTGACTCAAACGTAGAGATTGCAGGTGGCGCAAATACAGAATCTCATGGCAACGAGTTATTGATTGCAGACGGAGAGCGTCTTTTCTCTTATTTCGATGGCTACGTTAAGAACAAGGGCAAGTACTTAAATTGCACATTTCACAACAAAGACATCATTCAAGATGAAGTAGAGAAAAACGGACCTATTCAGCATACTCGTTTTGAGACAGATGCTGGTGATGAGTATGATCTCTTTGTGTATACGGCTACGCGGCCTGTAGGCAAAACAGCTAATCAAGAGCCGTTTGTTAAGGCCTATTATTCAATTTATAGCGTCGATACTGGCGAGCCTATAGTTAATCCCACCGAGTTTGCATCAATAAGTCGAAAAAATCCTGCAAGTATTGAGGCGACAAGCGTAACGCCTGCTCCTCAACTTATGTATATTGAGGCATTAGATACAGCGTTTATCCTTTATGGGGACTATAACTCTGGCGCAATTAAGTATTACTACCGAACCATTCGATTAGACTCAGTTTCTAACTTTGCGATATCTGCTGCTACCGAAATCACAGCAATGACAGATCCCAGTGGAACCGCTGCGCCTACTCCGGTTCAAAGTTTTTTCTGCATGGTCGCAGATGCCGTAACCTCAACGACCGTCACACAAAACTTTATATACATGGCTTATTATGAGCAGGTTGGCGGGAAGGCTAATGACTCTGGTGACTTGATACTGTTGAGGCTTCAGTGCGGTGGAACAGCGCTTGCTCCTTCCTTAAACCTTTTGACTATTAAAGATGTAACAGGCGGAGTTTATGGCGGCGGCGGAACAAACAACAGTCAAACCAACAACTTGTATCAAAAGTTTGGCACAAAGGTTAACCTCTCCTTACGGTACACGGGTAATACCGCTCGACCATTAAGCTTGTTTTACTCGGTTCAAGACTCATCAACTGTGGGTAATTATCGAGTAAAGTGCTCCTCGTTTACAGCCGACTTAAGCACTCAGACAGACATCACCTACACAGATGATTACTACGTTCTTTTAAACGCCACCGCGATTATGGCAAAAAGAACGTCTGCGACAGATGTTAATGAGATTGTGATAAACGCTGTTAAAGATCGCAACAATAATTCAAGTATATTTGATGCAGCTTCAGGCTTTAAAACGTTTAGTGGTGGGTCCGGAGACGTCCAGGGAACTGGCTTTATTGAGGGCATTTACGATATGCCTAGCTCTCCGGGATTTGGGATTACACCCGCTAAAGTTTACATACCGGCGGCAGCCGGGATTACGCCTCACGACTCCTCTCAGCTTACGGTTCTTGATGGCGGCAACAACCTTCAATCAAATTTCTCATACACAATCACAAGCCCTACAGGGGGCACAGACGCGGAATATCGTTTTGACTCAATAGGTGCTCCAGAAAAAACAAGACAGGCAGACAGTGTTATCTTGATGCACAGTCACACTATGAGTTCGACTGGTTCTTTGACCACAACGCCTGCTTTTAGAAACTGTTATTTGCTCTCAGACTTGTTTCATTATGAGTTTAATGAACTTACAGGGAGCAAACTTCTTAAAGATCCATATTTCTTAATTAGCAATCCTCTTGGAGTGGGCCAGACGAACTCAGGCACAACTGCTCTTGTGAGCTTTAGCAGAGACTTACTTGCATTTGGCCTTCCCTCTGAGATGCCTCTATCGGCGCATACTGAAATAAACAGTATGGAGGACAATAAGTTTAGCCTGACTCAATCAACTCAAAGAGTTCAGATAAAAGGCTCTAAGATACTTATAGGATCAACTAGGTTTGTTCGCGATGTCTCTACGACTGATGTCGCTGAGACAGGTCTTGGTAATTCAAACGTTGTATACGATGATCAAATATATAACGGCACCTTGATTACTATCGATGCAGATCCCGCTCGAGCGTGCCCTATGCTATCGCTAAAAGACAACTTGCTCCTAGGTGGCGGGGGCTTGTTTAGCTATGATTCAACCAAAATTGTTGAATCTGACTTTCTGCATTCACCAGAGTTTATCGATGTTCAGAAATATGGCCTAGCGGGTGGCGTATATACGTCTAACGGGATTGCAGAAGGTGATTACTCTTACGCAGCGGTGTTCTCGGCGATTGACAATAAAGGCAATCTGCATGAGTCCGCCCCTGTGTTCTCCGATAGTATCAACATTAGCGCTACTGATGCATCAAATAAAACAGGCATTCATGTTCGTATAGCTGTTTGCAATCTTACCGCTCGAGATCGCTATCGAGTAGATGTTTATAGAACCGATGCAGACGGACAAATTTACTATCAGATTGCTGGAGACATCGTTCGTTTCGATCAACCGAACAACAGACAAACCGAGTTTGTATTTAATGACAATGGCACAGGTGGTGAGTCAATCACCGAGAGACCAGTTCTGTACTCGACAGGTGGCATTGCTCAGAACTTCAATCCAGGCAGCACAACAGGGCTCACCCTCCACAAAGATAAAGTCATTGCGACACTGCCAAATGGTTTTGCGGCAGTATCGAAGCCTACGCTGGTAGGGGAGTCAGTCTCATTCCCTCTGGTGGGGCCTTTCGTCCTAAACCTTGGCAACGTGGTCAAAGAAATTACAGCAGCAGGATCTGCCAGGGATATGCTCGTAATTTTCACAGAAGACGACGTATACGCTTACATGGGTGATGGTCCCAACGCTACGGGGGCGATTGGTTTTACTCAACCTAAGCTTTTGTCTTCAGGGCAGGGAGCAATACCTGGTAGCTTTGTGGTTAGCTCCTCGGCAGGCATGTATTACCTCTCAGAGCGTGGTCTTTATTCGATACTTTCTAATGGTCAGATTCAGTACATCAGCCCTCAGGTAGAGTCTAAACTTGCGCCTAAAGCTGTGGTCGGCATGGATATGTTCGATGAACAAAATGAGCTCAGGATTGCATTAAGCACAGGCGACATTCTGGTGTACAATTACTTATTTAAGCGATGGTCAGAATGGAACACAAATATCGGTATCAAATCTCAAACTAGATATCAGCCTGATTCTGGAAGCTCTGTTACGTCTCACGTTTTAGTAAATGGATCCGGTTCTCCGGCAAAGATGTCAGTTAATGGTTTTAGAGACACCGAGGTTGCAAAAAGCTTTAGCCCTCCAGGGACTATTATCGTCTTAACCGCTAGTTATACGATGAAGGTAAGAACAACGCCTATCTCAGCAAATCAATTGTTTGGTGCGCAACGAGTTTACCGGGCAATGATTCTGGGCGACTACGTTTCATCACATACAGCAACGTTGTTTGTATACACCGACTACAAGTCAGTGCCCTCAACCTACGGGATTATAAGTGTTGCAAGTGATGCGGATCCGTATCTTTATCGAATTCATCTACAGCAACAAAAGTGCCGTGCCGTGCAGCTAGAGTTTAGCGATGGTAGTGCCAATGGCGGGGCTGTAGTTCTTAACGGCATAGCCTTTGAAATTGGTGGACGCCCAGATACATTTAAGTTGCCTAACACTCAAACCGTACAGGGGCTCTAATTATGCAAGGTGGCGGTAATCGAAAAATTCTAGGCGAAGAGACAGCTCTTGGTTCTGCCCAAGGCGGCGGTATGATCAGAGGGACCGGCGCAGGCATTCAATCTGGTGCGGCACTGGGAAGGCGTCAGCAAGGTCTTGATAAGGCAGCGGCTGCTTTCGAGATGGCTAGTGGGCGTCGCATGGCTGGCCAGGACATGCGTGAAGAAATCAAAGACATATACGAAGACGAGACGCGATTAAGCCGAGCTATTCAGGGCGGTCTTCAGCTAGCAGGTCAGGGTGGTGCGCATTACTTGTCGATGAAAAAGCTGAAAGAAATTGCGGACCAGAAAAAGCTTCAAGAGATGATGCAGCCTGATGAAGCATCGGAATATGCAGCTTCTGAGATCGACAGCCTGCTTGAAGACCAAGCTTTAGCTAAAAGACTGCAAGAGTTTGCGCCGGAGGAAGGCGTCAATCCTGCTTACGACGCATTACCGCTTGAGGGCAAGATTGCTATCCAAGCATTGACTAAACAAAGAGATCAGGCGCTTGCCGGGGCGATTCCACCCGCAGGGCCACTAACTCGAGAGCAACAAATAGCAAATATTCGAGCGATGGAACCCGTTGCAGAGCCTGTGGTTGCTCCATCGGTGGATGGCCCAGAGCCTACGCCTATTCGTCAGATTCTCCCGGATGAGGAAGAGGCCGTCTTAAGCTCTCTGTTGGAGCGAATGGTTAATCCAAATGCTGCTTACTCCGCCACAAGACAAGGTTTGATGGATACATTTTTGCAGCAGCGTAGAGCTAAAGCGCTCGCTGAAGCCGAAGCGAGAATCGCCGCCGCAATAGAAAACAACGATGTCTTAGCTTTTAATGACGCTACAAAAGCGAGAAATGACATTCTACGAGGTGACTTCTGATGGCTGTAACTAACGCGGATCTCAAGGGTCTACGCCCGTATCAACAAGAACAATACACGGAACTCGACGAGCGTAAGCAGCGCCTAGAGGCTGGCGAGCGTGGCATGGCTGCTATGGGCGCTCTACGGGGCGCTGAGCAGGAGCAACAGGCACTTATGGGTGCTGGGCAGCGTTACCGTGGTTTTGGCGGCGGAGCGTTGCAGCAGCAGGTTGCAGGGCAATCAGCGCAAGTGGGCCAGATGGGAGCTTTGGCTGCGACTGACCTAGACAAGCAAGAGATTCAAGACATCGACCTTCAACAAAAGCAGCTTCGACAGATTGGCCAGGAGCAAGCGTATATTCTGGAGCAGCAACGCAAGGCTGCTGAAAAAGAAGGTCGCAGTGGTTTTTTTCGAGGGCTATCCAGCATCGGCGGGTCAATCATAGGTGGTTTAGCAGGCATTCCTGCCGGTCCCATGGGCATTCTGACTGGCGCTTCGGTAGGTGCTCAAATGGGCGGCACTGCTTACGACACGTTTTCTGATGAAGACTTGAAGATGGCGGCAGGTATTCCTGATAAAGATATCGAAGAGTTCTTAAAGAAGTCAGCGACTCCTGGTAAGTTTAAGTACAAGCCTGGTGTGACTGGGCCTGATGCGAGTCCTGCGCGAGTGGGTACAACCACAGCACGCATGAAGCAGAGTGATCTTGGTAAGCAGATGGTGCGAGAGCAGGGTGGGGTTGAGACGCTACCAGGCAACAACCCAACGCCAGAGGACATGAGCACAATTATCGCGTCTCTCGGTTATCTCTACCGTCAGATGGAGAAGGGTAAGAAAAATGGCTAATGGTCCGAGTCCTGAAGAAATGGAGTACGCAAAACAACTGCTTGATCGAATGGCGTCAGGAGGCCAAGACAGCGGAGCCGCACTTCAGCAAACTTTAGACGCAAATACGCGAGAGCAAGACTTTCAAAGGTTTATGGCGGACTATGGTGAAGCTAATCCCACATTAGATGAGCTGCGTCGTCAGCAAGCTGTAGAGCTGCGTCGCCAGCAAGAGCAAGAAAGACTTGCTCGTCGTGTACCACCAGGGTTTTTGGAGCAAGGGCTTAACGTAGTGTCTCAAGCCATGGGCTATGCTCCGCAATATGGCTATAGAGATCCTAGTGATCCGACCATGATGGATTACGCCAGAGATTCATTAAATCTGCTTACGGGTTATCCAACTCAGTATATAGGTCGTGGTCAGCGCAGTCCTTCAGCTCCTGCTACACCAGAGGATCCGGGCTTCGATTACAGCGCACCAACCGATGAAGACCTTCAAAACTTCATGGAAAACTACGGTGCTGCCAATCAAATCCAGGAGCAAGAGAAGCAAGACCAGCTTAGTCTCGCTGATATCCGCGCGATGCTTGGTTTCAAAGGTGGCACTCCTCGGGGGATTGGCGTTAGAGACTTCTCTAAGCAACGTCAGCAGATCCTTGATGATTACAAAGAGCAATACGCTGCTGGTCAAAAGTACGAAGCCGAGCGCAGAAAGGCTGCCGAGGCAGAGGTGGCAAAGTCTCGACAGAGGTTCGAAGAAGCAAGCGACCTACAGGGTAAGTTCAAATTTGACCCCACCAGGGTCTTAGACTCTACCGGCGATATTATTGCGGCGGCAATCTTTGTTGGCTTGTCGGGAGCAGCTAACGCAATGGCTGGTCAACCGGGCGCAAAGAACCAAGCGCTCGAGATTATCAATGGCACCATCGACAGGGACATCCAAGCTCAGAAGATGGAATACCAGCAGCTCAAGGACCGCACAAACACCTCAGAGAACCTATACGCTCGAAACATGCAGTTGTTGCAAAATGAGAGACTTGCGGAGAATCTCACAAAGCAGCAGATGCTTGAATTTGCGGATGGCCAAGCCAAAATTAGCCTTAAGAATGTTGCAGCAAATGAGGCAGCAGCTCAGTTTAGAGCTAACCTTAACGCTTCACTCGAGAAGGCGCGTCTTGATACAGCAGAAGCTATGTTCAAGTATCAATCTGACGCAGGCAAGAAAGGTTCTTTGACCTACACCCAGCAGCGAGGGCTACAGGCATCAATCAAGCAGAACTTTGATGCATCAGAAACTTTCCAGGTGGCTGAAGATGCACTGAAGGTTATCGCTGGTGGTCTGGCTGACTTCTCTAACGATGTGAATTCCGTCGATAGGCTCATTGGCAACCTAACTCAAATTTACCAGTCGAAGTTGGCAGGTGAGGGAGATGAGCCTACTGGCATGATTGCAGAGTCATTGGGTGCCTTGAGTGGTATTGTCAGTGATAAGTTTGCGGCTTCTCAACAGCTTAACTCTATCATCAAGCAGATGGCGTTCTCTCTGGCTTCAAGAAGTCAGTCAGCATCATCTATCTCGAACAAAGACGTTCAGATGTTTGCAGATTTGCTGCGTGATAAGCAGGCGGATCCGAGGCGCGTTGGGCTCTTCTTCCAGCACTTGCGTACCAAGGCTGAGCTTTCTGCGATTGCAGATAAGCTTATCCTCGATGGCGCGGAAGTTAGAAATGCTGATCAAATGGCTCTCCAGCAGTACCTATCTATTCCAGGCAAGAACAACATGGTCATTGGCACCAGTGAGTTCGGCACTCCGGTGACACCATACATGGCTGAATACGTGGACGCTTATCAGACACCGGTATCATCCGGCCTTGCGAGCTATGAGGTTGAATAATGGCTGATGCAGGATCAGGCAATTTGTACTTTGACCTTCGCGGTAAACTCTACAGCGTACCGGCGGATGATCAGAAAGCACTGGCTGAACTGCAACAGCTAGGCGCCACTCAGCTCGATGAGCGAGAGGGTACCGTCAGGCGTTTCGTAACCGAATACAAAGACAGCACTGTTGCTCCGTTTCTTTATGGCGTGGGCAAAGGGCTTACTTTCAACATGTTGCCAGCGGCTCTTGAGGGTGCCGGAATACTTGAAGAAGGCGAGTCAGAGGCCATCGAGAGAGCAGCTCCCACGGCTGTACTTGGTGGTGAAGTCACTGGCGCTCTTGCTCCTTTGGTGGCGACTCTGGGCGGAAGTGCTCCTGTAAGCGCAGGTGCTCTAGCAACTAGAGCAGGTACAGCGGGTCTGCGAGAGTTAGGCGAAGAAGCCACAGAGCAAGCTTTAAAGGGATTGACCGCAAGAGGTCTCGCGGGATCCACAGCCCGTGGTGCTATTAATGTTGCAGCAACGCCAACCCGAGTAGTGTCTGAGCAGGCGTTGAAAGTGGGCCAGAAGGTGGGGGATCTCATCCCTGGCGAGACGCTATTCTCGAGAGCGGCGCGAACTGTGGTGCCGGGTGCAGTTGCAGGTGGTATCGAAGGGTCTCTGTATGCAGCGGGCGCTCGCTTCAATGAAGAGCTGATCACCAACCCTGATGCGACCATCCAAGAGGCGTTGATTCTTGGCGCGAAGGATATGGGCGAGGGCTTCCTATGGGGCAGTGCTTTCGGTGGAGGCATTTCTGCGGCACTTGCTGGCACCGCTAAGACCTTTCAGGGCGCTAAGAATATCGCTCAGAAAGCGTACAAGGGAGCTTTTGATAGATTCGGCGAGGGGTTTAGTGACCGTGTAGCTCGTATGATTATGACGGGTGATGACGAGTCTCGAGAAGCATTTCAGCGAAAGCTCTATGAGGTTCTAGATCCAAACAATGACTTTAATCTAAAGGCGATGCAGTCTCAGATTACGCAGGCGGAGAATGTCTCATCTGCATTCAGAGATACGCTCGCAGAGTTTAGGATTGAACGTCGCATTGGCGTGCTTGACCGAAAGATTTTATCCGCTGAGAAAGCTGACCTTGCTCGCGATGTAGGTCGTGTTAGAGCTGAGGCGGCTGAGCAGGCCAGACAAGCTACTGCCCCAATCAGGCAAGAGATTGAGGAAGCGCGAGAGTTTATCGAACTCTACAAACAGAAAGATTACGAAGCGCGTGCAGCAGAACGTGGCCTGAAGGTACTTAACGCAGAGAAGAAGGCTGAAGAACTTGCAAAGCAGGAGCAGAAATTAGCCGACGCTACCAAGCGACTTGAGGAAGCGGAAGCTGCGGCTAAGGCTGAAGCGCAAGAGGTTGTTGGCAAAGTTGAGCCAAAGCTTGCCAAGAAAAGAGAAAAGCTTGCCAAGAAAAGAGGAGAGATCGCAGATGTTAGATTTGTATCCAAGAAGTCTGTGGCAGAGCTGCGACAGATTTTTGCAGAACGTAGCCGTAGCCTTATCGATAGAATTGAAGAAGCCAATCAAAAGGCTCAGTTAGCGGACGCCAATCAGCAGCCAGCGCAGGCGAAAAAGCTAAGGGCAGATGTCTCGAAAGAGGAAGAGGAACTTCGAGCACTTCGACGCAAGCATCAAGAAGAGATTATCGACCTTGCGTATAATCAACAGGCAATCAAAGAAGTCGGCAAAGAAGAGCTTAACTACCTAAACGGCATATACCGCGAGGCTCTTGCTGATCCTGCCGCAGATCCCGCTTTGATAAAGAAGGCTGAGCAGCGAATCAATGAAGCCCTCGATGCAGCGGAGAAAGACCTGCTAGAGTCGACTGATAGTCTGCTTACAGAAATCAATAAGCTCAACAAAGACATCGGTGAATTGGATACTCTTGGCGAGAGAGAGCAGAAGCGATTCTTTACTCAGGCAAAGGCAGAGAAGAAAGAGCTAGCTAAGAATACGGAAGCTGCCAAGCAGAAGTATGAGGATTCTATTATTGAAGCATATGAAGAGCTCAAGAATCCAATTACAAGCGGAAATGGTACTTGGATTGATAGATCTGAGATGACCCCGCTTGCACGAGCGCAAGTTCAACAATTTAGAAAAGATATTAGGTCTGAGGAGCAAGTAAGATACATATCTAAAGAACTCTTAGAAAGATCGCAAAATGCTTTAAAATCTTTTTTTAAACAATTTGATGAACAAAACATTACCGCTGAACAGGGAATGCCTAAATCAGATTATGACGTTTTTAAAAGCTTAAAAGAAGACTACGATTTAATATTTGATTTCAGTAATCCAAACTCAGTCGTTAGAAGAATTAACGACATGGCAAAAGACTTTAGACCAGATGACCCCGCTTGGTCTCAAAGGTTTTATAAAGAATATCTTAGAGCCATTAAAAATGTTCAGAACATGAACAACACCATCTTTGATCTTAGCCAAGGTCCATCTTCAAAAATGTTAAGCGACCTAACAAATTTCAAAGACGACGTTGCAAACATTATTTATGACCAGTATTCAACAACAAGCGGAACTCGTCCGATTCTTCCTGAAAATACTCGCCTTTTTGGAAAAGCTTCAGACATTTATAAAAATGTAAGAATGCTTCGTTCGTTTGTAAGTAGTGGAAAACGAAACCTTATGAGTCCACAAGCAAGGGCAAAAGCCACTGCTGAGATCGCTGACGTAAGTGATGCAATTCTTAATATTCAGCGAACCATAGGTGATGGCCCTGTTAAGATTGATCTCCAAAACGTTAAGCAACAGATTAGAAACTATGATGAGGCTAGGTCTCTTGAGAGAGCATTCGATGCAGCGCTTAAAGACCTAGAAGGCTTTAACGTTCTCAATCAGCGAAACTACGACAAGGCGATGCAGCGCTTTGACCCGTACTTCAATCGTCAGATTGATGCATTTGAAGATCCGGCGTTTACTCAGGGGTTTAACGCATCAAGAGAAAACCTTAAGACCATCATCGGCACCAGAGAGTTGGTGAGCGGTAAACTCGACGACTTGAAAGAGCAATATCGTCTGGGCACCGAGGAAGCTATTCGGCAAGCCGAAATCAGCAAGCAGGCAAAAGAAGCTATATCAAAGAGCTTTGGCTCCCTGCGTCGTAAGCAAGAAGAGCTAATCGAAAAGTACAAGTCTGCAAAGGACAATAAAAAGCAACTCACCGATAGGGAGATGCAGGATCTCATAACGCAGAGAATAGAACTTCGCGAACAACATCAACTTGAGATTGCCAAAGCGCAGCAAAAGCTTCGAGACGCAAACGTCCGACCTGGAGATGAGGCAAACATCATAGCCAAGAGCATCGATGAGATGAACGTCGGTGAGCAGGACTTGGTGGCGCTTCTTAAAGATCAGCTTCGAGCAGAGCCTAAGAAGTTTAGAGATACAATCTTGCTTCTGAATGCTGTTAAAGACGAAAAGATGCGTAAGCTTCGCTTGCAGGAGGCTGGTCTTTTAACAAAGGTTCGAGATCTCGAGACGCAGCTCAAGGCTGCTAAAGCAAGTGAGCGCAGACCAATCAGCGATGATATAGTCAAAGCTCAATCCGACATAAACGGTATCAAGGCTCAACGTAAGCAAATCATACAGCAGTACAAAGACAAGGGTCCAAGCCCAGAGCGAGCAGTCGCTGCTCGTGAGCTTGAAGAACTCCGAGTAATCTTTGAGGGTAGCAGAAACGAAGCCGCTGCTAAGATTGACGAGCTTGCTGAAAGCTTTGCTCAAGCGGCTGAGGAATCGCTCAGTGATACGTTTGCACGCATCAGGCAGATTGATGAAGACCTCTTCCAGAGCCAGCAGAAGAACATCGAAATTAACAAGAATGAAGCTGAGCGTCTTAAGAACCTGTCTAAAGAGGTAGACCCTGATGTTCGCCGGATCCTCGACTATCGTAAGCGTGACCGCTTTGGCTCGATTGCAAACTTCTTTGGACTTGAGCTCCTTACAGACTTCGGTGGTGCGCTTCTGCCTGGTGGCGTAAGTGCCGGTATCTTCCTGGGTAGTAAGCTTATTGATCAGCCACGCGATGTGTTGCGGATAACCGGTGGTCTACTTGGCCTATCTTCAAAGATGGGAGAGCTAATCGATAAGGGCGCAAAAGCCACCGTCGAGAGAGTCACTAAGCCTGGGTTTGTCACAAGCATTAGCAAGACCGGTGAAGAGCGCAGGGTGTCTCCGCTCTATCAGCTTATTGGCATTGGGCAGGACTACACTGATGAGCCAAACAAGCCGCTTACTCAAGAGCAATACAACAAGGTGAGCGAGGAGATCCGCAAGAAGGCTACCGACACTGAGGGTATGCAAACCATGATGGATCGCTCGGTAACTCCGTTCAAAGGCATTAAGAAGCTTCAGGGGCCTGCGATGGCAGCACCAGGGCGAACTCTTAACTTCCTAAACTCTCTTGTGCCGCAGCAGCCAAGCATGGGGCTATTCGATTATACGCAAAAGGTCACCCCGCCAGAGCAGCGTCAGGCGCTCAAGAATGCGATGCTGGTGGTAAGGGATCCAGTCAACACGTTCTTTGACCAGCTTCAGACCAACACCCTGTCACCGATGACTGTACAAGCCATGCGGGTGATTTACCCTGACGTAACCAATCAAATCATCGAGGCTACCCTGAATGCCTTCTCTGCATCGGGTAAGCAGATACCCTATACAACTCGTTTGGCTCTATCGTCAGGGCTTAGCGCGGGGCTGGACAGCAGTGTGCAGCCTGCAAATGTTCAGCTATTTCAACTTAATTTTCAGAATCAAGGGCCTGGTCAACAGCAAGGTGGTCAGGCTACAGTTAACGCAGGAGCGCTTACTCAAATGCCTGCCGCTCAACAGACCGGCGTAAATCGAGTAAGCAGCAAGTAAGGGGGCCTGACATGGCAGTCGGAGTAAAAACAATAGAAGGTACAATTTACGAGGGCCAAGTAGCCAAGAAGGTGACCCTCGGCGACACCGGTGGCGGCACTGGCCCAGTGACCAACCTGGATATTAAGGTTGATACTGAGACACCACCAAACTATGCCACCTTCACGTCTCAACGTCAGAGGCAGCTAACCGTGGCCATTAAAAACAATAGCTCTACCACGATCGACGATGTGAAAATTGTTCGAGTATTTCAAGATGGCACCGAGTCTGTAGAGTCAGAGTCCGCTGGACCTTTTGGCGATGGCGACGGACCAACGTTTGTATTCTCGTACAATATCCCAAAGTTTTTTGTGCGACTGGATGCTGCTGGCGCAACTAACTTTTTCATCGAAGTAGACAACGGGGGCGTCTCATGACCCAGACAGTTGTTAATGTTCCTGCTGTTGCCGCTGGCGGCAAGATGGGCGAGGGTGACTTTTTCAGCACCACTGCCGGGGGTAATATCACCATCGACTTATCTAACGGCTACTATCAGCGCATCACTTTAAACGCGGCTATCACCGACGTGGCTTTCTCTGCGGTGCCTGCTAGTGAAGGGCGCTCGGTGGTCGTGGATTTTATTCAGCCTAGTTCTGGCACGACCTATGGCGCGTCATTCCCTGGCATCAAGTTCGACTCCGGCATTGCGCCGACACTGAGTACCGGCAATAGCGACATAGACCGCATTGCTTTTGACCTGGTTAACGATGGCTCGACTACTACCGAATACGGCCACGTACTCGGCTTGGATATGGCTTAACGATGGCACCACCAAAGGACATAGCTAGAAGCTATCCCAAGCGCGGATTGACGGCGGATGTAGGTTTTCGGAGTGAGCCTGCTTTTGTGGGTGATGGTGCTGCGACGTTTCCAACCACGTCCGATTATGCACAGACGGCGGCAAGTGCTGATTTAGCGTTAGGTGAGACCTATACGCTGTGCGCTTGGGTTCGCCATGTTAAACCAGACGGATCCAATCACGCGGTTGATATTGGTGTGTCTGGAACCATAAAAGTGAGCATAGCCTTTTTCGGCGGTGTATCAAACCCGGGGGCCTATGCCTACAACGGCATAACCACGATGAACACCACGGGGGTTTTCGAGTGCGCCGCCCACACTTGGTATCATATTGCTATGGTTATTAAACCGGGCGCGGGTAACTCTCAGATCTTCATCAACGGAATCGACAGCACCGCGTCTCATAGTCAAACGTTCCCATTGTCAGGCTCTCCGGTGCTGCATATTGGCGGTGATTATTCTGCGGGCGCTAGCGGTGGAGACTGGCCAGGCGACATAGCCAACGTTGCGCTCTTCACCTCAAGCCTAACCGAAGACCAAGTGCGTCAAGCTATGCGTGCGTCCGATTATGCGAGCCATGCAGCAATCGCCACATTGGAAGCATTCTACCCACTATCGGCAGACTTCAACGACTCGACTGGTAACCACAATGCTACGGCCAGCGGCTCTCCTGAGTTTCGACCTAACCGCCCCCAACTCCCACGCGGTCTTGATTTGGCACGCGGCGCGGCTCAAGCGCGAGTGTATACGGGCAGGTGCGTTGACTTTGATGGGTCGGCGGATCGACTCACAGCGGCGCACTACAACCCCAGCGGTGACTTCCTGACTACAACCGCTTGGGTCAATGCTGACACGCTTCGTGGCCAGGGGTTGATTCATAATGGCGACACGGGAAGAAACTCTTTCTTGTTCTATATGATTAGTTCAGGCACTTTAGAGTTCTATTGGAATGATACGACAGGCGACGCAAGAATTAGGCATCAGACAAATCTAGTGGCGGGCCGATGGTATCATCTAGCGATGGTCTTAGACATGAGTGACCCTTCGGATCATCAGGCAACTTGTTATATTGATGGGGTCGCAGCAACAGGAACCCGCGTATCAGCTACTTGGT
>Ga0208644_1002273_pt1 | contig 15437 bp, 7 predicted proteins | sample VirMetDEL_Nov_18_FD_184517 | JGI IMG/M metagenome (GOLD analysis project Ga0208644, IMG submission 184517) | Aqueous microbial communities from the Delaware River and Bay under freshwater to marine salinity gradient to study organic matter... | ecosystem: Environmental > Aquatic > Marine >... | reverse complement strand
CGGGAACCATTGACGACGGCACTCCCCCGGGTGCGGGTACTGTTCTTACGGTTTCTGCGGTAACCTCTGGGACGATCTACGCCGGTATGGTGATTTCGGGCAGCGGTATTACTGCGGGAACCCGGATTACTGATTATGGCACCGGCTCGGGAGGAGCTGGGACTTATACGGTGGACACCTCTCAGGAAGTGTCGAGCACGACCATAACCGGTAACCTGCCATCCCAAATTACGTTTGCCGAAGCGGGGCTCTACAACATCCAGTTCAGCATTCAGTTCGTTAATGCGGATTCCAATTTTCATTCCACCAGCGTCTGGTTCCGGAAGAACGGCTCGGATATTGCCGACTCTAATAGTGAGTTCTCTATTCCTGCCAAGCACGGCAGCACCGACGGGCGGTTGATCGCGGCGTTGAACTTTTTTGTTGAGTTGGCGGCAGGGGACTACATCGAGGTTATGTGGTCTGCGGGAGACTCAAATATCAGTATCCAGCATATTGCTACCCAAACCAGCCCGACCCGACCTGCCACCCCGTCTGTCATCCTTACAGTGAACCGGGTCTCTGACATAGTCCCGGACGTTTATGCGTGATATTATGCTGAAAATCTTGGGGGTTTTTATCCTATGAAACAAACCGCTGCCGGACTCGCCGCCCTCGGGCGCCATGGCGATTCAACCCTAGTACACATGAGCCCACGGGAAGTGGCGGGGCTGCAAGCCTTTGCCAAGGCAAATGGCACTTCCCTGACCGTGAATCCACATACTGGACTTCCAGAGGCTTTCTCTCTCAAGTCCCTTCTCCCGACCATCGCTGGTATTGGGCTGATGGCCATGGGCGTTCCCAATCCATTACTTGCTGGTCTGATCGTTGGCGGGGTTCATGGCGTTGCAACCGGCTTCAAAGACCCCCTCCAGAGCGTAATGGCGGGCGTTGGTGGCGCTGGTGGCGCAGGATTAGGGGGTGCCATGGGCCTTGGCTCTGCGGCTGCTGCTCCGACCGCTGGCGCGGCTGGCACGGCATTTACTCCGGCGGCAACTGGGTCTCAGTATGCTTCCGCCTTAGGGTTAGGTACTGAGGGCGCTGGACAAGCCGCCATGCTTGCGGATCAGGCCGGATCGTTCGGTGCGGAAGGATTGAAGCATGCCGCCGGAAGTGCTGGTTATGCAGGGCAATCACTTGCCGCCCAATCAGCCGCTCCGGTTGCGGAGGCCGGTCGCTCCGCCGGACTGATGGACAAACTTCGTATTGGCATGACTGAGCCCGGGGCTATGACAACGAAAAATGCACTCATGATGTCAGCAGCCCCTGTCGCCGCTGGAATGATGCAGCCGGAGGAATACTCCGGCGTCAAGCCGATCTCAACCATCCGTCCGTACGAGTTCCAGAGAAACATCACTCCGGGCGCGTTTGATGATGTGACTGACAGCCGGGAGCGCCGTTATTTTGAAGACAAGTTCATTGCCAAGGAACCCTATCAGCTCGCCCGTGGCGGTCTGGCTGCGTTTGCCCGTGGCGGGAAGGCCAAGAAGTTTGACCCGCTGGAGCAGCGCTATGAGATGACCGACTTCCGTGATCCGCAGGCCATGCAGAAAAAGACCATGGGCATGTATCAGTATGCCGTTGGTGGCAAGGCAGTTAGTGGCCCCGGCGATGGCATGAGTGATGACGTGAAAGCGAACATTGATGGCGTCCGGGAGGCCCGCCTGTCTGATGGCGAGTTTGTGATTCCGGCAGATGTAGTGTCTGGTCTTGGCAATGGATCGACTGACGCAGGCTCCAAGCAACTGCGGGCCATGATGGACAGGGTTCGCCAGAAGAGAACAGGCAGGAAACAGCAGGCTCCTCAGATCAAGGTTAAAGGTCTGATGCCTGCGTGAGGATCGAATTTGTCCCGCTCTCATTGATCCATGAGGTGTGGCCCCTCGCGGAGCCGCACATTAAGAGTGGTCTGGAGTGGGGTGGAGACGACTACACGATTGAACAAGCAAGAGCGTTCGTGTCTCGTGGAGACTGGATGCTCTTGGTTGCGACCGAAGATGGAACGCTGCATGGGGCGGCTGTTGTGAACATCCACAACATGCCAAATTACCGCGTAGCCTTCATCATCGCTATTGGGGGCAAGCTAGTGTCAAACCCCGATACCTACGCACAGATGTGCGCGATATTCAAACAATTTGGAGCCACCCGCATTCAGGGTGTCGCACGGGAAGCCATTGCGAGACTGTGGTCTCGTTACGGATTCCGCGAAAAATACTCTCTTGTAGAGGCAAAAATATGAGATACAACCATTTCACCATGCTGCCGGAAGAGGCGTTTAAACCTCTTGGCAAAAAGATGACTCTTCAAGGTGGAGGCGGCAGTCAACCAGCTCAGCCCACCCAAACCTCTCAGGTCACCATCCCGGAGTATGCCAAGCCCTATATGGAGCGGTTGCTCGGTAAGGCTGAAGCGGCGGCTGAAACGCCTTACCAGACCTACGGCGGTGAACGCATCGCTGGCCCGACTGCTGAGCAGCAAGCGGCTCGTCAGAATGTCGCTGGCATGGGCCCTGCTGGCGGCTACGAAGCGGGCATGGGGATGGCGGGAGCGGGCGGGATGGCGGGACTTGCCTCCGCTGGCGCTGGCCAGCAATACATGGGAATGGCCACCGATCCTCGTGCCACTCAAGCCTTTATGTCCCCGTATATGCAGAATGTAGTGGATGTGCAGAAGGCTGAAGCAATGCGCGACTTTGGTCGTCAGGTTCCGGGAATGCAGGCCGCTGCAACCCGGGGCGGAGCCTTTGGCGGCTCCCGTCAGGCAATCGTCGAGGCAGAGGGCCGTCGTAACCTTGGGAATCAGTTGCAACAGATTCAAGCTGCCGGATCGCAAAAGGCATTTGAGGACGCGCAAAGGGCTCAACAGTTCGGTTCGGAGATCGGCCTTCGCGGTCTTGGTCAGGCAGCGCAAACCGGCATTCAGGCTGGTGCAACCATGGGACAGCTTGGTGGTGCCCAACAGCAATCTGCGCTTGATCTTGCTAAAGCTCAGGAAGCCTTTGGCTCCTTCGGTCAGCAACAATCACAACAGCAGATGGACTTGGCGTATCAGGACTTCCTCAACCAGCAGCGCTATCCGTATACCCAAATGGGCTTCATGTCCGACATCCTGCGTGGTTCTGGTAATCTGGCCGGTACCGGCGGCTATGCCATGTATCAGCAGCCTCCGAGCCAAATGCAACAGATGGTTGGCCCCGGCCTTCTCGGCCTCGGCATGTATCGGGAGTTCCTGAAATGAACCTGATCCAGATTTCAGAGCGCCTCAAGGAAGCACCTGACAACCTCCTCATGCGTGAGGTTCAGGCTCCTACCGGGCAATATCCGGCCTATCTAATCATTTCCGAGATGACCCGCCGGAAGAAGCTGCGTGAAGGCGGCGCTCCGCAGCAGGCTCCTCAGACTACCGTTGCCGAAGATATGGCGCAGGAAGGTGGCCTTGCTGCCACCCCCCAAGCCATAGCCAGCACCGCTGGCATGGATGTGAACGGAGAAGGCGATTACGAGGAACAACCCGTCGAGATGGCGAGCGGCGGTATTGTCGCGTTTCAACGTGGCAGGCTGGTTGATAACGATGGGATTTTCCCGGGTATGAGTTTCCCCGCTGCCTCCCAAAGGGGGCAGGAACTACTGCCTTATGGTGAGGAAACTCGTGCTGCGGCGCAAAGGATTTTCGGTTATCAGCCAATGAGTGCTGAGGCTGAAGAGGCGGCGATAGCGGCTGGCAGGGAAAAATACAGCAGGGAGGTTCCGTTCCGCAGAGAGCAGGAGCAAGCTCGCATTGCTGAGCGAGAACGCGCACTAGAAGGTGAGCGGGCATCGAACGTTAATATGGCTCTTATGGAGGCTGGTCTTGGCATGATGGCCTCCCGGGCTCCTCGTGGTATTCAGGGCGTCGCTGAAGGCGGTCTCAAGGGGCTATCGGCACTTCGCTCAGGTAAACAGGAGATCAAGAAGAGCGAGGCTTATCTTGATCAGGCGAGGGACAATTTCGCCCGTGCGCAGGAATTGTATGACCAGCAGAAATATGCCGCCGGTGATCGTGCCCTTGCTCGGGCGCAGCAGCGTGAGGATCGTGGCTTGGCGCTTGCCAATGCGCAAATCGCAGCCTCTTCAGCCCTACGCACTCAGGCGAGGGAAGACCTTACTCTCCCGGGTGAAATGAGGAAGCAAGAGCTTGGCCTAAGTGCTCTGGAGCAGACAGCGCCTCTGGCCGGAAGAAAGGCGCGAGCTGAGATTAATAAACTCGATTCAGACGCCGAATTTAATCGAGCAATGCGCGGCAAAGGCGTCGGTAATCTCAAGCCCGCAAGCATGGGCGAAATTAACAGCGCCCGAGAAGTTGCGATGGCAGAAATTCAGCGCATGAACATCAATTCCCCAGCCAATCAAAGGTTGGAGCCCGGAACCCCCGCGTATGCAAACGCAGTGCATCAATTCGCCATGAGAGCACTTCTCGGTCAGGGTAAATATGTTAATCCCGATGTATTTTCCGTGGCTGGAGGTCAGCAGCCCGGACAGCAACCCGGACAACGGCCCGGTGCTGCCGCCACAGGCGTTTACAGATTTGATGCGAATGGCAACTTGGTTCAATAAAACATGCCCATCAGAGCCCAGCTTTTTGACGGAACCGTACTGGAGTTCCCGGACAATACTGATCCCGGTGTAATTCAATCTACCGCAAAAAGGATGACCGCCGAGATTAAAGGCGGTATGCCTGCGCCAGAGAGAACCTTTGGCGATACTGCAAAAGACATCGGCATCACCGCACTCAAGGGTGCGATTGGTTTGCCGCAGGCTTTCGTTGGTCTTGCTGACATCCCCACCGGGGGCAGGGTAGGCAAGGCACTTGAAGGCGCTGGCCTTCGTTTTTCTGAGGCTCAGAAGGCGCTGGAGGAAGCCTATTCTCCGGCGCAGAAGGAAGCGATGCGCCGCGTCAGTGAGGCCAAAGGCTTCCTTCCGACAGTCAAAGAGGCGGTCATGAACCCAAGTGTTCCTCTGGCCGCTATTGGCGAATCGTTGCCGCAAATGCTTGGTGGCGCAGGCATTGCCCGTGGTCTGATCTCAAAGGGCATCCCTGCTATCGCTGCCGTTGGCGCGGGCGAGGGTGTTCTTGGCGCAGGCTCCGCTGCCGCACAGATGCGGGCAGAGTCTCCCGAAGGTTTGCTGACTCCGAAGCAATCTCTTGCCGCGCTAGGTCTTGGCGCGGGTACCGCAGTGCTTGGCGCTGCTGGAGCTAAATTCGCAAAAAGCCTTGGTCTTGCAGACGTTGATACCCTTATTGCCAAGGGCGGCGCAGAGGCCGCGCAGGCAGCAAATGCCAAAACGGGTTTCATGAGGTCTGTCGTTGGCTCCGGTCTGGCAGAGGGCGCATTTGAAGAGATGCCGCAATCCGCTCAGGAACAGATGTGGCAGAACTGGGCCGGTGACAAGCCGATCTTCTCTGGCGTTCCGGAGGCCGCTGCTATGGGCTTGGTTACCGGAACCGTTATGGGTGGCACTGCTGGCGGTATTTCAGCCATGGCAAAGCCCGAGGCACCCAAGGAAACTGAGTTCGACAAGCGGCGCAAGGAGATGCAGTCCGCCGCCCCGGCTGCGCAATACTTCGACCAAGCCAGCCCCTTGGAAAACCCTTATGGGAACATTCCTGCCGACCTGATGCCGGATGTGACCGAGGAGATCAATGCTGCTCGCAGCAAGCGGAAGCAAGCACCTCTGGACAGCTTCTCGATCGAAGATGTGGTCAACGCTGGTATCCCGCAAGAACGGGTAGACACCCTGCTTTCCGGAACCTTGGAGAAGGCTGGCCTGTTTCCGGATCAGGAGGTTGCCCCTCAAGATGTTCTCGATGCCGCTGCCGATCGGGGGATCAACCCGGATCAGCCCGGGTTCAGGGATTTTCTCCGCCGTGCAACTGGCTCGGAAAACCTTGATCAAATGTCCCCTGTGCAGCGTGTGGCTGCGTTTGGTGCCATCCAGAACCTGCCGGAAGGGGTAGATGCCCTCCCGACCGGAACGAACGCTCGTAGCTTCACTGAGGCGCAATACAAGAAGGGCTTGAAGGCCATCCGATCCGCCATTTCTGGTGGTGCGTCCCGGGATTCCCTGTTGGCCCGTATCCATAAAGCTGGGATCAAGAACCCGCAGGATGCTCAATCAATCCTACAGAATGCCATCCGGGAAGGCCAAGTCGGCGCGATCTCGACCCCGGCCTTCGCCGTTTTCGATGACTACGGTAAAGTCGTCCGGACGTATGACGACCGTGGTCTGGCTGATCGAGCGGCAGATCGTTTAAACGGCTCAGTTGCTGAGGTCAACCAGACCAGTTATGTGCCGCCGGGTCAGACGGAAATTTCCGCCGGTGAGGCTACCGGGTATCAGATCAAGGTCGGTGACTCTGTTCTGGCTGAAGCCAAGACTCCGGAGGAGATCGATCAGAAGGCCGATCGGCTCGGGCAGATCAGGGAACGCATTGCTGCATCGCGGCAGAACAAGGTGGATCAACTCCGCCAGCAGGCCCAAAGGAACACAGAGGGACTGGAAGAGCTTGAAGCTCGCGGCCTGTCTGGAACCCCGAAATATGCCAAGAAGCAAAAACAGATCGCGGCAGACAATGCCAAGATTGACCGGCAGATTGGTCAACTGACCAAAGAGGCTGAGGACGCCGCAAGGCCGATGTTCGTGTCGGCTATCCGGCCCAAGGTTAAACTCGCCGCCAAGGCTGCTCCGGCGAAGCCTGCCGCCAAGCCTACGGAGGCTCCGGAGATTGCCGCTCTGCGCCAGAAGCTGCTTCCAGCCCTGCGTCGTTTTGGTCTTGAAGGCGTTGGCCTGCGGGTAGTAAAGAGCATCGAGGATGGTGGTGCCGGTGCCGATGGTGCCTATGCCAACCGCTTGATCCAGATTGCCCTGTCGGCAGAGAACCCCATGGGCGTCATGCGCCATGAGGTCATCCACGCCCTCAAGGAACTCGGCGCGTTTAAACCACGCGAATGGCGGGCGCTGGAGAAGCAGGCCAAGTCGGAATGGATTGGTAAGTTCATCGAGCAACCCGGACTCATGGAGCGCTACCAGCAGGTCTACCAAGAGCAGACCGGTAGCCTCGAAGGATTCGATGAATACATCGCTGAGGAAGCGATCGCTGAGGCGTTTAAATACTTCGACCAGACCAAGCCGCCTGTCGGCTTGATCGGCAACCTGTTTAATCGTCTGCGCAACTTCTTTGCTTCCCTTCGCAATGCTATGCAAGGTGCTGGCTTCCAGACCGCAGAGGATGTGCTGGGAAGGATTGAGGAAGGCAAGGTTAAGCCTGTCAAGGCTGAAGCTCCCGCTGCCGCAGAGGCGCGTTATAGCGTAAAGCCCACCAAAAAGCGCGATACGGATGTCACCCGTGGTGCTGATGAGATTGCCGCCATGGATGCAGATGTTCGTGACGATACTTCGCCATCAGATATGCCCGGCGGTTACCACGCATACTCATACTATGAGGCGCGTAAACTTCAACCAAAGCCCTCAACGAAATTAAAAAGAGTTACAGAGAACAACTCACATGTGCTATGGGAGAGTGCAGACTACATAGCCAATGTTGATGGCGAACTGTTCAGCGTTACAAAACAAGAAGACCCAGACGATCCGGACAACGATGATGCTTTTGTCTACGCTTTTGAGCGTCTTTCCGATCCAGTCAAAGACAGTAGAATGATTGAAACCATTGTTTCTACGCCAGAAGAGCTGTTCGATGAAATTCGTGATTTTATGGGCGATGATTTAGCATCTCTGGACAAAGAATCTTGGGAAAAAGAGATGCGCAAGAGGCTTGGATTGCCTCCTCTATCTGGCACTAAAGAAAAAAAATCGAAGTTCAGCCTGATTACAGATGACAAGCGCCCCTTCGACATGAAGGGTATTCGCATCTACAACAGGGAAATTGAAGCGCTGGTCAAGAAAGTCGGCGATCGCATCGCAGGGATGCAATCCGGGAAGACCTTGGCTGACGTAAAAGCCGCAGTCAATAAGCTCAGGCAATATAGCAAAGAGGGTAGCAAGGGTGCCGAGTGGTATGAGCGTTCTGCCAAGGCTGTTCTGGATATGTTCAACGGCGATAAGGTGCTGGCCGAGAAGTTCTTCCAGATCATAGCAATTACCTCAGCAAACACCGAAGTCGCTGCCAACTTCACCAAGACATACAACGCTTGGAGGCAGTTTGCAGAGAACAAGCCTATCAAGGCTGGCACCCAGAACGAGAACAAGAAGATCGAGGCACTCCTGTATTTCGGTATTGACTGGGATGGCAGGAAGACCAACACCTTCTATAAAAACCTGATGGAGGCCATGGAGGGCACCGATAGCGGCAGGTCAACTATCGATCTGCACATGGCAAGGATGTTGTTCGACAGGAACTCCCCGACCGATGCTCAATATCAGCTTGCCGAGAACATGGTCAGGCTTCTGGCTACCAAGGCAAAATTCCCTGCCCGTCAGGTTCAGGCTGCATCTTGGGTTACCCAGAAGGCAAAGACTCTTTTCTCTGATTACCGCAGGCGCGGCCTCAAGAAGAAGCTCAGTGATAAAGAGCTACGCGAGTATGCTTTTGAGAGAGCTATTGTTGACTACGCTCACCTTATCGAGAGGAAGAAGGCTGGACTGCCTGTAACGGATGCGCTCAGGGAGCCATCTGAGGAAAAGCGGGCGATGACCCAAACCATCACCGGCGAGGCAATTCCGTCAGTGAAGACGGAAATGGGCGAGATTGCCAGCATGTCGCGGAAGATCAAGACAGAGATCACGGACAACGTGATCAATCAAAATTTCGTCGATAAAATTGCGCAGGCGATTGGTGTGGCCAGCCGGGTTAGGACTACCACCGGTAGCGGAGGATACGAGGGGGCAATTACCCCCAACATCATCGTTCAGGTAGTCAACAAAAATCCTGAAATCGCGGAAATAGACGCCAGAGCTATATCCGCCGCGATGATGTATGTGTTTAAACAGGATGCAGTTCCGTTTTTCAAAGCTGATCCACGCAGGATTGGGATGGATCAGTTTGGATACAAGATAAAATTTGCCAGAGACAAGCTGACAGCTACGCAAGAGAAGAAGCTGTTTGAAGCCCTGCGCGGTATCATGGGCAGCGGTGCCGGTTACACCAAGATGGCTGGCAACGAGATGGTTATGATCAACTACCGTGGGGAAGACGGGAATCCGTTCCTCATGCCTGATGGGGCTTTTGTAGAGGCCATCAAGCAGTTCCGTGATGCCGCCGAAAACATCACCGGTGTCGGCGAAGTTGAGCAATTCGGCGTTCAATCGGAGTATCCATATCATGACTGGGAAAATGACCCTTCGGGAGCTGGGCTTATCTTTGGGATTCAAGGAAGTGCCGGAGGACGACCCGCTATACAGCAGCGGCTGGATAATCTCCGCAAATCCTTCGTCGATAGTGCCAGAGAGTCAGTTCGATCAGCAGGAATCACGCCCAAGTTCTCCCTCACCGCAAGCGGAAGAAGAGCAGACGACCCCCGATACGGGCGAAGAGTAACCACAGATACCATCGATGTTGATGGTCAGGAACGTCCGACTAGGACTTCTAGCGGTACCCTGATATTCCCCACCGAGGAGGGTGTCCGTAACTTCTGGCGCTGGTTCGGTGACTCGGTGTTTGTTGATGATCAAGGCAGGCCAATGGTTATGTACCATGGCACCGCCGCTGATATTGATGAATTTATACCGAGGCAAGCCAACGCCATCTTCATTACCCCGAGGGTCGGCTTTGCCGCAGACTTCAATAAGGGCGTTCTTGGCGGTGTAGCTACTTGGTCTGAAGGTTGGATGGTTGATAACTATGAAGACATCCTTACCCCAGAGCAGATAGAAAGGGCCAAGCTCAAGGCTCTCTCAGAGATTGATGCGGAGACCAAGAAAGATTACAAGCTAACCCCCAAGAGCCATCACTCGGCTTTTGTGGAAACCGCAGAGTTTAATCAAGCATTGCTGGATGAGATGCCATCTAGGGCAAATGTCATTCCGCTGTTTGTGAAGGCCGAGAACCCGTTCAATTACGACAACCCGAATCATATTCGTCAGGTTGTTGATCGCCTGTTTTTGGATTCAGGCGTTGATCTTGAGACAGACCCCAACGGTCTGATCCGTTTTGAAGATGAAAATGGATCGATCGCGGATAAGCAGTATTCCGAGAATGAGGTCTACAAGATGCTCTCGAAGGGATACTGGCCCCTGATTGAGCAGAAGGAAACGCAAGAAGCCATTCGCGGACTTGGGTTCGATGGGTTCTCTGTGCAAGAGGCTCTCACCAAGAATTACGCTGTCTACGATTCCAGCCAACTCAAGTCTGCGGTAGGTAACACCGGTGAGTTCTCACCTGAGAAAAAGGGTATCCGCTACAGCATCAGCTCCTCAAGAGAGCTTTTCGACCCTAAAGAAATAAAAAAGCATAGCCACACACCAAATAAAGGGCGCACCAAGTTAATCGATATGAACATCGATGACTTTCTTCGCTTATCTACCCCCGGTTATGTAAAAAGCAAAGAGGCTGACGTAGAAAAAGCCCTTAACTCAGGAGAAAAGCTGCGAGAGTTACCTAGCATCGTTGCCTATCAAGAGGATGGTAAAGGTGATCTTATTGTTGATGGAAACAATGATCCGCGCCGCGAAGGAATAAATAATCACGAAGGCAGGCACCGTGCCAGAGCATTGAAGAAGCGTGGATACAGTACGATGCCGGTGCTGCTGACCACAAACATTCGTTTTTCCGAGCAGCAAGACCCGGAAAAATTTGACTACATCGAAGATTGGCCCAAGAAGATCATTGGCTACGATGGTAATACAGCAGCTTTCCCCGTAAAAAGAGAAGACGCTGATAAAGACTATCAAACGCCAGAAAAAAGTGACATCCGTTACAGCATCGCTCAGACAAAGACTCCAGAATTTAAACGCTGGTTTGGTGAGAGCAAGGCGGTGGACGCACAGGGCAATCCTAATGTTTTCTGGCGTGGGGATGCGCCGGTAAACTCCCAGCTCGACAAACCCGGTGGGTTCCTCAGATCGGACGTTAAGCGCGAGGGCATTCAGCACCCTGACGTAATCGAAATCAACGAGCGGCGTCCAGCAATCTACCTTTCTGACGAAAGCAGAGCAGATTGGTACGCCACTAGCGTCGGCAGTCAGAACTACGCAAGGCCTTTCTATGTGCGCGCCATAAACACAGCGACGCCTGAAATCCTCCGCGAACTCGTGCGCGCGCAAGGAGAAGGGTTTGACGGTAACTCGTCAAGGCGTACGGCGTCGCACCTCACAGCGGCGGAAGTAGAACTTTTGAAGGCAAACGGCTACGACTCGATCGAAGGCCCGATGCAGGGGGGCGGTAACGAGCTGGCAGTTTTCAGCCCCGAGCAGATCAAGAGCGCAGTCGGCAACCGTGGCACGTTCGACGCAAACAATCCGAATATCCGATTTAGCTTCCGTAATGACATCAAGAGCAAGCTCGGTCAGGGCGCTCTGAGCGCAATAGACAGGACTACCTCTGCGCGTCAGGGTAACTTCTCGCAACGTCTTGCCAGCGCATTCTCTCCGGATTCGTTTACCAAGCTGCGCAGGCAGATGGTGAACAAATATGCAGCGCTTGAGCGCAACAGCAAGAGAGTTGCTGATCGCTATGGCGAGTCTCGTTTACTGGCGGATCAGTCTGCCATTGCTGCTGCATTGATGAGCGATCGTGCGGCTGGCATTGCAGCAGAATCGTTCAAGAATGGCGTTCCCGTATACGCCAAGGGCTACACCAAGGTTGATGACTTGGGTGGAAAGGTAAAGGGATTGATCCCCATCCTTGAGCCACTGATGAAATACAACGACCCGTTTGTATTCCAAGCGTTCCAGTTCTACAGCGCGACACGCCGTGGCGCCCGCTTGCTGGTGGAGGGAAGGGAGAAGCTCCTGACCCCGCAGGATATTCGCTTCGGGAAGCAGCTTGAGCAGACCTATCCGGAGTTCAAGGCCGCGTTCGATGAGTATCAGAAATACAACCGTGGTCTGGTGAAGTTCCTCGTGGATACCGGAGTGCTGTCTGAGGAGATGGGTAAGAAGTGGGCGATGTATGCCGACTACATCCCGTTCTATCGTCAGGCAGATGGAGAGGAAACCATCGGGCCGCAGATTTTCAACAACCTCGCTGGAGTCAAGCCGACTCAACGCCTGAAGGGTGGAGAGTTTAAACTGGATGACTTCTTGGAAACAGTTGTTCGCAATACCCGATCCGCTATTGAGCAGGGCATGAAGAACGTGGCTGCGCAGCGGGCTGTCAAGGATGCGATCGACCTCAACAGCCCGGGCAAGAACGATTACGCCAAGCGGATGCCTCCGGGAACCGCAGGCGCTCCGGACATTGTGACGGTCAGGGAGAAGGGCAAGGACGTGCAATATCAGGTTGCAGACCCCTTGCTGGTTGAGACCATGAAGGGGCTCTACATGCCGAACCCCTACGAGACGATCCTCAAGATCGTTGGCTTCCCCACCCGTATGCTGCGAGAACTTGTCACCAAGATGCCCGACTTCATGCTGGCCAACTTGATGCGTGACTCGATGAGTGCGTGGGTAACCTCCGGAACCAAGTTTAAGCCCGTCATTGACTCGTTTAAACAGGCTGGAAACGCGCTGGTTGGTTCGTCCCCTGAGATCAAGGCAATCAAAGCCGCTGGCATTGGCACCGGCTATGAGTTCTCTGGCGATGTGAAATCCACCGCTATTGAGTTCGCCAAAGAGCTTCGGAAGGCTTCCGGCAAGCGCAAGGTATCTGAGATCGCCTTGCTGCCAGTCACGAAGGTTTGGGACTTGCTTGATGCGGGATCGAATGCTTCCGACTTGGCTACCCGTGCAGAAATCCATAAGCGCACCATGGAAGAGACCGGCAATGAGGCTGAGGCTGCGTTCCGTGCCCTAGAGGTGATGAACTTCAGTCGCATGGGCTCAAGCCCGCTGGTTCAGATTCTTTCTGCGACTGTGCCGTTCTTCAATGCCCGCGTTCAGGGTCTCGATCTGCTTTACCGCGCTGGCATGGGTGATCTTGCTCAGGCCAACCGAGATGCGGCTCACAAGGCATTCAAGGTCAGAGCGCTGACTTTGTTTGCACTGTCGATTGCCTATTGGATGATGGCTTCCGATTCTGATGAGTACAAGAAAGCCAACGAAGAGACCCGTGACAACAACTGGATTATCGGGTCGGTGAGGATTCCGATTCCGTTTGAGATTGGCGTTCTGTTCAAGGTAATCCCCGAGCGGATGATGGGCTACCTGTTCGGCACAGACACCGGCAAGGATGTGAAGGAATCCGCGAAGAGGAACATCATCTCTACGCTGTCGATGAATCCCGTCCCGCAGGCTGTTCTGCCGATCTTGGAAAACTACATCGATTACTCCTTCTTTACCGGAAGGGGAATCATTCCTCGCGGAATGGAGGATGTTGCTCCGCAGTTCCAAGAGACCTCCGGCACCAGCATTCTGGCCAAGAAGATTGGCGCGGCCACCGAATACTCACCGATCAAGGTTGATAACTTGATCAACGGATACTTCGGTGCATTTGGAACCTACATGTCCATGGGCATTGATTCGATGCTGAGGACTGCCAGCGATCCTGTAAAGCCCGCCATGGGTCTGGAGCAGATGCCGGTCATCAAACGCTTCTATGCTTCCCCGCTTGCTGGGGGAACCAAGGAAGCGTTCTTTGATCTCAAGGATCGCATTGGCGAGGTGACGCGCACCCAGAACTTCCTGATGGAGAGCGGTCGCTATGAAGAGCTTGCTGCCTACATGAAGGAAAACGGGAAGCTGATTGATGCGAAGTCTTGGGTATCCAGAACCGATAAGGAACTGAAGAATGTTCGGGGGCTGATCAGGGCTACGTCAAACCTGACGGAGCGGGATATCACCCCCGAAGAAAAGCGCGAGGCACTAAACAGCCTTCGTCGTTCCGAAAATTATCTGACTGAGCAGTCTCGGATTTTGAAGAAGAACCTGATGCAATAAAGGAAACAGACTGACGCTTGGCGCATGCTCTGCATTCAGTGCCGGTCTTCTTCCCGTATTTGTTGTATCTCGGAACCATGTCCTTCTCGTTGTGTTCCCTGTTGCATTTGAAGCAGAACTTCAGCATGTCTTTTCACCTGTTCGTATAGCTCCATTTCGGAGCCGTATCGTTGTTCAAAAGCCTTCTTCCAAGGATGACGAGACACGACATCCTTGTTGTTTAAACCGCCTCTGTGGTGCGTATAACAGAGGGGGATAGTGTGGAGATCATCTATTCTCCTGCCGTTCTTGTGGACATGGTGCATGTCTGCCGGTGAGCGAACGCCATGCTCATTCAGGCAGACAATACACCCGATGTCCTGAAGCAACGCATACCATTGATCAACCTTCACTCAGATCTGCCGCAGATGGCTGTGCGGTATGCCAGTAGAACTGGAGCAGGAAACCATCCGGCCTTGGGTTGATCACATACTTCTCATTCTTTTTGGGTTCAATCTCTTCTTCCTCATCCTTTGGGAAGGTCTCATTGAAGAACCGATACACGCTGGTTCGCTTCCTCATGGCATCGAAGGCCAACGGGTCTGCCGCCTTGAACTCAAGGGGCGATGTGTACTTGCTGGCGATGAAGCACAGCTCAGATAGTGTCCTTGATTTTGTTCGCATTACGAAACCTTCCTGAAATCGATAACGTCCAGAACCCATGAATGCGTCTTGTTTCCGTCCTCGCCGTCACGGGTCATGTATCCATGAATCCTTCTGCGTTTAAACGTGATGGAGTCCATGATCTCCCGGCAGGTCGCCTCATACACCCCGTTCTCCGGATTGTCCGGATGATCCAGCCAGAAGTATATGGGGAAACTGCCTCCGTAGAGGACAGAATACCTCGTTAAATCATAGACGTTCAGCGTCACGCAGCGTTCCGTGGGAACACCGTAACGCTCGGATGTCCGGTAGGGCTCCCTCTGCGACTTGAGGTCAGCCAGACTACCCAGCTTGACGCTGAACAGGTCTGGTGCAAACCGGTCTTCCGCCTTGGCGGGGTTCATGATCAGGCGCAGCCGTATGCCGTAGCGAAGGACAAACTCCATCTCCTCGCTCTGGTTGTCTACCCAGTGCGCCTTGTCGTTGGGGTTGTGCATGTTTAAACGGACAGGTGCTCCACCGCTTCTTTGCAGAAGGACGGGGAGAACTTGGCGTAGACCCGCTCAGTGATCTGAGTGTTTGAATGCCCGAGGATGCGGGCGATCTGGGTCATGGGAACATTCTTCTGCGCAAGCTGGGTGGCAACGGTATGACGCAGGACGTGGGGCGTGATCTTGAGCTTGGTGGCCTTCATGACCTTCCGCCAACTAGTGTCGATTGTCAGGACTT
>Ga0208644_1002271_pt1 | contig 15446 bp, 21 predicted proteins | sample VirMetDEL_Nov_18_FD_184517 | JGI IMG/M metagenome (GOLD analysis project Ga0208644, IMG submission 184517) | Aqueous microbial communities from the Delaware River and Bay under freshwater to marine salinity gradient to study organic matter... | ecosystem: Environmental > Aquatic > Marine >... | reverse complement strand
ATGGGCCAAGCAATCAAGACCGCTGAGGAAGTTGTTGAACTGCTTGCAGCAATCAATGCTCAAAACCATGAAGAAACAATGGACGCTATTGGCGACATCATTGTGACTCTAATTATGATTTGCGCAAAGATTGGCGTGACTATTCCACAGTGCATGGAGGTGTCCTACGAGTCAATTAAAGATCGCAAAGGCTACCTACTTCCTACTGGCGTTTTCGTCAAAATTGAATGATTCGCAACGCCATACTGTTGCTGCTTTTGCCAATGGCATTGGCAATAGTTTTATCGTTAATTTTCTTCTCAGGAGATTAAAAATGAATAAACTAGCACTCAGGCATAAAGCGCGTGAGCTGTGGCCGGACAGCAAACACAATCAACGCGCATGGCTCCGATCTGTTATCAACTTGGGTGAAAAATGGTTACTAGCGAAACCTATGAAAAAATAATGGCTCGCACCAATGAGGACGGCGATTGTCTTATTTTCCAAATGAAGTCAAAAAACGACCGTCCAATTATCAATGTTAATGAAAATGGGAAATACGTTAAGTATCAAGTCAGGCGTATTGTCTATTTGCAAAAACACAAAAAAATCAACAAAGGTTATAGAGTGGTTGCAACATGCGGGACAAATTTGTGCATCAACCCAGAACACTTGAAAGCAATGTCTCCAAAAGAGTTCACAAAAAATGCAGATTATCCAACTGCAATTAGGGTTCAAGCAGCATTAAAACGCAAAAACAATGTATTTAAGGAAATTCTTAATCTTGAAAAAGCAAATCAAATTAGATTGAGCGAAAAGTCAAGAAAAGAACTTGCACAAGAATATGGCGTTGCAATTAGAACAATCGATGATGTTTTGAATTACAAGACTTGGAATCGAAACAACATCTTCTCTCAATTAATTCGATGAATCAAAAAGAGAGAAATCTAATTCAAGCGTTGCGCGATTTAGGTGATGCAACAATCTATCAGATTGCAGCAAGAACAGGAATGACACCACGACAAGCTGATGTCATCCTGTCCTACATCCATTGCGTATATATCAGCGGTTGGACAGACGGCAAAGCAATTTGGAGGCTTGCTGATACGCCAAAAAACTGTCCAAAGCCTTAGACGTTTTCAAGTGCAATTTTTCGCACTTCAGAGACACGGCGTGTCCATCCTTTGCCAAATGTCTCAAACGTCCCAAGACCTTCAAGGAAAGACTGGCGAATGTCGCACATCCTGTTGATTAGATCGGCAGGATTTGCGTCATAAACCATATCCAAAGTTTTTGGGCCAATAGCACCATCAGGAATGGCTCCTACAGCCTCTTGAAGCCATTTTGCAGCGCGACCAGTACCTGAGTTAACCGCAGCATCAAAAACGCAATACGAGACGCCTGAAGGCAAGTCATCACCTTTGATGCGATCCCAATACTTGCGCTTGTAAAGCGGAGCAACATCTGTTGGAGTAAGCGTTTTCATCGTCTTGACTGGATGGCCTACCCATTCTTCCCAAACGCGCTTGGTGACGCCCATGTTTGTTTCGCCACCGGGGTCTGACGGATGGTTAACCCAGCCGCCTTCGTGCTTCAGCAAATGTTCAAGTGCTTCATCGAAACCCATGTCAATCCTTCGTGCTTGCGCCAAAATGAAAACTCAAAACCAGCATTAATGCGCCGTCAAGCGTACCCAAAACGCGAGCAACTAACTCGCGCATTTCCTGCGGGATCGTGATATTCAGCATCAAGTACTGAACGCCAATCCACGCAGCAACAACAGCGATTGAAAGAATCGGGTTTGTTAGCTTGGCCAGCCAATGAGCATCTTTGCTTGTGGCAATGGCCGTGTTTGCTTCGCGTGCGCTTTGCTTGTCAGCCAAAACTGCTTTGAACTTTTCGTTCTCAAGTTCAATCAACTTTTCGCGGTTTACAGGGTCTTGCACAGCTTGTTGTACCGCTTCAAGCGTATCAGCTACGCCCAACTTGTTTGCTATCGCAGAAACAGCGGCACCAGCAAGCGGGCCACCAAGTGCAGTAGCGATGCCTGGCGCAAAGCCTTTTAGCGTGTCAAGGAAGTTCATTCGTTATCCACCATAAAAGCGTTGACGTAAACAGCAATTTCGTTTTCACCGCTTGACGACTTGGCTTCAAAATTAAAGTCAGTCATCGGCGGCACAGCGTAAGGTACAGGAACTTTGAAATCAAGCTGAGAGATTGACCAAGTTGCTTGCCAGAAATGGACAACAGAACCGCCATTTGTTTTTTGACGCACACGGCCAGTTAGGTATTTGTTCGGGTTTACCGTGCCTGAAGTGAAGTTCACATTCGTGATGTACAGCTTTTGATTCGCGCCTGTCGTGTATGTCGCGTTTGATGCCACACCAGCATCAGCCTCAATGTATGAATACGTTGTGCCGCCATTAGAAATGGTCACATTGCCGCTTTGAGTGCCAGACGATACATATGCTTGATTGATACGGAAAAACGCGCTAGAGGTCGTTACAGGCGTTGTGCCAGTCAATGTAACCGTCTCAACAAGTGGCAACCAATCAGAATCAAGTCCAACTAAAGTCACGTCACAAGTATCCGCAGCACTTGATACCAGTGACATGATTAAACCAGTTGACGGGAACGAATAAACGCCACCGCCATCGTTCATGATCGTTTCAAATGCCGTTGCGACAGTTTGATTGAACCCAAACAAGTGTACAGGCGTCACGTTGTTGTAGTGGCCTCGCGCAAAGTCAATCTGCGTCGACTGGCTGCTCATGTGTTCGTCAAAGCGGTATGGCATTAGAGAGCCTCATAAACAACGTATAACAAAAACAAAATTGTGAACAGCACTATTACAACAGCCGCTCCCCAAATTATGTTCTCTTGCATTGCATCTTTTGCAATTTCATCCTTCAATCGTCTATCTCGTATTTTTTCCCGTTCACGCATCATTTCTTTGTATACGTCAACACCATACGAGTAAACAATCATTTCACGCAATTCTTTTTCCATCTCCAGAATCTTTTGTTTCTGGATGGTAGTCTGCAAGGCTTCTTGCTCAATAGAACCAGAATCTAGCAGCTTGCGAAATGGTGACGGATTTTCTGCGCGTTCGTGTGCAGCTTTAACTGTTGAAGCGCCATCAAAGAACTTGCCAATGTACCCGGCAACGTCCTCAATTTCACGGCCAGTTTCAACCAGTTTTTTAACTGTTGAAAATGCGCTTGAAGCAAGCGTAAAGGCCGTGATTGGGTCAATCATTTAAGTACCCAATGCGACCCAAGCCAAGTAAGGAAACCGCCTACACCTGATGCAATCGCCATGCCCGCCCAAAATCCGCCTTTAGACTGGTTAGCTAACGCCAGCAATTGCTTGATGTCTTTGTCCATACCCTCGACTTTATCCTTGAGGATTTCGACTTCAGCAAGCAATTTTCCATATTGAATTGGATCAATGTTGTCCATAGTGATTCAACCCAATACGGGCTTTCAGTTAAGTCATTGCATGGATTTTAGCAAATGTAGTCAATTTGACCAAGGCATCCCAGTGGCAACTTTAGGAGCCTTCAGTTCTTCAATGCGTGCAGCAATAGATGCTTCAGTAGCCTCTCGGTCAACACCATTGGCCCAGCACCAATCAAGCACTTGCTCTTGCGTTACTTGCTCATACGGCGTGGTCACTTCGCCTTCAAACGAGCAGGTGGCGTAAACAGATGATGTTAGGTCGCCATCGGTGCCTGTGCATTGCCAGTGGGCCACAGTAATAAAGCCATCAGCGGTGTTGCGGTCAAGATTGAGAATTTGCCAGTTGTAAGAGATAGTCATTTCAGTTTCCTTTTAGATTAAGCGATACCAGCGGCGGTCAGGCGAGCACGGAGAGATTTAACCTCAGCTACCAACATTGCGATCACTTCAGCAGAGCCATATTCAACGGCTTGGTATTCAGGGTTGCCATCAGCGTCAACAGCATCCTTTTCGCCAACAACAGACGATGGTGATACCGCTTGAAGCTCGTGAGCGATGAAGCCAGCACCAGCAGAGCCATCAACTTTCCAGTTCCAAGTGCGAGGCTGCAAAGCATCAATAAATTCACCGGAGCCTGTGATGTCTTGGATGTTGTCTTTCAGGCGGTAATCGGATGATGTGTTGTAAGCAACAGCAGTTGTTCCGTTTTGTGAGATGGAGCCAATGCGACTACCAGCGTAAGAAAAATCTACAAAGCGTGTTCCTGATGATGTTCCAGTAACGTGTTCAACAAATAAGCTGCCATCGTTTCTATAAAACACCAGTGCATTAACATCTGCGTATGTCCCACTACCAACGGTCGTAGTCCCCACCAGCAAATTCCCGCTGGAGTCTATACGGGCGCGTTCTATAGCAGGATTTGATGCAAGACGTGTTGAAAAACTTAGATATGTTTTAACGCCATAAATATCTTCTGAATAAGTCCCAATGGAACCAGCAACTCCAGTTCCATTTGTTGAGGCATCATTGGCATAAAAATCAACTTTTCCAATTACAGTATCTGTTGTTAATGCTGAGCTTGAATTTTCTAATGTTAATACTGAACCAGTAGAAGACCGTACACTCAACAAAGAACGGGGACTACTCGTACCAATACCCAAATTCCCACTCGCATCCAGTGTCATCACCTGACTAAAGCTAATGGCGTTCCCTGCTGTGCCGGAGGGGGCGGTGTACCAACGATGTTCTGATGTTGTCTGAGCGTATTTAACGGCAGCAGCGGTTGAATAGTAGGTGTCCCCACCGCTTGCGGAATACACGTTGTTGCCGATTTGCAGAAGATTTGACTGTGTTTGCCACAAAGCGCCAGCAACAGTACCACTAGGCCCTAAAATTTGAAACGCCTTGTATGACGTCCCCCAAGCACTAGGAGTAACACCCAAGCCTAGGTTGCCTGATGCGTCGAGGGTGGCGCGAGTTGCACTTGCTGTGTTGTCATAAAACTTCAAAGCACCCGAAGATGACTCATAGTATTGAACCCATTTGTTTGTACCACCAGCAGCAAAGCGCAAATTCGCATCGTTAGATGCAGCAGAGTTAATGCGAATATCGGCTTGACCTGTGCTTGCAACATCCAGTTCATAAGCAGGACTACTCGTCCCAATACCCACGTTACCAGCAAAATAGTTCTGTGCCGTCCCGCTGGCGTAGATGTTCCACTTGTTCGTGCCGCTGGAGACTAGGGATGTGACGCCGTAGTTGTTGGTTCCTTGGGTTTGGTCGGCGATGTAGAGGCCGTGCTGATTTGTTATGGTGGAGCCTGTGCCTTTTGAAACACCCGCTGCCCACACGCCAGCAACATTTGTAACCGTGAACGCCGCGATAGCAGTTCGCGGAAACGAATATAGTCCTGCAAATGCAGTGGTAGCTGTTGCTGGTGCGGTTGGGTTGGCGTTTACGCCGACAGGGAAGGTGCTACTAAGTGTTGTAGAGTTAACATTAACTCCAATAGCACTATTAGCAGCACCACCAACCCCCATATATCCATTCACCGTCACAGTGTCGGTGGAGGCATTACCGAGTGTCGTATTCCCATCAACACGCAAAGCACCAGTAGTACCAAACGTTGTCCCATCAAACGTCAGCGCACTGCCACTGGTCAGGACTTTGGAGCCGTTGAGGTATGCAACGCCGTTTGCTGTGCCAGCGGATAGCGTAATATCTCCAGCCACCGTCACATCGCCATCAGTGTTTGTCAAAACCAACTTGGCATCAATGTCTTCAAATGCTCGCTTAATCAGGCTTGCAGTCTCAATATCGCCTTTTTGCGGGTAAGGCCAGCCATAATTGGTAGTGAAATCGCGAGTGATCGCATAAGCAGCACCAGAGGCACTCGTTCCAGCATAACTTGCGCTTAATGTGATCTGCGTATCAGAATCAACAGACCCAACTTCGTACCAAGCATTTTCACCAACAACGGTAAAAATATCACCGCTTGATACCTCAGAACTCCACAACGTACCAAGGCCAGTAACTGTTTGAGAGCCATTCGTTACCGTAACTGAACCAGTTTTATATTGAGCCATGTTATTGTCCTTTGTACTGTGCTTGCCAACGAATAGTGGCCTTATCCAAACCTTGCGTACTTACACTCGGAACACAACCCATTGAAGGCGCCCAAAGCATAATCAAAACATTTGATTGTGATGACTCATTAATTGTTATCTCATTAATAAGCCATCCACCAGTCAAATCAAAATCCTCACCAGAGTTTGCAGCATACTCTCTTGCCCAGACAACTTTGCTGAAAATGCTTGATTGAATTGATGTTGGGTTTGTGTAAATACGGCATTGATTTGAGGCTGAATCACCTTGCACACTATAAGATGTAGTGTTTGTACCAGCATCAAGCAATTCAACGTATGCTGTTGAAGAATCAGTGATTTCTCTGATTTTGTATATCTTGCTTTCAACACCGTTATCAGCTTTAAAAGTTACATAATCATTTATAGAAAAATACTGAGCAATATCATTTCCGCTTGAATACAAACGCTGTCCAATACCCCAAGACCTAAAAAAAGTTGTCGAAGATAAATCAACAGAGTAAGGTATCAGTGTTTTTGATTCGTATGCAAAAACAGCAATTTTTGATTGTTGATAACTAGCTGATGACCAACTAATTGGATTTGTGACAGTTAATGAGGCAGAACCACTAAGCACATATTTACCAGTGCGAAGCGAATCAATCACATCAGCGTAAACAATATATTCGTCTTCAGCCAACTGCCGATCAGATGTTGATGGATCGTCAATAGTGTCTGAAACAACTGAAGCAATTGTTGTAACTGACGACTCAGAAGACGTTGTTCCATCTCCAAACAAATCGTATGGCGTATAGCGCAAGTAATACGTCAAATTTTCGCCAAGACCACTAACAGAAATTTTTTGCTCAATGCTATCTGCAACAAGATTTGCAGAGCTTGGAGTAAAACCGGATGATGTTGATGCGTAAACCTTCACGCCAGCAAAATCAATATCTGTCGGCTTGTCATATTCAAACAAAAAACCACCTACCCTTGCGGATATAACAACATTTGAAATTGTTGGTGCTGGATTTGTAACGCTCATTTGATGTTCACAGTGTTGCAGCCTTTTCGCTGATTTGGTTTTGCTTTCCTCTAGCCCAAACTTTGAAAGAAAGAGTGCGATAAGCAGTTGAACCTTGTTTAGCAGCGTCTTCAGCATTTTTTTCGTATGTGTAAACATATGCGTTTGTCGTTACATACTCTGTGCGAAGCAGCACACCTGAAGCATTGTAAACGCTCACCATGTAGTCTTTCAAGTAATCGTCAGGGCCACCATAGTCAGCGCCGTTTGGCTCATCATTGTTTATGTCAGTCGGCAAAGTGAATGAAGCATGACGCCACTTGATTTTTACATCTCGACCAGTCCATTCAGTACCGTTTGATTCGCCATTTTCACCAAGGTCTAACTCAAGGCCAGATACACGATTTGGCAATGGTGGATTAGGTATAGTGATAAACGATTTTGATGTTTTTCCAGCGATGCCAAGAACATTTATAGGCGTCACAGAAATATAGTACGGCCCCGGAACAAGCTGAACTGCGCCATACTGCTTTTCAGTTGTAATCGATTCAACGTATACATTCTTTGATGGATCGTCTGAAGTCAATGAATCAACTACAGTAATGTTTAGCGGATACAAAGAATTATTTTTAACAACCAATTTATTCAAGTTGCTTTGTTGAACTACTTTGCGGTTTTGCTTAACAAGCACATCAAGAATAAGCGTGTCTGTTGTCAGAGATTCTTCATAGACTCTTGCAATTGTCAAACTAGAAAATGAAGTTACAACAGTTGAATCTAAAACTGTCCAGTTTCCTGTTTGAATCATCAACGAGCCAACTTCAAATTTTGAATAGTCTGATTGACTAATTGATGATAAATGAACCTGAAGCCTTGCAAAAGACTCAGAGCCAATCAACTCATATCCAATCAAATACGCAAAAATTCCAACATCTGTAAAGCTATATTTCTTGTTTGGGTTGTATGTAAATGAAGTCCCATCTACAACGACTTTGTATTGAGATACCATTGCATCATCACACTCCCAAACAATAGCGCCATAGTTGGCACCATAAAATTTGTTCATGTCATAACGAACAGATGAAATGTTTCCAACACTAAAAGCACTTGGCAATGAAGTATTAGGCGCTGGGTCAAACGCCTGTTCTTCAGATGTAGACCAATCAAAAACATCTGTGCTGATTTCTCTAAGCGACAAATCAACACCGGGAACCTCACCAGTTCCAATGTTTACGCTTACCACTTCAAATTTTTTAGCACTCCAACCAAACCTTGTATTGTTTACAGAAACAATATCGCCTACATTTGCTTTCAAGCCTTGCAACTTGAGAGGTAACGTTGTTGTGATCTGCTGTCGAATCTTCAAAAGTTCAATTTTTGCAAGTCGTTGAGCCATGCTTGCAGACGTAGTAAACGGTAATTCAATGTCACGAAAAACTGATTCACCGTCTTGCGTTACACCAGTGCTACTAACAACTTGAGGGAAACTTGTTGGAATGTAGTCTTCATCAGCAGGCGAAAAAACGCCTTTAACACTGTTGAAGCTATCACGGCGACTGATTAGCGTTTGAACCTGCAAAGGCCCACGCAAATCATTCTCATCAAATGTTAATGTTGGCGTGTAGTAAACACCCGGAATAATTCTCCAGCGACCACTAGACCATACAGCCTTGCCAGCCATCGATGTCAAAATCTTGCTAATGATGTCATCAGGCTTATTGCTTGTTGAAATCACACCATGACATTCATAGCGGTTTTCTGTTCCGCCAGCACTCAACGTAACGTCTTCGTCGCATACGTTTGCAGCAGCAATGAGCGATGTTTCATCAATCTCAGTAGCGTAATCGCAACCAAGACCATAACGTGAGTTTGTAAGGTAATCATTCAAACACAAAGCAGCGTTTGAACTCCATGCAGTTGTTTCAGTCCTTGGATCGTAAACCTTCTTTCCACGAACCTTAAAGCTAAATGTCGGAACGCCGTCTACAAATTTATCTTTATCAAACTCAAGACGAACATATGCAAGCGCAGAACCACGGACACGATGATTAGATGTCCACTTTGCATCACCAAGGTCAGCAGTATCTGAAATCAAATCATCAAATGCAGTTTGGTCATCAGTTCCAAGTTTGTATTGAACCCTGATTTTGTTTCCATACTTTGATGAACTTAAACTGATTCCATTGCCATCTAATTGCAATTCAGTAACACCGTCTTCTGTTGCAGTGTAAACAGCTTCAACAGCATCAATTTCATGACCAGCAAGAGCAATCACAAGATGCAAATATCCATTTGCCTTCTTCTTTGTTACATTAACTGATTGCCATGAAGACTCACCACCAACATCTACCCATTCCAAACTTGTTTCAGTATATGAGCTATCGCTAACAGCCATATAAACGATATTGCCGCCAACGCGAGTACGACCATAAATCACATTGTGTGCGCCAGTTGCATTTCTAGTCGTTAGCGTTTGACCTTGATCTAAAGCTGAATAGTTTGGTTTTTTTACCAATGCAGAAGAAACTGCGGAAATAATTACAGCTTGAGAAGCAATAGTTACAGCAGTCTGTATAAAAGCAGCTTGAGCAACAGTTGTACCAATGACTTCAAATGCAAAATAATCAGCAACGGCAACACCAACGGCTTCTGGCATGTCAAACACTCCACGCTTTAATGGCTTTGCTCATTGGAATAAACATCAAGCCTTGTTCAGATACAGCAGCAATTTTACTTCCTAAGCACAAGCCAAGACTATCTCCAAAGCCAATATCAAACATCACAACATCGCCACGCTTTGCAAGTTTTGGATTCTTTGGTTCACCAAGAGCATTGGTTGCAATACCATCAACGCCATCGCCATCAGAAAGCCTCCTAGCGGCTCCAATCTTGGATTTGTACCCACGATAAGGCTTGCCGTAATCAACGCCTGTAATCGCCTCTACGCATCCCACAGCAAACATGCAGCAATCATTGGTACCCCATTGAAACTCGCCAACAGTTTCAAGATGCTGATTCAGCAGTTTTTCCCAGCCATCTAGCCTCATGTCTTGCCCCAATTCAAAGTGATTTCTTGAATTGAAGTCACAAACTGACATCCAAGATCACCAGCAAACAACCCCTGTTGATCTTCATCCGTGTAAAGATGTTCGCGTTGTCGCTGTAAATCAATCAAACGCGATTCGTATGAAATGCTGATTGATGCAGTATCACCAGATTCATTGATTACAGGAACATCTAAGCGACCTTCAAAAAGCAAAACAGGATCATCAACTATCCCATTATTCAAGAAACCAAGCCAAACCTTGCCCGATTTACCCTGGCGAACATCTTGCAATGCAAGCGAAATCAAAGCAGATGGAACACCGGATAAAGTTGCTGTGATGCCTTGTGCAGAACCATCAGATGTTTCTTGAATATCACTGATTGACAGTAATGTTCCTGTTCCTGTCCATGTTTGGCTGTTCCAGACAAGATCACCAATTCCAGACCATGCGCGGACATAACCAGATACAAATTCGCCTTCAAATAGCAAAAACGGCTGAACTTCAGCCGCCTCAACTTCATTTGCGACAGCAGTCGTTAAATCTCGACTCATAACGCCTCCACGCAGGCAAACGTGATGCCATATACGCTTGCCTCATCAATTGAATAGTTGATTTCGTTGCTTGCAAGCCGCCATGTACCTTTTGGGCTTGAAATGGTGATCGTTGCGTTGTCCAACGGGCTAGAACGCAAATCAGGCCAAATGCTGATTGTTGCATTACCTGAAGCATCTGAGTTCACATCATCAAGAACCTTATGCAACTTAGACGATGCACCAGAACCCAACTGAATCCAATCACCAGCCTTCAAAATACCTGTCGTGCTTGTCGTCCAGCCATCAGTTACAAGGCTTGAACCTGTTTGGCTTCCACCATTTACCAAAGGCGTACCAGTGCCAACACCTCGCGGAGACGTGTTGGCCGGATCACCCAAGTTGAACGTATTGTATTGACCATTCAACTTGATTAAAAAAGCAGCAACTGTTTCAGCATCATCGCGCTTCATTGGTGGCAAAGTAACTTCAGCCTCCCACCATTGGCCTTGATGCTTGTAAACCTGCTGCTGTCCAGTAAACGGGCTAGACGACACAGAAACCACATTACGCGCCCTGATATTCATCGAACGCAGACCAATTGAAGGAAATGTGTAGTTAGCCATTTATTACCTCATCGCAGCAGCAAATCCACCGCCGCGCAGTTTAGCATCAGCAACAGCAGCTTTAGCCGCTCCAGCAATCTGAGGCATTAGCGACATGACTTCAGCGCGTACCGTTTGCTGCACTCCAGTTGAGACGTTGATCGTTTGATTCACAACAACACCGCCACCACCGCCAATTTTATTGTTCGGAATGATTGCGCCAGATTGATTAGGAACAAACAACTCAGGCCCACGCTCACCAACCATTGTTGCTCGATTGGCTTGCACCGGGCCACCAGTAGCATTTCCGTTCACATTAACAACTCGCATTGGTGCTGGTGCTTGAGAACCAAACGAACCAATACCAAACATTTGGGCAAGTGGCGTTGTAATCTGTGATTGGACGTACATCCTAATCAAGTCTTTGATAATGCTTGATGCCATGCTTCGGAACGCATCAGCGGCTGTTTTTGTGCCGCTAATCATGTCAGTAAGGCCATCAGTGACAGATTGAATGCCACGATCACCGACTTCTCGTAAAGAATCACCAAGCGTTTTAACAGATTGCTCGTAAACAGCCAAAGATGACACGACTTCAGGAAGCATGTCCTTTTCTTCTTTGATTAGCGTGTTTACATACTCTTGAGAAGTTAAACGCTTGCCCATGATTCCGGGTGCATATACAGACGCAACAGCATCACGATACCCAACAGTAATTGTTGCCAATTTGCTTAATTCTGCTGTTTGCGTCTGTGTTGTTTCAATTTCTGCTTTTTTCGTTTCAACTACTTTGCTTGTGTATTTGTTAATTTCTTGCGTGATGCGATTCATTTCGTCCATGATCTTGTTTCGATCTTCGACATTTTTAACATCGCCAAGCATTTCATTAAAAGTCATCCAATCATCACGCAATTTTTTAACTGGATCGGATGCTTTTTCAATGTTTTTTGTTAAAGCATTTACAAGACCTGTCACGTTTTGCGTGAGTTCAACCAATAAGCCATTAATGCCAGTCTTGCCAATTGCAACAGCAAGATTTGTGATTGCGTCTTGAAGGTTTGAAAATGCACCACCAAGCGTCTTAGATTGGCGTTCAATGCCACCAGCAAACTTTGTATTGCCAAGTTTCTCAAGATATCCAAGAATTTCATTTGAGTTATTGCCGATTTGAGTTGTAACGCCACCAAACGTCATGCGGACGTTATCACCCTCAACTCGCGCCTTAATGCCGAACTCTTTTAGTCGCTCAAATTCACCAACAGCAGCATCAGCAACTGCCTCAACAAATTGATCTAGCGTCTTACCAGTGCCAGCAGCAATGTTTCCAAACGATTCAAATGTTTGAATAGTTGGGTTGATACCGCGAGCAACTAGCTTATTGAAGCCTCCAACAACTTCTTCAAGTTGAAATGGCGTCTTGGATGCAAAATCTTGAAGAATCTTGAACTGCGCTGCCGCTGCGTCTGCTGAGCCAGTAAAGGTGATTAGGCTTGCTTCAAGGCGCTGAAAACTGACGTTTGCATCAATGAACGTCTTAGCAATAAAGCCACCAGCAATGCCAGCGATTGCGCCCTGTACGCTAAACACTGCGCTTTTAAGCCCGCCCAACGAGCCCTTGACGCTATCAAAAGCACGTTTTGTTTCATCAACTGCTTTTATTCGGATGTTGACATCATTTGCGGCCATTGTTTACCTCATCGCGCAGATCAAAATACGCAAACCATTCATTCAATTCAGAAACCGAAATTTGCTCGATTTCTTCAATGGTCTTATGCAATCTGTCGGCCAACGCAATGAGGTTAAACCTCATTGTGTCGGCTTTTAGTCGTTTCCCAAGTCTTCTTGCTTTTCAACTGAGGAAAACATTTCACCAGCAATCTTGCTGATAATGGCAACTGATTCACGCATCAAAATTGGCTTGTCTTCCAGCGTAAACAGCTTTTCACCGTCTTTGTCTTCTGCCTTCATGATAATCAAATCAACCATTGCGGCAACAGTTGGATTGCTCATGAAGTTTTGATGCTTACGTTGCAAACGATCAACATCTGCACACGTCAGCACCCCAACATAAACGGTGAGTGGGACGCCATCATCACCCCACTCCGCCACTTCAAAAGACTTGCGATTTGATTGCCGACTAGCGGCTATACGTTTAGCAAGACTCATTAGGCCACCGTAGTTGCAGACAATGCGCCAGTACCTTGGAAGGTCAACGATGCTTCGACCATGCCATCAAAAGATGCTGTGCGAGAAACGCCAGTCACAATGGCAGAACCAGTGTAGTAGCTATCACCAGACGTTGCACCTTCGGGGTACACGTTCAAAGTGATTTCTGCGCCAATGGTTGCAGCGCCTTGGCCATTGGAATCGGTTTCGTCCCAATAAACATCCATCGAGCCATCCCAAGATGTCAACGAAGGCTTGTAAGTGCGAGCCGAATCACCCATTGTGGTGTCTTCCAGAGTATCGGCGGTTTCATTGATTGTCCAAGTACGAATTTCGGCAATTGCATTTGCACCGATTTTGACCGTACCTTCAGAGCCTTTGTGAGTAGCCATGATCTAACCTTTCGGAATTTGCGCTTAAGTTGCGCCACGAGTAAAATTATATAGAACTCGTACAGTGACGAGAACCCCACCAATCGGATCAATTGAACCTTCATCAGTTTCTACAGATACGATTTGATTATCTAACGCATAACCACCACGAGTGCGATCAACGTCTAATGCTTCTTCAATGTATTCAACCAATTGATTGCGAGCAGTATCAATTGAAACGCCCTTTGTGTAGCCAACAATCAAATAATCAATTGAACCTTCACGAGTGATACTTGAATCACCAATTGTGATATCAGATCGCGATTCGCTTGCAGTCTGGACAAGCACAGCAGGAAATTGAGCATTTGACAGCTTTTGAAAATCAAAAGGCTCGCGTGTAACTTTCTTGATTTGCGTAACAGCTTGCAATGTGCTTACAAGATTCGATGCAATAGATTCACGCTTACTCATTTGAAGTCCTTGTTAAAGAATCGACGCAAGCGATCTTTTTCAATGCTGTTAAATCCAAAGAACGGACGCAGTTTATCGTTTGAAGCGGCCTTCTTTGCTTCTTCAGCTCTGCCAAAATAAATCTTTGCAACATTGCGCGATTCATTTTTTTGCTTGATGCTTCCAAGCATACGACCGCTAAAATTCAAATCAGGCGTCAATTGACGGCCTTTTTTTGTTCTGAATTTAGCATAAGCTGGCGAATAGTCTTTGAACTTTCCTTTGTAGCCAACACCAGCTTCAGTGCGATCAAGAATCACCTGTGTGCCAAATTGAGCCGTTTTAAGCAACGACTTTTGAATCTGCTTTTGAATGTCAGATGGTGCTTTTTTTAGTGTGCGTTCAAGCTCACTCGCATCAATCGTGACATCTTTTACACGCATTACCGCACCAATCGGCTAATGATAGTCACACTCTTTTCTGAATCGCTAATGCTTGAATCTTCGTTGTAATCGTATTCAACGCCATCAGCAAAAACAGATGCCATCTCGTCGTTATAACGAGCCTTATAGTGATCCATCATGATTTGAAAGCGGTCTTCAGGAATCCAGTTAGTCAACTGAGGAAGCGCATACTTCCACAAGACCAAATAAGCACTTGCCTTAGTCCATTGAGTGCTGGTTAGCAGGTTTGATTTCATCTCACCAACATAGCCAGTCTTAGACCACCACTTGATGCGAATCTCGCGCTCAATGTCTGCTTGTGCATCAGCATGGTAATCAGCAAACGACGAAATCCCCAGACTCAAAATATCAGGGATTAAATCAACCAAGTCTGTATCGCTTGAAAATGCCATCACCATTTCACTTTCGCAGACCAATATGCCGCAGACATTTTGCCCTTAGCAATGTTTTCTTCGTGCCTAGCATACCAAGCCTTGCGAGTGTCTTTAGCCTTTTGGCTTTCACCCTTTTTAGGTGGATATGTCTTAGCGCCTTGCGATCCAAACCTAATCAACTTCTCCTTACCTCCATCACACGCTTTAACCATGTGAGATTTTGTTGGATGATTAGGAGTCTTGACAGGAGTGTTGCACTTCAGTTTTGACTTTGCTGTTGCCATTTAATAAGCGCCCCCGAAGGGGCGCCCTAATGATTACAGACCAGCGTCGAAGTACATCTCAACGCCGTAGCTGTCGTCCAGCTCAGCCACACCGTAGATTGCGGTGGCG
>Ga0208644_1002269_pt1 | contig 15451 bp, 15 predicted proteins | sample VirMetDEL_Nov_18_FD_184517 | JGI IMG/M metagenome (GOLD analysis project Ga0208644, IMG submission 184517) | Aqueous microbial communities from the Delaware River and Bay under freshwater to marine salinity gradient to study organic matter... | ecosystem: Environmental > Aquatic > Marine >... | reverse complement strand
ACACAAACACCACTAATAATGGGTTGGGGATATGTCCTATTATAAAGACCTAACGATAGACCAAGGTTCTTCAGTTTCTATTGATGTCTATCTTACAAACAAAGACGGCACGGCTAAGAATTTAACTAATTACACGCCGACTGCTCACATCAGTCCAAACTATAATCTTGATAGTGCGAATATCACGGTGTTTACATGCACCGTGGATTCTGCTGCGTCTGGAATTATTAATCTTGCGTTGTCCTATACTCAGACAGATAATCTAAAAGCAAACAAGAGGTATGTCTATGACCTTGAGATTGCTAGAGATAGTTCTGGTTCAATTGCAGAAATCGAACGAGTTATGGAAGGTCAGATTTTCGTAACTCCATCAGTCACTAAGTTACCGAATCTATAATATATGACTACTGTAGTTAAAAAGGTGGTGGATAATAAAGCCAGGGTTGACAAGATTGTCATCACTAAAAATACATTGGTTAATAAGGTTGTAATTAATCAATAAATATGATTATTGAACACAAGGATTAACAATAATGGCAACACCAAATTCAAGGCAATCACTGATAGACTTCTGTCTTCGCAGATTAGGTGCGCCTGTAATTGAAATCAATGTTGACGATGACCAGATTGAAGATAAGGTTGATGATGCATTACAGATGTATCAAGAGTTTCATTCTGATGCGACCTACCGAACATACTTAAAACATGTTATCACGCAAAGCGATAAGGACAATGGATATATTCCGATTGACTCGAATATCATTTATGTGTCTCAGTTATTTCCTTTAAACACAACGTTCTCTTCTGTGAATATGTTTGACATTCGTTATCAGATGATGTTAAACAGTTTAGGCGACTTTATGAACTTTGCTGGTGGTATGTCATACTATTATCAAATGCAGCAGTATCTAGAATTTCTTGACCAAGTATTATCGGGTTATCCTCAGACCACATGGTCCCGACATCAAGACAGATTATATGTCTGGGGCGAATGGTCTAATGGTGATTTGGATGTTGGTGATTATGTTGTTGCAGAAGTATATACAGCTGTTGACCCCGATACATTCTCTAGTGTATACAACGATATGTTTATGAAGAATTACACTACTGCGTTAATCAAACAACAGTGGGGTATGAATATGTCCAAGTTTGAGGGAATGCAGTTGCCAGGCGGTGTGACAATCAGTGGCAGACAGATTCTAGAAGATGCTAATGCAGAGTTAAAGGAACTAGAAGAAAAACTTCGTTTGGAACAAGAACTTCCACCCGACTTTTTCGTTGGATAATTTATAGATGGCTACTAATCCATATTTCAGTCAGGGTAGAAAAAGCGAACAGTTGTTGTACGAGGATTTAGTTGTTGAATCCTTAAAGATGTACGGACAAGATGTTTACTATCTACCACGAGAAATCGTTAATCAAGATGATATCTTCGTTGACGATTCAGTTTCTCGTTTCTCTGATGCGTATAAGATTGAAATGTATATCGAGAACACTGAAGGGTTTGATGGTGAGGGAGACCTTTTCACCAAGTTCGGTGTAGAGATTCGTGATGCAGCTACATTCATTGTTTCACGAAGAAGATGGAATAGTGTGGTTGCAGAAAACGAAGCCACCGATGTGGTTCCATTCTTTCGTCCTCGTGAAGGCGATGTAATCTATTTGCCATTGTCTCAATCTATGTTTCAGATTATGAAGGTAGAAACAGAGACACCGTTCTTTCAGTTAAAGAATCTACCTACATTTAGAATGCGTTGTGAACTCTTTGAGTATAATGACGAAGACTTTGATACCGACATCGAAGAAATTGACCAGGTAGAAAACTTCTCCGCTTATCAGTATGTGATGACTTTTGCGTCTGTTACAGGAACCTTTGAGGTTGGTGAAACAGTGAGTCAAGACAACACAGAATACACCATGAGTGGTGAAGTTGTCAACTGGGATGCTGCGAACAATAAACTTTATCTCGCTCATGTTGGTGCTAATGATGGTGATTTCCATACATTCACCACAACCGCACAGGTCATTGGTGGAACCTCTGGTGCTGTCGGAACACCGACACTCATTGAAGAATTACAAAATATTCAACGTGAGGCACAGAACGATATCTTTGATGTGTTTGAAAGTGACTTCTTAGATTTCACAGAATCTAATCCGTTTGGAGATCCACAGTAATGTTTGGTACATATTTTTATCATCAACGGGTTAGAAAGGCTGTTGCTGTTTTCGGTTCATTGTTTAATAACATTTATGTTTTAAGAAAGAACTCTAGTGGCGAGGTTATTAGTCAAGTTAAGGTTCCTCTTTCGTATGCACCCAAAAGAAACTTCATCGAACGTATAGAACAGATGAACAAAGGGGAGGATGCTGAAAGACAGATTGCGATTAAGTTGCCTCGTATGTCTTTTGAGATTGTCTCTATGGAATACGACCTTTCGAGACAACTGCCGAAAATAAATTCTCGGCCGAAACAATTGACAAACGGAAGTAGTAGTGTATCAGACAGAACTCGACTTTATACTTCTGTTCCGTATAATATCAACTTTCAATTAAACGCATATGCAAAATCTCAAGACGATGCGTTACAGATTGTTGAACAAATCATTCCGTTCTTTAATCCCCAATACACGGTATCAGTAAAACCACTTGAAGACTTAACTGATATTAAAGACGATGTGCCGATTGTATTACAGGGGTTAAACTTTCAAGATGACTATGAGGGTCCATTAGAAGCTAGAAGAACTATCATCTATACACTAGACTTCTCAATGAAAATCAGTTTTTATGGTCCACTTTCTACTGGTCCGATTATTCGTCAAGTCGATGGTCAGATCTATCAACAAGGCACAGGATTATCAGGCGATAGTGATACTTTACTTGAAACTCTTAGGACAACACCTAATCCTTTAAATGTTAGTCCTGATAGTGATTTTGGATTTAGTTATCAATACTTTGATGCATTGGATAGTGTGTAACATGATGAAAAATAATAATGATAATAATATAAAAAATATACAAGACGATTACGATACTTCACGTGATACGTATCTCGAATTGATCGAGGGTGGTAAAGAATCCCTTGAGTTGATGATACAAGTAGCACGCGAATCAGAACACCCACGAGCTTTTGAAGTTTTGTCAGGTATGATTAAAAACATCGCTGATGTCACAGACAAGTTGATGGAACTGAACAAGAAACATAAAGACGTGATGAGAGAAGAAAAACCTGAACAAAAACAAATCACGAATAACAATGTGTTTCTAGGAAGCACAACAGATTTGCAACGTTTATTACAGAATGAAGAGAAGGTGATTAGTGATGATGCAAAACTTGTTACTGAGAATGAATAACGAAACATATCTCGGCAATATCAATGTAAAACGTGATGGTGTAGTTCAGGAATGGACTAAGGACCAGGTACGTGAATATAAAAAATGTATGGATGACCCTTCGTACTTTGCCGAAAAGTATGTTAAAATTATTTCTTTGGATAGTGGACTCGTTCCGTTTACTCTTTACGATTATCAAAGACGGATGTTCGAACATTTTAATAGTAATCGTTTTAATGTCGTTCTTGCTTGTAGACAGTCTGGTAAGTCAATATCGTCGGTTGCCTACCTTCTTTGGTACGCTATCTTCCATCCCGAAAAAACAATCGCTGTACTGGCAAATAAAGGAGCTACTGCCCGAGAGATGCTCGCCCGTGTTACTCTCATGTTGGAGAACCTTCCATTCTTTTTACAACCAGGCTGCAAAACTCTTAATAAAGGTTCAATCGAGTTTTCTAATAATTCTAGGATTATTGCTGCTGCCACTAGCGGGTCTTCTATTCGGGGTATGTCTGTTAATTTGCTCTATCTCGATGAGTTTGCTTTTGTTGAGCGAGCAACTGAGTTTTACACTTCAACGTATCCTGTTGTCTCCGCTGGACGAGACACCAAAGTCATCATCACATCAACCGCAAACGGTATCGGAAACATCTTCCATAAAATATGGGAAGGCGCTGAACAAGGTATAAATGAATTTAAATCGTTTCGTGTAGATTGGTGGGATGTTCCTGGAAGGGATGAAGAATGGAAAGCACAAACGATTGCTAATACGTCTCCACTCCAATTTGACCAAGAATTTGGTAATACCTTTTTTGGAACAGGTGACACCCTAATAAATGCCGAGACGCTTTTGTCACTGAGGGCAAAAGCGCCTCAACAAGTTTTAGAGGGCGGTCTTCTAAAAATTTATAACGAACCTGCTAGCAAGCACGAGTACATCATGACCGTTGATGTCTCGAAAGGAAGAGGTCAGGACTACTCTACGTTCACTGTCATTGACATATCGACACGCCCATTCGAACAAGTGGCTGTGTATCGGAACAATACTATCTCTCCAATACTCTTCCCTAATATTATATATAAGTACGCAACCGTTTACAACAATGCTTATGTGGTTGTTGAATCAAATGATCAAGGTTCTGTAGTGTGTAATGGATTATACTATGACCTTGAATACGAAAACATTCATCTCTCCTCAGCCGTAAAGGCGAACTCAATTGGCATCGAAATCAATCGTAAAACAAAACGATTAGGATGTTCTGCCATCAAAGATATTCTAGAAGAAAAGAAACTTGCAATTCACGATGATAATACTATTCTAGAAATATCTACCTTTGTATCAAAGGGTATGTCATACGAAGCGAGTGACGGCAACCATGATGATTTAATGATGAACCTTGTGATGTTTGGTTACTTTGTTACAACGCAGATGTTTGCGGATATGACTGACATTAACCTCAAACAAATGATGTTTGAAAACCGAATGCAAGAAATTGAAGATGATGTTGTGCCTTTTGGTTTTATAGATGACGGTTCAGATGAAATTTCTCTAATAGAACAACGTGAAGAAATGGAAAGAAGTAACTGGCAAATTTTTCACGATCCTTTCTAAAAACCCCGCAAATATAAATAAATACATTGAACATCCGTATTATGTAAATCTTATTATTAGCTAATAAAAAAAGGAAACGATTATGGCTCTTTTTACCCCATCAGCGTCTCCCAGCATTACAGTTAAAGAAATTGACTTAACGGGTGTTGTCCCTTCAGTCACTACTTCAACGGGTGCTTATGTAGGAGATTTTTCTTGGGGTCCTGTCCATCAACCAACACTCGTGGATAACGAGGCAACGTTGGTATCGACGTTCGGGTCTCCAAGTACAACAAACGCAGTAGACTTTTTGTCTGCCGCAAACTTTTTACAGTATTCAACCAGTCTTTATGTATCACGTACAGTAGACGATACTGCTAACACGGGCGCGTTAAACGCATATGATTCAGATGAAGTAGGTGTTTTGGTAAACAAACCATTGGTTAAAAATGCCGATGATTTTGATATTCAAAACACAGCAGCTGGTCTCAAAGAGGCAGCCAAAAACCACACTTTCATCGCAAAGTATCCTGGTGTTGCCGGTAATAGTCTTCGCGTAGAACTTTGTCCTGCAAAAGACAACGATACGACACAATTCGATGGTTGGGCATACGCTTCATATTTTGATGCGGCTCCTGATACATCGCAATACGTTGCTGACGCAGGCGGTGCTCAAGACGAAGTTCACGTAGTAGTAATTGATGAACTTGGTCTATTGTCTGGTACAATTGGTGCTGTTCTTGAAACTTTCCCATACCTGTCATTTGCTACAGATGGAAAGACTAACGATGGTACCAATAACCACGTTATTGATGTTATCAACAACCGTTCAAATTATATTTGGGCAATCAGTCTTAACAAACATGATGAAGACCCAGCTGAGAATTATAACTTCACATCGACTGCGGCCGGTGCGAATAGTCTGGGAACAGATTTCGAACCGACAACTTTCAGTATCAAGGGTTTCTCTCTTGGTGGAGGGACTAATGGTCCGGCAATTGGTCAAGCAGACATTCTTCAGGGTTTTGATGAGTTTGAAAGCAAAGAAAATATTCAGGTCGATTTTTTGATTGCACCTGGAATGGCAGACGCTACTTCTCAGAAAACTGTTGTAGCTGACCTTGTTGCTACTGCCGCAAGTTTGCGTAAAGATTGTGTGGTTGTTACATCACCAAGTCGTGCATCAGTTATTGGTTTAACTGCTGCTGCAGCGACTACAGCTGTCAAGAATGAAATTGAACAGTCTGGTTATTCTGCATCATCATATCTCGTAGTTGACAACAACTATCTGAAGGTATATGATAAGTATAACGATCAGTATGTGTTCATTCCCGCTGCTCCAGCAACTGCTGGTTTGATGGCAGCGACTGACGCTGTTGCTGCACCGTGGTTCTCACCCGCTGGTCAAAGAAGGGGTCAATATTTCGGAGTCACTTCCTTAGCTTATTCAGCTAGTAAGGCACAAAGAGATACATTATACAAAGTTGGAGTTAATCCGATTGTTAACTTGCCTGGCCAGGGCATCGTTCTTTTTGGTGATAAGACCAGAGAGACTCGTCCATCAGCATTTGATCGTATTAACGTCCGTCGATTGTTCCTCGCAATTGAAAGGTCAATCGAACGTGCTGCAAGAAATGTAATGTTTGAATTCAACGACGAATTCACACGTGCAGAATTTGTTAATATCGTAGAACCGTTCCTGAGAGAAATTCAGGGTCGAAGAGGTATTACAGACTTCCGTGTGGTTTGTGACGAAACAAACAATACTGCTGCAGTAATTGACCGTAACGAGTTTGTTTGTTCAGTGTTTGTCAAACCCGCTCGTTCAATCAACTTCATTACTCTTAACTTCGTTGCAGTTCGCACTGGGGTTGATTTCAGTGAAGTAGTTGGTACGGTTTAAGCACAACCATAAGGAGAAATTAAATGGCAATTTTAGGAGTCGATGACTTTAAGTCAAAGCTGAGAGGTGGTGGTGCTAGGCCGAATCTGTTCCAAGCAACCGTCAACTTCCCAGGTTACGCAGGAGGCGATGTTGAATTAACATCTTTCTTGTGTGAAGCTGCTCAATTACCTGGTTCGGTTATGGGTCTGGTAACAGTCCCATTCCGTGGCCGTCAGTTAAAAATTGCTGGCGACAGGACTTTTGAGCCTTGGACAGTAACAGTAATCAACGATACTGATTTCGCAGTACGTGATGCTATGGAACGATGGATGAACGGCATGAACGCTCATTCTGCAAACACTGGTTTGGTTAATCCAATCGATTATCAAGCTGACCTCTTTGTAGATCAGTTAGATAAAGATGGAACAACAATCAAGCGTTACAACTTCCGTGGTTGTTTCCCAACCAATGTTGCACCAATAGACCTTTCATATGCAACAGAAAATGAGATTGAAAGATTCACAGTAGAATTCCAGATTCAATACTGGGAGTCAAATACGACATCTTAAATCTCTACTAAATAATCGGGACTCCTTCGGGAGTCCCTTTATTTTATTTTTTTGGACACAAATATGGCAGACGATAGCATCTTTAAATTATTTGGTTTTGAATTACGCAGAACACAAACTCAGAAGAAAGAGCAACTTCCTTCTATTGTTCCGCCTACGGATGACGATGGTGCTGGTTATGTTACTGCCGCTGCTGGTCATTATGGTCAGTATGTTAACATGGAAGGTGACCAGTCAAAAGACAATCACCAACTTATTCTACGTTATCGAGGTGTTGCAACTCATCCTGAAGTGGACATGGCAATTGAAGAGATTGTCAACGAATCTATTACTGCTTCTGAACTAACATCTAATGTTGAACTATCATTAGAAGATGTAGAAGCCCCCGATAAAATCAAAGATCAAATTCAAGAAGAATTCGAAAACATCGTGTCGATGTTGAGATTCAACGATAATGGACACGATATCTTTCGTTCATGGTATGTTGATGGAAGAATTTATCACCACTTACTTGTGAACGAATCAAATCTTAAAGCTGGTATTCAAGAGATTAGACACATTGATGCCGCAAAGATTCGCAAAGTTAAAAATGTAAAATACAGAAAAGACCCTGCAACGGGTGCAAAAATTGTTGACACAGTAGAAGAGTTTTATATTTACGAAGAGAAACCTGGTCAACAATCATCAGCAGTTAAACTTTCTACAGATTCTATTAGTTATGTTACATCCGGTTTACTCGATGAGACAAAGAAGAAAGTTGTTTCACATCTGCACAAGGCACTAAAACCAATCAATCAGTTAAGGATGATGGAAGACTCGCTGGTCATCTATCGTCTTGCTCGTGCACCTGAACGCCGAATCTTTTATATCGACGTGGGTAACTTACCTCGTGGTAAGTCTGAACAGTATATGAAAGATATTATGGCTAAGTATCGTAACAAGTTGGTCTATGATGCTAACACGGGCGAACTTAAAGATGACCGTAAACATATGTCGATGTTGGAAGACTTCTGGTTACCCCGTCGAGAAGGTGGCCGTGGCACAGAAATCTCTACGTTGCCTGGTGGTGACAATCTTGGACAGATTGATGATATCATTTATTTTCAAAAGAAACTATATCGTGCGTTAAATGTTCCTGTCAATCGTTTGGAACAAGAAGCCCAGTTCTCTCTTGGTCGTTCGACTGAGATTTCACGAGACGAGGTTAAACTGCAAAAGTTTGTTGACCGTCTACGTAGAAAGTTTTCTCAGGTGTTCTTGGGTATTCTTCGTAAACAACTTCTGTTAAAAGGTATTATTACAGAACAGGATTGGGAAGAGTGGCGAAATGATATTGTTGTTGATTTCATTAAAGACAATCATTTCACCGAACTTAAAGAAACAGAAATTATGCGTGAACGTTTTGGTCTGCTTAATGAAGTAGATCAGTTCGTTGGTAATTATCTGAGTAAAGAATGGATTTGGAAAAATGTTTTAAGAATGTCTGAAGAAGATATCGAAGAGATTCAGAAACAGATTGAAAGTGAAGGTGATGCTGGGGAAGTTGATTTGCCTGGAATAGGTGGTGGTGATGGTGAAGAGAAACCACAGAAAGAACCTGTTCCGGATGAAGAGGAGGAAACACCACCTCAACAAAAACCTGAAGAGAAAAAAGAAAAATATATACCTACACATGAAGATGAATTACTTGAAGAAATGACAAGGTATATGGCACGAATCAATGAGCAAGATTGATACGATTTCCACTGCGTTTTCAGTTGTACACACGCAGAAAGAAATAAAGAAACTTGAGAACAGAATATTTGATGTTCTCGAAGAAGTTCAGACTATACAGGGTCCTGCTGGTTTGCAGGGTCCTCAAGGTGTGCCTGGTCTTAAAGGCCCGAAGGGCGATAAAGGCGTTAAGGGTGACCGTGGCGAGAAAGGTGAAAAGGGTGATAAAGGTGTCAAAGGCGACAGGGGCGAAACCGGAGAGACCGGACTTCAGGGCCCAAAGGGCGATACAGGCACTCAAGGATTACAAGGCGAGAGAGGTTTCCAAGGAGAAAAGGGTGACACTGGCCTACAGGGATTAACTGGCCCCCAAGGAGAACGTGGTGAGAAGGGTGATACAGGCGATACTGGAGCTCGTGGTGAAAAGGGAGAACCAGGACCTATCGGCCCCGCCGGTCCTGTCGGAGCAATCGGACCTGCTGGTCCTCAAGGAATTGCAGGCCCAAAGGGTGAACGAGGAGAACGTGGCGAACGAGGATTAACTGGCCCTCAAGGTGTTCAGGGTATTCAGGGTGAGAAAGGGGAACCAGGAACACCCGCACCTGATTATAGAAACGAGTTTGAAGAAGCGTTAAAGAATTTTAATAAACGATTGACAGAGAATGCTACTAGAGTAGATAATAGTATTCAAAAACAGATTGATAGAATCAATCAATCTTTAAGTACTATCGGTGGTGGTGGTTCTTACAAATTGGTTGATAATGCAGATGTTGATAAGGCTGCATTGAAGGGTGTGGTAGATGATGCGATATTAATCTACGACCCCACCAAGAAAAAATTTATTGCGGATTCTTTCGTAAATGTATTGGACAGATTAAAAGCGGAATTAGAAGTGCAGTATAACAAATTAATAGATCAGGAAGGGACGTTTTATTACATAGGTGAGGCATTACCTGGTACTAATACGGATCAACCTAAATGGCGAATAAAGCGTATCGAAGAAGTTGGTAATGACTACAATATTTTATGGGCAGATGGAACTGCTGAATTTGATAAAATATGGGATGATAGAGTTACGTTTACATATTCATAATTATAAATAACAGGGTGCACAAACCTTAAATTACATGTAACAAAATTTTATTTTCTACGTAGGAGATACCGAAATGCCAACAATTGTAGATCCAGATGGTTTGTTTGACAATGCTGTAGACTCAGCAGGCGCAAGCATTTACATCGACACTGCATTACGAACAATTAAGATTCGTAATAATAGTGCAGCTCCTAAAGGACCTACGCTCGATGAAACGGGTGTAACTCTTCAGGCGCTTTACAGTTTTCTTAAACAAGAATGGAAGGATGACCCGAACAGCAAGTCGTTAATCGCATATCCTTTCCCACTCGTCGCTATTACACCAGAACAGTTCGAATGGCGTTATGGATGGTCACCCGCTGATGATTCATCTCGTTCATTACTTCGTACTGCTGGTTGGAGAGAGTTTCATACTGATGATACAACCCTTAAGCGTCAGTATATCGGTACTATTTCTCTTGGTAATATTGACGGAGATCAAAACCAAGACGGTGCTGGTGACCAAGATTTCGTTTATTACGCATTTTTTGATTCTGCAAATGGTACATCAAAGGCTGGTCCATTTGACTACAACTTCCCTGGCGAAGTAAACCAAGCAGTTTTGACGTACAAAGATAGTGATGCAAACGGAACATCAGAACTTGATTATCGTGGCGATATTCTTCGTTTGTTCATTCGTCAAGAAGGTAAAACATATGACCAAACTGACACCGTAGATATCGGTTTGTCAGCTGGTACAACACTTCCTTATAACGCTCAGCGATTCCCGTTGGTTGAAGGTAACGACCTTAAAATTACTGGTGCTGGTGGTGTAAGTGATGCAACTATCGTAGCTGCAAAAGGAAACGGTCAAAAGTATTCGACCACAGGAGACGGTTCTACCATTGAATATCTTGCGGCAGATGAAGCGTCCAATACTTTCGGTTATTCAGAAGACTTATTGGGTGGTCCATATAACTTTGGTGTTAAGATTAAATCAGCATCAGGCGTTGATGGAACCACACCTTTAACTAACCAAGAATTGTACGCTTGGGTTCAGTATAACTTGCGTCAGGATTCTGATATTGAATTTGCAGCAGGTACAGTTAAGGTTGGTAAACTGGCAGACGAATTGTTGGCCTTTGTTGGTGACACGTTAACAACTAAACCAGTAACTAATATCGACCAAGACGGTACCAAAACTGGTGTTGCAATTACTAATGTTAATGCTGATGATATCAACAACACTCAGTTGTTTAATACTGGTGGGTCGTTGCAATCATTTCCGTTCTCTACTGCAATTAGTATTGGTTTCTCTCAGGATATTTTGGATGATGGTGCTAACGCTAAAGTGTTTGTGTATTACGATCACACTCGTGATTACGCTGTTGGTAATGAAATTGCAACATCAATTGAAATTGCTAATGTTGGTATTTCTGCATCTAGTTCAGTTCAAGATTCGGCAAACTTTATCTTGACTGGTACAACGTTCACACCATTGTTAACAACCACTACTGTTCAAAACCCTAATGGTCTAGACCCCTTGACTAATGCTGATGCATATTTCCGTTTGCATAAATCATCGGGTACAGGTCCTAACCATAATGTAATTTGGAAAGTAACAGCTGTTGGTGATTCTAATCACTTTGCGGCAATTACACTTGACGATACGGTTGCACCAATTAATGAGGTTTTGAACACAACGGGCGATGCAATTTATACGCATCCAATTAATTCACCTGGTGCTTTGTTACTTGACTCTGCTGGTACAACAGCAGAAAATAATGTTGCACAGGCCGCCGTTTCGGACCTTGCATCTGGTAGTTTAACAAATAACCGTTTTGTTGTATCTTATGCATTCGATAACAATACACAAAAAGACAGAGAAGGTGGACAACCTTTCGATGTTAACGTTCGTGCTATCGGACTGAACAAAGGTACTTGGGTGGAACAGACTGCAACAATTACAGAACAGAATACGAATAGTATCTCTGTAGTATCTGCTGTAGAAAGAAACTACTCTGACCCAGCATAATAAAATGAACGAGGGGTCCTTCGGGGCCCCTTAATTTTTTTTGAGGAATATTATGAAAATATCTTTAGAACAAACATGTGACATACTTAATAGAAGTGCTGATGAAGTTCTTTATATCGCCAACAACGAGAAACGGCTTCCGATTCAACTTGTTGGTGATGAAGAATTAAACTACAATGAAGATGGTACAATTTCATTTAATGAAAATGTTGAAACAACTGAACCGACATGGTGGTTTAATTTAGATGATGTATTAGCATTTAAAAAACAAATGGATGAGGGTCTCGTAGGAGAAATTGAAAGTCATTTAAACGACTGAATATATTATGGAAATTATTGCGAAGACTAGATCATGTGGCGATTGTGTTGCGTGTTGTGTTTATTTACGTATACCAATCATTAATAAAAAGGCATTAACTCCTTGTCATTTTTTAAAACAGATGGCGGGAGAACACACTTGCAGTACAGATGGTGGATGTTCTACTTACGAATTTCGACCTGAAGTGTGTAAAAAATATGAATGCTCTTGGTTGCAAGGGTATGGTGATGAAGAAGATAGACCAGACAAATCTGGATTATTAATCGACACCATGAATAAAATAGGAAATTCTTTAGAATGCAAACCTATTTGGGAAGGAGCTGATAAATCTCCTAAAGGTAAACGAACAATCGAGAGATTTGGTAGACAATCAAAGAAAGTTATTCTTGTCACAACATACAAGGAGACTAGATTAGATTACGTTGTTGGAGAACCAATAGGTGGCAATTGCTAGTGTAAAATTTGAAGGAATCAGATTAAACGATGCCGAAGCTCTTGGGTCTGTTTGGACTGATTTGGGCGGCGGTAAGGCTTCTTTAGAAACAGACTTTCGTTATCAAGGTAGCAATTCGGTCTCAGAAAAGGTTGGTACTTCCGAAGGCGGTGTTGCTTATACTGATCCAACTGGCGTTGACCTTTCAACAACCCCCACAGTTTTTTTAGCAAAAGTTCTCGCTACCACATCTGGTATTTTAAATAACATTGGTGCTACAGGCGGTAAAATAGAATTAGGTTCTGGTGGCACCAGAGCCAACTACAATCAGTATTATGTGGTTGGTGGAGATACCTATCCAATTAAAGGTGGTTGGTTAATCATTCCTGTAGACCCTAATGCAACAGCAAGTAACACGCCTGGGACTGCTCCTACTCTAACATCAATCGATTATTTTGGTTGGGCAACTACTTTTACTGGTACTTCTAAGGTAGAAAACGTTATCATGGATGCCGTGGATACTCTTCCATCAGGAAAAGGTCTCGTCGTTGAAGGTGGAACTGGTGCTGATCCAGTTGCATCTATTTCGAATTTTGTATCTTTTGATGAAGGTACATCTACCAACAGATATGGCATCATTGCTACGACAGAAGGTGCAAACATTATCAATGGTACTCTTTCTATCGGAGGAGATAGTGCAGGTGCATCTGCCCAGACAAGTTATACAGACAATAACGAAGTTATCATTTTCCCTGGCGCTTTATTTTTAAGTCAGCCAGGATTTTTTGGCATCAATTACAATCTTCACAATTCATCAACTACAATCACAATCAATAACTGTTTCCATAAAAGTGAGGGAGACAGCGCTCAGTCAGACGCAGACACACGTCCGGATTACATTGTTGGTTCGAATAATGGTACGCTGACTGTTTCTGGCGCAGTATATGATACGTTTCGCAAGTTTGAAATGACAGATGCAGCATCATTCAGTGCGTGTACATTTGCTGGCGGAGCTGATATTTTTCATAACAATGCTTCTATAACAGGTTGCGCTATTAACAACATGACAGATTCGAGTGCTATTACCACACTTGCATCATATATGGTAAATTTAACCGACACCTCTTTCTCAAAAACTTCTGGTACTGTGGGACATGCTATTAATTTAGGTCTTGTTGCTCAAGCAGGAGACGATGCGATCACTTTAAACGCATTAACTTTCACAGGATATGGTACTGGAACAACGGGGACTTTCACAGGAGCAATAACCAGAGACAGTGCAGCGATGTCTGTTAGTGTCGGCGCGGGTAATACGTTCACTATTAATGTTGACGGAAATTCTACTGTTCCGACAATTGAAAACCTTGGCACTGGTGATGTGGTTGTCACTCAGGCTGCAACGGTTTCTTTAACTCGTTTGTTGGGTAACACAGAGATTAGCGTACTTGATAATCCATCTCCGTATTCAGCAACATCATTACCAGCACCATCTATCACAACTGTTGCATCAACTGAAACAGTAAGTGCAAATACATTTGTGGGTGATAACACAAACTATTATCAAATTAATACAGGCGGTACATTCGTGACAATTGATGCAGTAGGTTCTGCGGTATTCAGTACTTTTCCTGGTGTATTGTCTGACACAAACGCAAGTAATCCTAGAGCACTAGCCGACGGTGACAAAATACGAGTCGTTGTTCGAGATGATGATACTAACCCTTCATTGCAATTGTTTGATGAGTTCGTGGTTGATGCCGACCCAACAGCACCTTCAACAACTTCTATCATTACGAAAACACTTTCTTCTGGGTTTACCTCTGTATTTGGAACTGCGATTACGGGTGCGAATAGTAAAACAGTGACAGTAGAAAAAGTAGGCGCTAGGTTCCAATTCAGCACCCCTGTTGGAAATGTACTAGATATCTTGGCATTTAGAACTGGGTCAGATCCAATCTTAACATTAAACAATGTGGCTGAAACGGGTAATATACCTTTAACACAGGTCGGTGATAGAAACTATCGAGACCCAGCATAGAAAACTTATAAATAAAGAGTATTAACGCAAGAATTTTTGGAGCAATAGATGGCAGGTGAAAAATCCTATTTAAGTGTACCACCAGATAGCACTGGTAAAAAAGTGCGTATGATTCCAACCGTTCGCGTTTTTTATTCTGGTAAAAACAGACTTCCTGAAACTACTGCATACGTTTGGTCTATCGGTGAAGAATATCCCATTACAGGGTTTGGTGATGTACACGTTCACGACGCTGTATATCTTGGTGATACAGGATATATCGATATTCATATTACAGACCCTGCATCATTAGCCGCGGGTGATCTTCCGCAAGCAGGAGATCTAATTCAATCCGATGATGCCACTTTTCAAAGCACATATGGACAAGTTGCTACAGTAACCGCCGCAGAATATCATTATTATAACGTGAATCAAATTGTTGGTACAGACAATCCATCGTATGGATGGGAAATTGATAAATTTGGTT
>Ga0208644_1002267_pt1 | contig 15458 bp, 24 predicted proteins | sample VirMetDEL_Nov_18_FD_184517 | JGI IMG/M metagenome (GOLD analysis project Ga0208644, IMG submission 184517) | Aqueous microbial communities from the Delaware River and Bay under freshwater to marine salinity gradient to study organic matter... | ecosystem: Environmental > Aquatic > Marine >... | reverse complement strand
AGCGTTGTCGTACTCGCCATCAACGTATGGCACATGGAACACCTCTACATGGGACAACGGCATTTGGGGTCAGGACACGATCATTAGCAACAACTGGCAGGGCGTAACCGGCATCGGTTACTGCGCCGGTATCCAGCTAAACAGCACTAGCAAAAACTTGCAGTTGCAATGGGCTTCCACAGATATCGTGTATCAAATCGGATGGGCTGGCGTATAGAAAGCAGCCCCGAAGTGGGCGAATGGGTCTGCTCCCAGACTGGAGGCGGCTATCATGACGCTCGCTCCAACGCCCTTGGGCTACGCCAAAACGACGAATTGGTGGCCGGTGTGGTGTACGAGAACTGGAATGGTCGCTCCGTCGTATGCCACATAGCGGTGCAGGGGAAAATGACCCCTGCCTACCTCGCGGCCATATTCGACTACCCCTTCAACGTCTGTGGGGTTGACAAAATTATCGCTCCCGTGTCAAGCGGGAATAGCAAAGCATTGCGATTAGTGGGTAAAATGGGGTTCACCGAGGAAGCGCGTATCCATAACGCCGACACCGACGGGGACATCGTGTTTTTAACAATGGCACGGGAGTCGTGTCGGTTTTTAGGAAGGCGTTATGGGCAAAAAGTCACCGAAACCACCTCCGGCACCTGATTACGCTGCTGCCGCACAGGCGCAGGGTCAGGCTAACTTGGATGCGGCCCGTCTAACCGCTCGCATCTCCAATCCTAACGTATCCACGCCCTACGGCGGTCAGCGCGTCACATTCGGCAAGTCCGTGTTTGACGAGGCTGGCTACAACAAAGCGATGGAGGATTACAACAAGCAGCTTGAGGCGTACAGCCAGCAACAGATTGAAGGCGCTGGAGCCATTGACCGCGATGGCGATATGTACATGGGTGGAGTGTACGGCGGCGGCGTTAGCCGTGTTGGCGGCGTTCCGAAGCCGATAGCCCCAACTCGTGAACAATTTACCCAAATGACCGATCAAGATACGCCCTACATTGAGCAGTATCTTTCGCCCGAACAACAGAAAATTTTAGAGGCCCAGCAGCGAGTTGACCTTGGGCTTGCCGGTCTTGGCGAAACCGCCCTAGGAACCGCACAGCGCGTTATAGGGCAACCTTTCCAGCCTAACCTTCGTAATCTGCAAACCGAGCTTGGCGGTTACGGTCAGGTGCAGGGTGCGCCCGACCTAATGGGCATGGGGCAAGCCGGAGCCAACGTCAACGCTTATGAGTTTGGCGGTGCGCCTGACCTGTTCGGCTATGGCCGCGCCGGTGGCGGCCCTGCCGGTGGTTTGTACGGCATGGCAGGCGGTGATGTCGGCCAGCTTCAACAGCAAACCGGCATTGATACCTCGGGCGTTGCCAACGTGCAGTACGCCCCTAACCTCTCGCAGTTTGGCTATGCGCGTGGCGAAGTCCCAACGGAGCAATTACAGCGTGGTATTGATACCTCTCAACTGGCTGCCATGCCTGTATCCGCTGGCACCACGGGCCAGCAGGCGATCCTTTCGCGGGTCATGCCGCAGATTCAACAGCAGCGTCAAATGCTGGAGACGCAGTTAGCCAATCAGGGTATCCCGCGTGGCTCGGAGGCGTACAACCGCGCCATCACCGAACAACAGCAGCAAGAAAACGACGCGATTCAACAAGCCGCCCTCCAAGGGTTGCAGTTGGATATGCAGGCCCGCCAACAGGGCTTTGGCGAGCGTCAGGCACAGGCGCAATTTGCCAACCAAGCCGCTCTTGGGCAGTTTGGTATGGGTACGACATCAGCCGATGTGTTCAACCGCGCATTGCAGCAAAACGTCGGCACGGCGTTGTCGCAGCAGCAGGCGCAGAACATGGCGCAGCAACAAGACTTTGCCCAGCGCGTAGCCGCAGGCGAGTTTGGCAACGCCGCCCAACAAGCGCTGTTTGGCGCTGGCGTCCAAGGCCAGAATCTTCGCAACCAAGCGATTGCCCAGAACTTTGCACAGGGCCAATCAGCCCAGCAGATGCAAAATCAGGCTGTCGCGCAAAACCAAGATGCCGCCCTTCGCGCATACCAAGCGTTGCTGTCGGGTCAGGGTCAAGCGTTTGGTCAGCAGATGGATGTGCAGGCCGCCCGCAACGCAGCCTTGGCGCAAAACCAAGCCATTGCCGCCCAACAGCAGCAGATGGCAAACGCCGCGCAACTTCAGCAGTACAACCAAGCCCTGCAAAACGCACAGTTTGGCAATACGGCTCTGCAACAGTCGTTGCAGCAGCAACTTGCCTTGCGTAACCAGCCGATCAACGAGATCGCTGCGCTTATGTCAGGCGTCCAAGTCAATATGCCGCAGTTCCAAGGCTACCAAGGCGCCAACGTGGCAGCGGCTCCGGTGTTTGGCGCAACGCAGGCTGCTGGTGATTACGCGCAACGTAACTATGCCAACCAAGTTGCTAACTACAACGCTCAGATGGGGCTTTTGGGAGGCCTTGCCGGTGCCGCAGGCACAGCGGCTGGCGGCGGCTTCTTCGGCAAGCCATTCGGTTAATGGGGTAGCAAATGAACGGTCGATACCAAACCTTTAGCGGCCCGATGTCACGCCAACAAAAGCTGGCTAATGCCCTTCAACAACGTGGTAGCGCGGATAACTTCACGCCTCCCCAAGATATGCAATACACGCCAAACCCGATGACGATGGTTCCGGCGCAACCGCAGTTTGGGCGCACGTTTCCTAAGACCCCGTTAACCCAACCCAAGCCCAAGTCACCCGGCATGACCACCCCGCAAGGCGGTAGTTACAGAGGGGATTTTGAAAATGCAGACTAAGTTTGTCCCGACCTATCAAATGCCCTCTGAGTACGACCGTCAGGCTGCCGAGGCTCGCCGTCGTCAAGCGATGGCAGAAGCCCTTGAAGCACAGGCTTATCAGCCGCTTTCGGGATCGGATGCCCCAACCCCTGCCGCTGCCCCGCTTGTGATGGCGTTGCAATCGTTCTTGTCTGCCCGTCAGCGCAAAAAGGCGATGGAAGAAGCAACCAAGGCCGAAGAAACCGAAAGCGAATACGGCAGACGTATGCTCGGTCGGTTGCAAGGTGGCTACACTTATCAGCCGGACAAAGAGCTTGAGCAGCAGATGGCTAAGAAGCCGGAAGAAACGCTCACGCAATACAACGAGCGTATACAAGCCACGCCGTTTACCGCTAAGGCTGCTGCGATTCCTGAACAAACCGAATTGGGCGAAGTTACGCGCCAATCGCAGTACCGCAAATCGCCTGACGAAGTGTTTGGCATGGCAATGACGCCGGTCGGCACGGCTGCGTTGAAACGCGCACCGATGCTCGCCGCTGCCCTTGAGCGATCCATGACGCCTGCTGAAATGGAAGAATTCGGCACGACCGTGGTTCGCACAAAAGACGGTAAGGCCGTCATTGTTGGCAAGCGCGGCACGGTTAAAGAGCTTGGCGTTGAATTGCCGGAAGAAGGCGGCATTACGCCTTATCAACAAGAAATGCTTGACCTTAAACGCCGTGAAATTGGCTTGCGTGAACGGATTGGCGCTAGTCGTGGCGGTAAAGCGCTTTCTCCGACTGTTCAAAAGGAAGTGTTTGAAACGGATGAAAACATCCTTGCCACGGAAACGGGCATTGACCTTCTCAATCAAGCGCGTCAATTAAGTGACAAGTCGTTTGAAGGGTTAGGTGCCGGTCAACGCGCTCAAGCCGCCACGCTGCTGCCGGATGCGATTGAGCCTGCTGGAGCCAAGGAAACGCTTGAGTTTGATTTGTTGCTCAAACAGCAAGTGTTACCGCAGTTGCGGGCAATTTTCGGCGCGGCTCCGACTGAAGGCGAACGCGCAATCTTGTTGGAACTTCAAGGTTCCTCGAGCCTGCCAATTAAGACACGTAATGCCGTGCTTGATCGTGCGTTGCAGGCAGCCGAGCGTCGATTGCAATTCAACCGCCAAAAATCCTCTCAACTTCGTGAAGGAACGTATTTCAACGTTCCGTCGCCTGAGTTGCCAGAAGGTTTTGACTTGGAGCAATAAGCATGGCTCAGTCAATGGAAGGTCGCACCGCAGTCAATCGCAAAACCGGCGAGCGCATTGTTTACCGCAATGGCCGCTGGGAGCCGGTGCAACAGGCCGCCCCTGCGCCACAAGCGCCAGAAGCGCAGCAGCCGCAAGGCCCGTCAATTAGCGATCAAATCCGCACGTTACCGCAAGATATGTTGCGCCAAGGCGGTCTTGCCGCCCGCAACATTGTCACGGGCGTTACAGGCATTCCCGGCATGGCTGCCGATGCCGCCATGTCTTTGTACAACATGGCTTCAGGGTCAAACCAGCAAATGCCATCAGAGGCTTTGCAGCAGACCATGACGCGCATGGGTTTGCCAGAGGCCGAAACTAACCTTGAGCGCGGTTTGGGCGTTGTGCAGTCGGCTATGGCGGGTTCTCGCGTCCCTATGCCGCAAGTTGGCCGCCAAGCCCCCGCCAATTTCCAACGCGCCCCCACGACCGCAGAGCGCGAGTTTGCCAAGGCGCAGCCCTCGGGTTACGTCGTGCCGCCAGCGTCCGTAAAGCCCTCTATTCGCAACGTAGCGCTAGAGAGCGTGGCGGGCAAAGCAGCAACGCAGCAAATCGCATCTGGCAAGAACCAAGACATTACCAATGCTCTTGCCGCCCGATCCGTTGGGTTGTCTGAAAACCAACCCATTACGCAAAAGGCGCTTTCTGACATCCGCGCCCAAGCGGGTCAGGTTTACAAAGATCTCAAGCAAACCGGACGAATTACCGCAGACCGTCAGTTTTTTGACGATTTAGGTGGCGTTCGTGAAACCACGGCTCGCATTGCAAAAGACTTTCCAGAGGCAGACGTTGGTTCTGCCGCTGACATTGATAAATTAGTCAAATCCCTTGCCAAAGACTCGTTTGATGCTGAGTCGGCTGTGGATTACATCAAGGAGCTTCGTAAGGCCGCTAACAGCAACCTTTCGGGCATGAACTCTGCCGATCCCTCTAAGCGATCATTGGGGCAAGCCCAGCGTGATGCGGCAACAGCCCTTGAGGAAATGGTTGGCCGTCATTTACAGCAAATTGGGCGGCCCGATTTAGCCCGCAAATTTGACGATGCTCGACGCACTATTGCCAAGACCTACACGGTAGAGGGGGCGCTAGAAACAACTGGCAACGTCAATGCTTCCAAACTAGCAGCATTGCTTCGCAAAGGAAAACCGTTGTCCCCAGAACTTGAAACAGCGGCTCGTTTTGCTGGCGCTTTCCCCAAAGCCGCAGCAGTTCCCGAGAAATCAGGCAGCCCCGGCGTAAGCGCGCTAGATTTTGCGATGACGGCAGGCGGCGCGGCCACATTGCCTTTCATTGGACAAGACCCTTACCTCGCTTTGACTTATCCCGCATTGCGATACGGCGCACGAAACATGGCGTTAAGCAAAGCATTGCAACGTGGTCTAACCAAGACCCCGCGACAATTACCGCAAGGAACCGCCGGAGCGATTGCAGGCGGCATGGCAGCACAGGAGTAATGACAGATGTCGTTTAACGGTTCCGGTACATTTCTCATCAATACGGCGGGTCAGCCTGTCGTATCAGGCACCGTCATTAGCAGCACGGCCTTTAACGCCCTGACCGCTGACCTTGCCACGGGTCTTTCTACCTGTTTAACCAAGGACGGGCAAACCACGCCGACCGCTAACATCCCGATGGGTAACAACAAGGTTACCGGGCTTGGCGCAGGAACGGATGCCACGGACGCTTCTACGCTTGCCCAAGTGCAAAGCACGGTCGTTAAATTGATCGGCTCGGTATCCGGCACAAACACGATCACAGGCTCGCTGACGCCTGCTCTTGGGGCTTATGCCGCAGGCCAAATGTTTTACTTTGTGGCCGCTGGCGACAATACCGGCGCTGTCACGCTTAACATCAACAGCCTCGGCGCAAAGAACGTCACCAAGAACGGCACAACAGCATTGGCCGCAAAAGACATCAAGTCAGGCCAAACGGTCGTTGTGGTGTATGACGGCACTCGTTTCCAAGTTGTAGGCACATCGTTAGCGGGAACAACAACTTCTGCATTAACCGCTCTTGGCGTTAATGCTGGCGATAGCGTTACAAGCGGAAATTACAACACAACCATTGGATATGATGCCGGAACGGCAATTACATCTGGGAATGGCAATACGCTTGTTGGCTTTGAAACAGGACTTAATGTTTCAACCGCATCTGGCAATACATATTTTGGTTATAGCGCTGGCCGCGATGCCGCTAACGTCTCTTTCAATACATTTATGGGGTATCTTTCGGGATACAACATTGGTGGCGGTTCAAACGTAGCTGTTGGTCATGCTGCATTGCAAGGAGCAGGCGGCAATAGCGCTTATGACAATACTGCCGTCGGTTTCCAATCCCTGTATGTAATTACGTCTGGAAACCAAAACACAGCCGTTGGGCGTGGATCAGGCGATTCGGTTACGACCGGAGCTGGAAACACAGTTGTTGGATATGCCGCTGGTAGCGCATTGACCAGCGCCAATTTCTCAACTGCTATTGGCCTTGAAGCCATGCTGACTGGAAATTACAACAATTCCTTGTCAGTTGGTTTTGACGCACAAGTTACCGGCGCAAACTACGGTCGCATTGGTGACACTAGCGTAGACGTTTACGCCAAGAGTTTTAACAACACCTCAGACGCCCGCGATAAAGCTGATATTCAAGACACTAACCTTGGACTTAGCTTCATCATGCAGCTTCAGCCGCGTATGTACCGCTGGGATTTCCGCGAATCATACCGTTCGCCTAAGCCTGCTGCCGATGCTCCGAAAGAAGAATGGGACGCATGGCGTGAGGCCAACAAGCTGTCCAACCTGACCCATGACGGTACGCACAAGCGTAGTCGGTTCCACCAAGGTTTGGTGGCGCAAGAGGTCAAGGCCGTTATGGACAGCATGGGCGTGGACTTTGGCGGGTTTCGCGATTCTGAAGTCAACGGTGGTGACGCCCAAATGGGTTTGGAATACATCCAGTTTATCGCCCCGTTGATTAAGGCCGTGCAAGAACTCAAGGCCGAGTTTGACGCTTACAAAGCCACCCACCCCTAGGAGCTAGATGATGGAAATGGCACGGGACATTGGCCGTCACGACGCGCAGATTGAGACCCTGCAAGCTGATATGGCCGAAATGAAGCGAGACGTACACGAAATTAAGCTGATGCTTGCCGAGGCGAAGGGCGGCTGGCGCACGTTGATGGCCGTGGGTGGTTTTGCCGCCGCCGTTGGGGCCGGTCTTGCCAAGTTAGTTGATTGGCTTAGTAAATGATTGAGACACTCCTTGGCGGTGTGTTTGGCGGGTTGCTTCGATTAGCGCCCGAAGCGCTTAAGTTTTTTGACCAAAAGAACGAGCGCAAACACGAATTAGCCATGCTTGAGGCTGAGATGCGGTTTGCCCAAGTCAAAGGCGAAATCGCTATGCGCCAAACCGAGGCGCAGATGACGATGGCCGAAGTAGACGCCATTGGCGAGGCGTTTAAGGAGCAGTCCCAAACCGCTCGCGCCGCCGGTAAGGTGGTGGCGGCTATATCAGCCCTCGTTAGGCCGTTTGTGACGTACCTCTTTGTGCTGGCCTATGCTGCCGTCAAAGTGACTGCGTTCTTAATTGCTCTTGAGCAAAACGGCGATTGGAAAGCCGTTCTTACGTCCATGTGGGGCGTAGATGATATGGCTGTGCTAAATATGATCCTGTCGTTCTGGTTTGTCGGCAGAGTCTATGAGCGCACTAGATGAGGCGTTGCCGATAGCCGCTGACCTTTGCAGGCACTTTGAAGGATTCAGAAGCAAGCCGTATATCTGCCCAGCAGGCTATCCCACGATAGGTTACGGCACCGTTTGGAAGCCTGACGGCACCAAAGTTACGATGGACGATGCGCCGATCAGCAAGACACAGGCTGATGAGTGGCTGTTATCGGAACTGCGAACCAACTACGCCGCTGGCGTATTGCGGGCATCCCCCGGCCTTATTGCATATCCCAAATCTTTGGCGGCTATGATAGATTTCTCATACAATCTTGGAGTTGCGCGGTATCGCGCATCTACTTTGAGAAGAAAAGTAGATAAACAAGATTGGGAGGCTGCAAAAGAGCAGTTGATGAGATGGACTCGCGGCGGGGGCAAAGTGCTGCCGGGGTTGGTGCGACGCAGACAAGCGGAGGCTAGCTTGTTATGAAGAAAATTCCAGTCGTGCAGATGAACGAGGGGTCATGGTATCGGGTTAAGGGCTACACCTATACCGAATGTTGCGACTGTGCGCTAACGCACAAAGAAGAGTACAGACTGGTTGACGGACACTTGGAGTGGAGAGCTGAGTTAGCCCCAGAAGTTACCGCTAGACGCCGAGAGGAACTTGGCATCACGGTTAAGAGGAAGGCTAAACGTGACCGTAAGAAAGGCGACTGACGAACAGATATTACAAGCCTTACGAGAGTGCCAAGGCGTTAGGTCGGCAACAGCGCAAAAGCTTGGGATCAATATTAGAACCTTGCTCAACCGCATACAGGATATGCACGGCAAGGGCATTAACGTTCCCGACTCTAATTTCAAGCAAAACACAGCCGTTGTGCGTGACGAGTTTGAGTTTACCCCGCTGCCGAACGACGACGTTCCCATCGAAGAACTGATTGAGCAGCGTAAGCGCAAGTTTTTGCATAAGCGCGAACACGAAGAAGCCGCCAAGCTCATCCCCATCAAAATCAAGATTGCAGGCCCGATTGGGCTGCTGCACTTCGGTGACCCGCACGTTGACGACGATGGCTGCGACATTGAGGCGATAGAGCGCCATACCGCCCTCGTAAACGCCACAGAGGGGCTGTTTGCCTGCAACGTAGGCGACACCACTAATAACTGGGTTGGTCGTCTGGCGAGGCTTTACGGCGATCAAGCGACATCTGCCGCACAGGCATGGCGGTTGGCCGAGTGGTTTGTAAACCGCTGCCGCTGGCTCTACATGATCGGGGGCAACCATGACCTATGGTCAGGTTCAGGCGATCCGCTGCGATGGATAGCGAAGCATCAGAACTCGCTTTACAAGTCGTCCGAGGCTCGTATCGCGCTGCGGTTCCCTAATGGCACAGAGGTTAGGGTCAACGCCCGCCACGACCATAGCGGCTCGTCCATCTGGAACCCTGCCCACGGCCCCATGAAAGCCGCCCTGATGGGTACACGCGATCACCTATATGTCGCAGGCCATAAGCACGAATCAGCCTACAGCGTTCTAAAAGATGCAATATCTGGCATAACGATGCACACGATGAAGGTGGCCTCGTACAAGATTTATGACCGTTACGCCAAGGAGCGTGGCTTTCGTGACAACTGCCTGTCACCTTGTGCGCTGACGACCATCAACCCTGACTTGCCTAACAACCATCCAGACTTAATTAAAGTGTGGTGGGAACCCGAAGAAGGCGCGGAATACCTAACATGGCTACGCAGTCGATAGAGTGGGCCAAGTTTGACCCGTGCCAGATGTGCGTGTTCTTTTGCCCCGCTAACGGGGAGGGGTATTTCTGTTCGCACCCCGAGGTAAAGGATTACTTAAAAGGGGTCTGCAAGTGCGAAGGCCGCTATTTCTTGCAAACCCGCTCGTTTAAGTGGCCGCCCGAGGGGGATGGCTGAGGGAGGTAGGGTCGAACTACCATTGCCAGAGTCAAAGTCTGGTGACTTGCCAGTTAGTCGATCCCTCAACCGTTATTGCTGAGTCCATATCTCCCATTCGTCTAGCAGCCACTTTGCTTCACGGTGTAAGCCGTGGCGATGCAATTGTTGCACAACGAAAAATATGTCCATTGGCTGCCCATAACCCCAAGGCGCTGCTTTTAATTCCTGCTCAAACGCCTCGTCCTCGTCGTCTACCATATATCGCGCCCTCCACGGCAGGATCGCCAGTTAGGGGCTGGCACGGAGCGCCATTCACGGTCACGGTTAGCCTTGAGCTTGCGGAATAAGTCGATAATCCATCTCATACGGCCACCATAACGCGCTGTGAGCGTCCAGAAGCGCCTTTGCGCCTGCCGTCGTACCGTATCAATCCCTTTTCAGCCAACGCCTTAAACCGCGCCGTAACGCTGCTGTAAGCAAGGGTTGGATGGGTGGCTCTAACATCGTCGCTAATGCAACCTGACGCACCGTAGTCCTTAATAGTTTCATAAACGAGTTGCTCTAATCGGCTGGTGTCTATAGATCGTGCCGCTGCTTTACTGGTGTCTGGGCTGTTGGGGCGAAAGAGCTTGTAGTCACTTGTGCCGAAAACTCGGCTGAATACGTCTTGGATGGTGAGTTCCAGCGTGGCAAGGGCATCTCTGTCTTTATCCAGCTGGGGTCTTTCCATAGTAATCGGTTGTTCGGATAGGCTAGCCATTGTCCTGATTCCTCTACGATGATGTGGTGGTTTTTGTGCTGATCGGGGACTTCTGACCATCCCCCGTTGCACCAATCGACGGTAAACAGGTAGTTGCCGTGTCGTATCTTCTTGTCTCGTCCCATGCAATCCACGGCGTGATTGCGTAGGAAACTGAATTCGTGAACCGTGCAATGGCGGCTGAAGCTGTCCCACCACACGCATACCTCTAACGGCAACGGGTCGCACGGTTTAGAGCAGATCATGTGGATGGGGACTCTGGCCCATTGTGCGCCGCACTCCAGCATGACTTGGAACATGGGGACTCGGGCTGGCTCGGCTCGAAAGCCAAAAACGGTGCAGGGCGTAAATTCCCCATGCCCGCTTTTCTCGTCAAACAAGAACTCATTACGGACGTAAGCGGTAACGTAAGGCGTGTCTACAAGGAACGTCATGCACCCCTCGCACGTATAACGTCTGCAATAAACCCTGCGCGGTATTTTTCTAGTTCAGTTAGCGCTTCGCTTGCAATTTGAACGTCACACACCTTTGCACACGCTTCCCGCTCGGCTGCGGCAACAAAGTCAGCAAATTCTTGAAGTTCTTGCCAGCCGTCCTCATAGGGTTCTGTAAACGCAATGGTTAAGCCAGCCTCTCGCGCCATGCGGATGATGTCGTCGCGGGTCATATCAATCCCTCTTTGCGTAGTTGTGCAATGGTTCGCACCATGCCCTCAAGGTGGGCTAGGCGCACATAGTCGCGGTCAAGGTCGGTGCGAAACCGGCGGTCTATCGCGTCGTGGCAAGCGCTACACGCCCACGCACCGAGCAGATCGTCTGCCTTCATGCCCATGCCGCTAACCCCTGATAGGCGTATATGCGCCAGCACAGTCGTTTCGCTGTTGTGATTGCAGATGTCCGGCAAACGCACCGTGCATCCACGCCCTTTTGCTTCATTCCGTAGGTTCATCGTGATAACAACATCGCAAATGCAGCGCCAATTACTAATCCAAAAAAGAAAATTGCATAAGGATCATTCACAAGATGGCTCCGGTATCACAATGCCCATATCAGCGCACTTGGCGCTAATAAACTCTAGGTAATCGCTAAACTCTTGCTTGTTCAGCCGGGATGATCGCTTGACCGGCTTGACCTTCTTGCGGCCCATGCCCTCCAGCGTCTCCCAACCAAAGCACTCACCGAGGAAGTATTCGTGTAGGTCGTTAGGCGTCCACCCCTCAAGGTTGCCTGCCTCTATGACGCACGGATACACCACGCCCCAGAGGAAAGCGTTTTGCTGGTTAGTGCGCGGCCTGCGGAATTCCTCAACGGTCACCACCCATGCGCGTGACTCGTCAAGTTGACGCACCAAGACCGCCACCGAATTGACGATGGCTGACTTCGGAGTGCCGTTAGGAAATATGCGCTTCACGCATCCACTCCTTGCCGTACTCCACATCAGTCCAGTCGGCAAACCACGGGCCGCCACGGGTGAAATGCACCGCTATGGGGTTCGGGCAATCATCTTTCGTATGCCAACCTTCAAGGTAATTCCACGCTATCGGTAATTCCCCAATGGCATCGTCTGTAAGCCATTGAAATCGGTGCAGATACATACCCGTCTGCGTGTTGACCACTTCGGGCGTTAGGCTCTTGACTTGTTCATGCCCACAGTTGATAAACATGAAGCTAGACCAGTTCTTTCGTGGGTAGAGATGTTGCGCTTTGTTGTCCATCTTGACGGTTTCAGTAGGCCGGTAGTCGTGCTTTACAAGAAAGCAGGCTTTTGCCCCGTCGGCGTAGTCAAGCAATCCCGCAACGTCCCCCCTGAAAAGAAAATCGCAGTCCACAAATACCGCCCAGCCGTTGTATCCGGCGAGATACGGCGTCAGGAACCGGGTAAAAGAAAATTCCGTAGACGACAGCGGATCAGCTTGTCGCGTATACAAGCCACGACTCCGAAGTTCTGACTGCACAATAGGTTTGATGTCCACTGGGATTGAGGTATGCCGCAGGATTGACCTACGGCACACCTGATAAGCGATGTCCTCACGGCTATCCCAGCCGATGAACACGCGCAACTCAGAAGGGGGTGTCAAGGTCATCCCAATTCTTCTCAGTTATCTCGGGCTTCTTCGTCGGCTGACGCTGCGGCTCGCCAGTACGAGCCAACTTGCCCTCGCCCTTCGGCTCAATCTTAATGCTCATATACTTATCGCCTGTCTTTTGCGAGGACTTGATCCAAGCTGACAGGTTGTAGTCCACGTTGTTAATCACCGCCGAGCCACGGTAGTCAGGGCGTTTCTCGTTGCCGTCCTTGTTGTTCTTAAACAGGACGCCTTTCATGTTCGGGTCGTAATCAGGCACGGTTCTGCTCCTTTGCTATTTGAATGTATTTCTTAATGGCTGACCGTTCCTTGGCTGTCATAGCGTCGGCTACGGCGATGTAAAGCTCATGGTCGCTGTTGATTTGGTCATGGACGCCCAACACCGCTAGCGCGATGTCCTTCTCCTCGGCGTCTAGGTCAAACGCTGCGCGGAACTGTTTGACGAAGGCATCCCGCTTTACAGGGTCAACCTCCTTGCCCATATCGCCCCTAGGATCGTTCGTAAAGCCTTTGCGGCCTTGGGCTGCCTCTGCGTCATCGTCCACCTGTGCAAGCCCCACAATGGCCGCTAATGCGTAACGGCGGGCATAAGTAATGCCAGAGCCTTGCCCCTGCGGGCTGGCGTCTTTCGTCAGCACCGGCATCTGGCCTGCAATCCACTCGCCCGAGGCGTGGGCTAACGTCGTTACCAACATCAGCCCTTGCTCGGTCATCTGCGTGGTCTGGATCACCGACAAGCCGTTAGCGGCTAATTGCTTACGACAAGCATCCCAGCATGACGCAAGGTCAGCGTACTTGCTCTTAAAGAACGGGTTGCTGCTGTCCTTCAGCGCCCCCGTGATGTCGGCTTGGGCTTTGCTTAACGCGGCGGCCAATGCGCCTATGGTTTCACTCTGCATCTTCTTGCTCCTTTAGTTCTGCTAATGCCTTATTGCAGGCTTCTATACGTTCTTGTTCTTCCAGTTCTTGCATCAGTTGGTCTTGGTGATGCCACCAAGTCATATCGTCATCGTGCATGACTAATGCGCTCCTCTGCCGGGGTGCAGCCACCGTCGCCGCACGGGTCGTTAATCGCTGCTATGGCGTATAGCGCCACAATGAGGATGGCTTGGGGTAACCAGCGGCTCATCGGCCTTCATCCCACGGGCCGTTGACCTCGGCATCGGTTTCCGCAATTTCGCGGAGCGTCTCAAGCTGGTAATCGGACAACTCGTCCAAATCCATCTGGATGTCGTGGTTGAGCGTGGTGGGCTTCTTGTCGCTATCGAGGAATATGCCGATCAGGTCGGCCCCCTCAAGCGAGATGTCGCCGTCCAAGTCCTGTGCGTACTCAACGCGGACTTCAAACTTGCTGCCGAGGGCGTAAAAGGTGCCGAAGGCGTGGAAGAAATTGTTTTTAAGCATTTCTGTTGCTCCTGTGTTGTTTCTATCAACGATTGCATTTTACCAGAGTTAACAAACAAATCAATAGTACGAACTCCAATAACGCTCTTTGTAAACGGGCTTGCCGCTAGACATCACGATTGGCTGCTCGTAATACGCTGTCGCGCTCTGGTGAATCTTCACGCTCGGCGAACCACCCACCATGCTGACCCGTCTTGAAAACGCTTCGCCAATGAACATACCGGGCATTGGCTTGGTTTTTCCGCACAAATACCCTTCTTCTTCACGGCTCTGGGCAATTTCCCGCAGCTCAATTGTTTGGCCGCGAACACCCACAACCTCGTAGTACTCAACATTGGTTTGCTCGTAACCCCAACTGGTTCTAAACACCTCGCCACCAACCAACTTGTGAGGCGCAGATCGGGCTTTACGTCGCTCGGCTACCATCGCTTTGTGGGCTTCTAGGCTTTCCACTTGCGATTTGATTTTCTCGGCTAACCGCTCAGCAGAACCAAATATGTAATGCCATAACGGCTTGGTCGCTTTACCGGCAAACGCCATCGCAACGATCTTGCCGCGCACTTCGTGGGTGTAAACCACAAACTCCGTGGCTTCGTGAATGTAATGCAGCGAGTAGCTGGCCGGGATATGTCGTTCTTTCTTCATCTCAAGTACCTCTCTGTGGTATCAAAATCAACAACGATAGTTTACCAAGGTTAATACATTTGTCAAGCGGCTTTAGCAGGAAAACGCAAATATTCAAACATTTTTATTTCCCGCTCTAACGCCTCACGCGAACAGCTGAAGTGCTGGTGAATTTCGCTATAAAACACCAGCATCGGAACTGCCATTTCGCAATCTTCCTCCCACCATTGCGGCTTGGGGGCATACGAACTGGCTATCTGTTTGGCCCATTCGGGTAGTTGCGCTTGGCGTTCGGGCGACAACCAAATGCCACCGTGACCAGCCGTGAACACTTGAACAATGCCGGGGGCTAACACTTTTTGCTGTTGGACAGCGCCCCAAGGCGAATACTTGATGACTGACTCTTTCATATCAACCTCTCTATGGTTAATCACTATCTACGGTGCTATGTTAACACAAGTTAAGTATCCGTCAATAGCAGATAGGTACATGTTTCGCTATGTAGTTTCTGATTGCAGCAAAGCGTAACCCAAGTTAACATACAAAAATGGACATACAAACAGCATTAAAAGTTTTTGGTTCACCCGCAGGAATTGCCCGAGCGTTTAAGGTCACAGCGCCTGCTGTATCGCGTTGGATACGCAACGGCAAGGTGCCGCAACAACGGGTGTGGCAGTACAAGGCTGGGCTGGTCAAAGCGCCTAAAGGACGTTAGTGGACGCTAAAACGAAAAGCCCCCGAGGAGGGGGCTTGACGCTGCCGGGGGAATGGCATTACGCTGAGGTTGCAAGTCGGCGTAGATGTAGTTTAGTCCTGTTAATGGACTTGTCAACCTACCTATACGCCTCGGCTCATCTGGTCGGGGAAACCACGCGCAGACAGGGCTTAAATCTAGACCGGGGCAGCCAGCCTCTAGACACGCAGCGTATAGCGGGGAAGCGTGAATGGCACCGGGAAACC
>Ga0208644_1002266_pt1 | contig 15462 bp, 10 predicted proteins | sample VirMetDEL_Nov_18_FD_184517 | JGI IMG/M metagenome (GOLD analysis project Ga0208644, IMG submission 184517) | Aqueous microbial communities from the Delaware River and Bay under freshwater to marine salinity gradient to study organic matter... | ecosystem: Environmental > Aquatic > Marine >... | reverse complement strand
CAACAACGGCACCTCTGACATTCCGCTAGTTAAGTTTCACAACAATTCAGACTTCAGTTTAGGAAATGCTTCTGGAAGCACAAAACTTTTCTGGGATGCTTCTGCGGAGTCACTGGGTATTGGCACGGCGAGTCCTAGTGGTTTACTAGAAACGAATACAACAGGAGACAATTTTACCTATCTTCGTTCTGGAGATGCAAATACGGTAGGAATAATCTTTGGCAATCAATCAGATTCCGCAACTGCATCAATACAAATGCTTCATTCAGACAATTCTTTGTCCATTAGAGGCTATAACAACACAGAGCGTATGCGTATCGACTCCAGCGGCAACGTCGGGATTGGGACGAGCACAAATCTTGCCAATGGAACGCTAAATGTAGAATCTAATGGTACGTCTGTTCTACAAGCAAGGTCAGATACTGCTGGTGTAAACGATGGCGATACTACAGTTGTTGTTTCTAGGGCATTAAACAGCACTGCTGGCAAATGGGCTAATGCTATATATCGCGGTTATAGTCATGCTTGGTCTTACGGAAGTAGTGCGGCAACTTCTGAAGCCATGCGTATCGACTCAAGCGGAGCCTTAATACTAAATCCTAATAACGCAACTCGTGGTTTAAAAATCACAACTACGCAAACTACTGCTGTTGGTGATACGACCACTTATGACACCATAGGCGCAGGCTATGGTCGGCACATCTTCAAAACTGATGGCTCTGAACGCATGCGTATCGACTCCAGCGGCAACTTGCTGGTTGGTAAAACTGCTTCTGGAATTGCTAATCAAGGCGTAGAGTTTAGACCTGGCGGTCAGGTTTTTGGTACACAAGACGGTTCATACCCATTACTTCTTAACAGATTAACTTCAGATGGTGATATAGCTCAGTTCCGCAAAGATGGTACCACATTCGGGAGTATTGGCTCTAACTCAGGTAATATGTACATAACCTCTGTTGACGTAGGACTACTGTTCAACTCAGGATCAAATCAAATACTGCCTGCTGCTTCCACAGACATATCAGACGCAACCAAAGATTTAGGATCATCAAGCGCACGCTTCAAAGACCTCTACCTGTCAGGCGGTTTACGTGGTGATACAACATTTAGCAACAACGCGGGCACTACGGAGTACGCCAGATTTGACTCAGACGGCAACGTCGGGATTGGGACTACGAGTCCTACTTTTGCTTCAGGGTCTGGACTTGAAATTGAAAAAGCTGGTACAGCAACTATACGTCTGCAAGACACAACCAATACTGCTAATGGAGAAATTCGTTCTGGGCCAAGCGGTATTGAATTTTTTAGTGGCGCTTATGGGACTAGCGGCGACCCTTTTAGTTTTTCTGTTTCAGGCACAACGGCGTTAACCATCGACTCCAGCGGCAACGTCGGAATTGGTGTGCTGAATCCTGCTTATAAATTAGACGTAACTGATTCTACTAATGCCTCTATATCTGCATTGCGAACTGGTGTATCACGAATTGTAATTTCAGCAGAAGCCAGCAACGAAAGTCGTATTGAAGCTCGTGGAGCAACAAGTGGTAGTACATTAACTTTTTACACAGGAGCTTCCGCAGGAGCTACAACCGAACGCCTCCGTATCGACTCCAGTGGCAACTTGCTAGTTGGTACTACTTCTGAATCAACATGGGAATCAGCCGCAGGATTTAGAACAAGAAGCTCAGGCTCCACGACTATAACTCGTGACGGTAATCCGCCTTTGTATGTCAACAGGCTTAACTCAGACGGGACGATTTTGCAGTTCCAAAAAGGGACGACTGTCGTCGGCAGTATTGGTACCACAACTGATAACTCACGGTTTAGGCTTCTGGATACCAGTAATCGTGGTTTTGTAATTCGCACAGCAGACTCAGAAACTGCACTTGAGCCATCTACTACAACAGCACAGGACGGATATGGCTCGTTAGGAACAAGTGGCGCCCGCTGGAAAGACCTCCACCTGTCAGGAACAGGTTACATAGGAACCTCTGTCGGGATTGGTACGACAGCACCGGGTAGGCTCCTTGAACTAAAAGAAAGCTCTACTGGCGCTGGAGACGCAATCATTAGGCTCCGTGGACACGGTAATGACGCGAACAATACTCCTTTAGGCTCTTTAGAATGGTTTAATACTGATCCTTCTGGAGACCAGCCCGGAGTTGTTGCTGCTATTGAAGCGCAAAGCGATAACGCATCCGGCCACATGGGTAAACTTTTGTTCAAGACTCATGATGGCAGTGAAGGCGGTGAAGGAAGTAGCCCTGTAGAACGTATGCGCATCGACTCAAGCGGCAACGTCGGGATTGGGACGAGTACAGTAAACCGAAAGCTAGAAGTCTCTGGCGACAACAACGCAGGCGCAAAGGCAAATTACATCCGCATCACTGATACTGACACTACAGCCACGGCCGCCAATCAGCAGGGTGGCATTGAGTTCTACGCTAATGATGCAAGTGGTGGCGCAGGCGTTACAGCTAGCATGGAAGTGCTTTACGCAGGCTCAGGTGGAGGCGGTGAAATCACCTTTAACACTGCGGCTAACAGTGGTGCCGGTGTTGTTGAAGCCATGCGCATAGATGAAAACGGTAATGTCGGGATTGGGACTACGAGTCCCGGCGACTACCACCCGCTGTCTCAATTTGTTGTGGCTCAGTCTGGTGATGCTGGAATAACTATTGCATCAGGCACATCAAACGATGGCAGGATTTTCTTCGCTGATGGCACCTCAGGATCAGCAGAGTCAGAAGGCGTAATTGCTTATAATCATGCTGACAACTCTATGGCTTTTTATACCTCTGATTCAGAAGCCATGCGTATCGACTCCAGCGGCAACGTAAGCATGACTGGAGATTTAGCAGTAACAGGAACAATTACATCAGGCACGCTTGACGGCGGCACATATTAAAGGAATAAACAATGGCTTCAACTATTATTACAAAATATGGTTCAGGCGCTCCTCTAGCTTCTGATTTGGTGCGCGGTGAGCTAGCAGTAGATACAGAAAATGGACGTTTGTACACGGAAGATTCTTTAGGCGCAGTTGTAGAGATTGGAACTAATCCAACCACATTAGCTGTCGACACTGATACTCTTGTTGTTGACGCAGCTAATAATCGTGTGGGGATTGGTACTACCAACCCCTTAAAAGAACTGCACATAGCCTCATCTCAACCGGAGATACGCTTTGAGGACACGAGCGGTACGGTCAACTACGGTGACATTGTTTATACGGACGGACGCTTTATTATTGCTACTGATGGCGGGAACGCACAGGCTAGCTCAACTATAGAGTTTCAGGTCGATGGCACGGAGCGTATGCGCATTGATTCCAGCGGCAACGTGCTAGTAAAAACCGCTAACTCTGGCGCTGATGTTGAGATGCGTATTCAAAACACTGCGACAACAGCAGGCGATACAGCAACCCTATACTTTAACGTAAGTGGTTCAACATTCAATTCAGCTTTCATTGGTTCAAATAGAGATAACCAACTTTTACTTACTGCCAATAATCGCTCACAGCCTGATATGATTATTAATGAAGTGGGTAATATTTCTATAGGAGACTACTCTACTGAAGGCGCTAAAGTACATATAAGGACTGGAAACGCTACAACATATAACGCAGCAAGCGCAAGTGGAGCTGACGGCGTAAACCTTATTGTACATAACGATGATTCTACTGCAAATACTACAGCAGGTCTTATTCTAAGAACTCAAGTAGCTGGTTCTTTTGGAGACGCCAGAATTAATTGTATTGGAGTAAGTCAAAACAATTCAGCAATGACTTTCCACACAGAAAATGCGGGAACTATTGCCGAAGCCATGCGTATTGCCAACAGCGGCAACTTGCTAGTGGGGACTACTAGCGACCCCAATGGTTCTGAACGTATACGAGTCAGTGTCACCTCCGGCACTATTAACGGGATGTGTGCCGTCGCCACTACAACAGCAGGTGGTTCGGCTTTGGTTAATAGAAACTCCTCTAACACTTATGTAGGCGGTGTTACATTTACCGATACAGCGACCAGTTTTCCAACTTCATCAGACCAACGCCTCAAAGAAAACATCCTAGACGCACCTTCTGCTTCTGATGACATCGACGCTATTCAAGTGCGTTCATTTGACTGGAAGGCTAATGGGTCACACCAGAAGTACGGCATGATTGCTCAGGAGCTTATCACTGTTGCACCTGAAGCAGTGTATCAACCAGAAGACCCTGAAGAAATAATGGGCGTGGACTACAGTAAATTAGTCCCCATGATGCTCAAGGAAATCCAATCACTACGTGCCAGAGTCGCACAACTAGAAGGAGCTAACTAATATGGAAATAGTATGGGACGTATTCAACTGGCTGACAGCCACAGTAACCTTAGCATCAGTAGTTAGCGCCATGACCCCTACGGATAAGGACGACAAGATTGTAGCTAAGCTCAAGCAGTTCGTTGACCTACTTGCGGTCAACATTGGTCACGCAGCTAAGAAGTAACGTATGTTAGCAGAGGACGCAAAGACAGTTATAGACGGGTTCGCAGTTGGTGGTACAGTAGCAACTCTGGCTGGCTGGTTGCCACCCGTTGCGTCCCTGCTGACCATCGTGTGGCTCAGCATTAGAATCTGGGAATCAGACACAGTACAGAAGATGTTCAATGGTAGGGGCTAATGGAATACGTAGAACTCATATCTGCAATATGGCCTATATTTCTTGGGTTCGTAGTCCTCGTGTTGTCCATAGGTAAACTGATGTCCCGCATGGACGTCGTGGAAGACAAGATTAAAACTCTGTTTGAGCTATGGAACAAGTTTAATGATCGATAAGCTCATAGGACCCGTCACAAGCCTCCTAGACAAGTTCATAGAGGACAAGGACCAAAAGGCAAAACTAGCTCATGAAGTTGCTACAATGGCTGAGAAGCACGCTCTGGAACTTTCTCGTGCACAACTGGACGTCAACAGAATTGAAGCTAGCCATGCTAATATATTCGTCAGTGGCTGGCGGCCTGCTGTTGGGTGGGTGTGTGTACTTGGGATGGCAGGGAACTTCATGGTAATACCGTTTTCCAACTTTGTCCTTGCGCTACTGGAGATCTCCGTGAGAATACCTCTGATTGACACTGCAACCATGATGCCCGTGTTGATGGGTATGTTGGGTCTTGGGACACTCAGGACTTATGAGAAGAAAGCGGGGGTGTCTAAGTAATGGTAGGCATAAACATCAACATCCCGACTATAGATTTAACTGATTTTAATTTAACCGATGTTAAAACAGAAGATACTGCTAATAGTAAAGCAGCCGGTGTTGTTTCTGCATATACTATAGGTTTTCCTAATTTGTCCGACGAAGAAGTTGCGGCAATGTTGGGCATGGAGTACACAGGTGACCGTGACCAAGACCAGCTAGTGCAAGACGCGGTAGAACAAGCACGTAATCAAAACGCCATTGCAACAGGAACTGCTCCAAGTGCAGAAGAAATAGCAGCTAGGACCGCTGCTTTTGAAGAAACTATGCAACTCTTCAGAGATAATCCAGAAGAGATGTTTGCAAACTGGTTTGGTGAGTTTGACAAACGACGTTTTAGTGTTTCTGACATTCTTAGGATTGCTGCTTCTTTTGCAATACCGTTTGCTTCAGGCGCTATAGTAAATGCCTTGAATCTTTCTGGAGCTACTGCGTTTGCTACTGATCGTGTTTTGCAAGCTGCTTTTTCAGAAGTCGTCGGTAGTGATGTAGGCCCTGCTGTTTTAAGTTTTGGTTCTGATTTAGAAAGATTAGGGGAGCTTGCTGGTTTTATTGAGGTAGCTGACCAAGCAGGAGGAGCCTTAGATTCAATATCAGATATTGCAGAGTTTGTTTCACTTGCAACAACTACTGCTAGAACTCCTCAAAACATTATAGAATCTATAGAAAGCCAAAGTAAAGACGCTAGAGACGATGCTGAAGAAGAAGAAGTATCTTTATTACCTGATGCTGACCTACTAGGCAGAACACAGATCTTTGAAGGTGGTGTTCCTTCTGATGTATATATACCGGAAATGGAAGATCTGCCAATACCTGCTGTAGAAGAACTGCCTTTAGAAGAATTGACTATAGAACCAGTAACATTTGAAACAGATGCTGGAGGTGGTGGCGGTGCTCCTGCTGCTACTGCTGAAGCAGAACAACAGGCTGCTGAAGCTGCTGCTCAGGCAGAACAACAACCAGCAACCACAGCTACAACAACACCTGTAGGTCAAGAGTCGGACATTATTGATCTGCAGCATATCTGGGTATACTTAGGCAACGGTAGGTTCAGAAACATAAGGACAGGCCAAGAAGATACTGACCCTAACTACAGGGACATTGATTATCAAGAAGGCGAAGTGTACAGCCGTGGTGACGAAACACCAGTAACTGATGTTGCTCCACAGGAAGAACCTGAGGAAGACACGAGCCTCATTCAAGAAGTTTTTACGACAGGTCTTAGTGCTTCTGATATGGCTCAAGCAATACTTCAGGACAACATGGCAGACCAAACAGTAACCACTGGACAAGAACAAGGAGCGGCCACAGGTGGCACTGGTGGTGGAACAGAAGGTGGCACCGGTGCTGGAGAAGGTCCGGGTTCAGGTGACGGCTCAGGTGACGGCTTAGGTGTAGGCTTAGGCGGTACAGGTATGTTAGCTTCAAAAACAACCCCATTTAAACGAGACCCTTATACACCTCCTGATCTTCCTTTTGAGTGGGAACTTGTGGAACCAATAAGACTTTTTGACGTCATAGATTATAATAAAGCTCTGAGGAAAATTTAAGTATGACTTATTTAGAACTGGTAAACGGAGTCCTACGTAGACTCAGAGAAAACTCAGTAAGCACTGTTAGTCAGAATGACTACTCTGCGCTAATAGGGGACATGGTTAATGATGCCAAGAGGACTGTAGAGGACGCTTGGGACTGGTCTGCGTTGAGATCTACGTTGACAGCCACAACGTCTGCAAACGTCTTTAATTATGTTCTCACTGGTAGTGCCAACAGAATCAAGCTAATTGATGTTGTGAACGAGCAGTCCAATAACTTCTTAACGTACAAAGATTCACACTGGATGACTAATGCGTACCTCAATCAGGAAGCTCCTGTAGGCTCACCACGGTACTTCTCGTTTAACGGTGTTGATGCAAACGGCGACACACAAGTAGACCTGTATCCGCCTCCTGATGGCGTGTATGACATTCGTTTTAACTGTATTCTACGTCAGGGTGACTTGTCTAATGATTCTGATGTGCTCTTAGTACCTCACATGCCCGTGTTACATCTAGCACTGGCTATGGCTGCTAGAGAACGTGGTGAGACTGGGGGTAGATCAGCAGATGAACTCATGGCTTTTGCACAGAACTACTTGTCCGATGCAGTAGCTCTTGACGCATACAAGCACCCGGAAGAAACAGTTTACATGGCAGTGTAATATGGCTCAGCAAAGACAAAACATAACTATTGCTGCACCCGCGTTCAGAGGCCTTAACACGCAGGACTCACCGATTACGCTGGACGCTTCCTATGCTTCCATTGCGGACAACTGCGTCATTGACCAGTATGGTCGTATCGGATCACGCAAAGGATTTGCTGCTGTAACTACGGATACAACACCATTAGGTGGTAACAGTATTGAAGTCATTAAAGAGTACATAGATCCTGACGGGACTAATGTTGTATTCTCAGCAGGAAACAATAAAATCTTCAGTGGTACTGCTACGCTGACTGACGAAACACCCGTGGCGTACACTATTACTGCTAATGACTGGAAGATGGTCAACTTTAATGACAGCATCTATATGTTCCAACGTGCTCACGAGCCGCTTGTGTACTCCGCAGCGTCAGGTGCTGTACAACCGATGTCTTCCGTAGTCACAGCAGTTGGCACTCCTATAGAAGGTAATGAGGTTTTAGCTGCTTATGGAAGGCTGTGGGTGGCTGATACTGCGACTGACACCTCTACTGTCTACTGGTCTGACCTTTTGAACGGCTCAGCGTGGACAGGTGGTACATCAGGGTCAATTAACTTGAACAAAGTATGGCCCAACGGTATGGACGAGGTTGTGGCACTGGCTGCACACAATGACTTCCTGATTATCTTCGGTAAGAACGCTATTCTGACCTACAGAGGCGCTACGGATCCTTCCACGATGCAGCTTGCGGATACTGTGGCTAACGTGGGTTGTGTCTCAAGAGACTCTGTACAGCACACAGGTACTGATCTTCTGTTCATGTCCAACGAAGGCGTAAGAAGCTTGGGTAGGACCATACAAGAGAAGTCTCTACCTGTGCGGGACATCAGCAAAAACGTCCGTAATGACATACAGAACATCTTGAGTTTTCAAGTCACAAGCCCACTTAGGTCAATATACAGTCCAGAAGAAGCCTTTTATCTTTTGTCCTTCTCTGATTCCCAGTTAGTCTATTGTTTTGACATGAGATCACCAATGGAAGACGGGTCACACAGGGTAACTGTATGGCCTTCAACTACTATCAAAGCATTAGAAAGACTACAGGACGGTACAGTATACGTAGGAAATACTAATGGTATCTCAAAGTACACAGGTTATCAGGACTACGGGGAGTCATACCAGATGCGGTACTTTAGTAACCCCCTGACCTTTGGTGACAGCTCTAGGCTGAAGATGCTGAAAGAGATTATTTTGACAGTAATTGGTGGTCAAAGTACACCAATAAATGTCAACTGGGGTTATGACTACACAACGGCATATAACAAACAAAGACTTGTTGTTGATGCAGGTAGTGTTCTGGGTTACTTTGGTGTTTCTGAGTTTGAGATCGACAAAACAAAAGATTCTAAATGGGCAGAATATAGCTCTTCAATTCTTATTGATAGACCAAAAACTAAAACAACAGGTACGGGTACAGTAGTGACAATAGGACTTGAAGCGGAAATTAATAACAGTGCTTTATCAGTACAGGAAATAAACATTCAAGCATTAATCGGTAGGATGATCTAATGAGTAATTACACACAAACCACCGACTTTGCAGTCAAAGATACTTATGCTACTGGAGTGGCTGCAAAGTTAATTAAAGGTTCAGAGTTTGAAGCAGAGTTTAATGCAATATCAGTAGCAGTGGCTACTAAAGCAGACATACTGAACCCTACGTTTTCAGCAGACGTGACTGTGACTGGTACACTGACTGCTGGCACTATTGAAGGAGGACTCTACTGATGCCTACGCCAGATTGGAGCAGTTTTTTCTCCGGTTTATTTAATCTTGGTCTGACAACCGAAGGTTCCCGGAGGATGCAACAAGCGTTGGGTGCTTTTGGTACACAAGCCCAACAAGGTTTAACTGACATAGGACGAGAAGCACAACAGGCATCTCAGTTCGTGCCTTTTACTGTCGCAAGTCAAGTAGGGCAAGCAATGTCTGACCCACAGGGCGGCTATGCGCTAAACTTGTCTCCTGAACAAGAAGCGCTACGCCAAGCACTCTTTGGTGGTTCTCAGGCGCTCGCTGGACAAGCCACAGCAGCCTATGATCCTATGTTTGCTCAGCTTGCGCAGCAGGCTTACGGTGGTGTGTCCCCGCTTCTTACACAGGCTCAGGCGGCATCAGAAGCTGCTGGTTCTATGGACAGAGCTGCTAGAGAACAGCAGATCTATGGACAACTTAGGGCGCTACAAACGCCTGAAGAAGAACGTCAGCGGTTAGCTTTAGAAAATCGTCTGGCAGGTCAGGGTCGCTTAGGTGTACAAACGGCACAGTTTGGTGGCACACCTGAGCAGCTTGCTATGGCTAAAGCTCAGGAAGAAGCTCAGAACCAAGCTGCACTTATGGCTATGCAGCAGTCCGGAGTTGAGCAGCAACAAGCAATCGCTAGAGCACAAGGCTTGCAGGGACTTGCTGGTGGCATGTTTGGCATGGGTACTACAGCTCAGATGACGCCAAGGCAGCTTCAGGGAATAGACCTACAGAATTTAGCGGGTATGATGGGCGCAGGATACGCTCCGGAACGTGAGTTGCTAACTCAGCTAAGCGCTGCGGCACCTTATGCTCAACTGGCACAAACAGGAAGACAACAAGGGGCAGGGCTGTTCTCAGAAGCTGCTGCTAGTGGTCTTGAGGCTCAGCTACAGTCTATGCTAAAAGCAGCCGATATAGAACAAGGTTTATTCCAGTCCTTAGCGGCAGCAGCAGGTGGACAAGCGGGCGGTACTGGCGGTGGTTTATTTGATTGGTTAAAGTCATTATTTGGCAAGTAAGGGAGCACATAATGCCACGTTTTTCACAGAGCTTATTTGACAGCATTAGAGACTTTGGGCGCATGTCTCCTACAGAAGGTCGGAGGCAGGCCCTACAACAACAATCACCGTATCAACAGACGGGGACTACGGACCCGCTTGCTCGTGGCATTGGGCAAATGCTGGGTGGCCTCACGGGTAAGCCGCTAACTTATCTTCAGACTGCACCTGAAAGGATTGCTGCTGAGACTAAAGGATTGGACTTATCTACTATTGAAGGACAGCAACAAGCTATCCAAGCAGAACTACAGTATGTCCAAGATCCTCAAGCACGTAGAGCTTTAGGTTTACGTTTGATGGAGCTTAATAAACTAAAGCTTCAACAGGAGGAACTAGCGTTAAAAAAGCAACAAGAATTAGGCCAGCAAACAGCGATTGAGCAAGTAGCTTTATCTTTAGAATCTGAATATAAAGATCCTAAAACTGCTGAACTCATGCGTACTGGAGCAATTACTCCACAACAAGGTAATGCCAGAAGAATAGAACTTCAAAAAAGTGTAGCAGCGTCTGCAAACGGGAAGTCAGGGCAGCTTGCAAGACTTAGAGGTTTAGGCTTACAAGATAGTGAATTATTTAAACAAGTTGAAGCTGGAAAATATGAAGGAGTAAGCGACACTCAGTTTGCAAGCATTGTTTCAGATCTTGCGGAAGCTAATAAAGTAGAAGAACAAATTGATTTTTTAAAAAAACAAGGTAGAGAAGATCTAGTCGAACAGCTTGAAATGGGAATGATTACTTCCATTGAAGCAGGAAATAAGCTTAGAGAACCACCTTCAACAACTCAATACGCTAATCGTAAACAAATGCTAAAGGGTGATTCTATTGTTTGGGTTGCAGACGTTAAACCTCAAAATGAAGATGAGTATGTAGGCGCTTGGAATCCAGAAACAAAAAAATGGGAAGCAGTTGAAGCTGAAGAAATAAAAGAACTTCCTAAAGAAGTAGCTGAAAAAATTTCTGACATTTCCTATTCTGATTTAAATAAAGCTGCTAATTATCTGGGCAGAGATTCTAATTACATTGACTTATCACCAGCGGAACAAGATCAGGCTAAGTTTAAGTTTGCTTTTAGAGTGCAAGACCTTTTAGATAAAAAAGAAGTAAAGACACTTGAAGAAGCCTATGAAAAAGCTTTTGAAGAAAGAGAACAAATTGAAAGCAAGGGTAGATGGAGTTGGCTTACAGGGCTTATGTCGTCAAAAAAATCTGCGGATGAATATATCGCTGAAGGAAATTAAGAGGAACCACAGTGGCTACTAAACAGCAACTAAAGGATGCAATACAGCGTGCTCTTGATGACGACAATATGGAAGCTGCTTCTGAGCTTAGGGCTAGATATTTAGCTTTAGAGCAGGAAGAACAACCACAAGAAGTAGAGCAACCTAAACCAGAAGTCATAGAAGAACAGCCTAAGAAAGACTTGTCTTGGTTTGATGAGTTTGAGTTTGCTTATGATTCTTCACACAGCGATGTAGCTAACTGGGGTTTAGCCTTAGAAGCCTATTCACTTATGGGTCGGATAACCATAGGTGGAGAAGACGGTTTAGTTAGCTATCAGTCTCCTGTAGAGCTTTACGGCGATGAGTTCATGGATATGGACTACGATCAACGTAGAGACTTTTTGCTAAATCGTAGAGATCAAATGGTTGCTGAAGAGCATAAAGATACCATTATTCTACAGGAAGAACAGGGTAAGTCTGCTACTGCTGAAATACTTGGCGGTTTAACAGGAATGTTGATGTCTCCTACGACTCTTGCTCCAGTCGGAAAAGGTGTTATAGGAGCTGCAAAAGCCGGTGGACTTTTAGGTTTAGAGATTGAGGCTGCTGAACAGACAGCGGAAGGTTCTTTGGATTTAGTAGATCTTGCTAAAGCGGTAACTATAGGAGCTGTAGGATCTGCTGTAATAACTAAAGCAGCACAAGCTACTAACAATGCTGTTAAATTAGTGCTTGCTAAAAAGAAAGCCAAGAAGACACAACAGCAGATAGACAATATGTCTGCTAAAGTAGAAGATGAATTAGCTACAGGTGTGTCTCAAGGTCTGTCTCCTAAAGAGAACTGGGCAAGAGCCAGAAGAAACTTAGGTTTGTCTTCTTCAGAAGTAGCAGATTTAGCCGCTCACGGTAAAGTAAGTTTCCCTTCTCCAGAACAAGCAGCACAAATAGCAACAGCTAAAGCTAACCCTATACCAGCCTTACACTCTGCACGTAAGGCTATGGACGCTTTATTGGCTCCAATATCTACTGTTGTTAGGAACATAGATGAAAGTACGTTTGGAAGACTAAGAAAATTTGAGTTTGACACTCATTTTGGAATACAACAAAAAGTTGCTGAAGTTTCTGATTTTATGACGTTAGGTTCTAAGGCTAGAAAAGGAAAGTATTCTGCACAGTATTCTGAATTTGAGTCTGCACTTTTTAACGGTAACTTCCAAAAAGCAAACAACATTGCTCGTGTTTATTTCCCAGAACTTCTTGAACCTCTTCAAAAAGTAACAGGACCTGAAGGTGTTTTAAATGTTTTACATAAAGAACTTAAAGCTAGTGGTGTAGATGTAGGTTTTTTAGAAAACTATTTTCCTCGTGTAGTGAAAGATTTAACGGGACTCTTAAACTCTGTAGGAAAAGAAAAGAAAACTCTTTTAGAAAAAGCCTTAACACAAGAAGCTAAAAATCAAAAGCTTGCTAGTTGGCAAGAATTAGATAGTAATACTGTTTCTGATGTTATTAATAAAGTGTTACGTGGAGGTAAAAGATCTAATTATAAAATAGGTTTAGCACAACAAAGAAGCATTGCTGAAGTAGATCAAACTCTAAAAGATTTCTATTATTCAGCCCCAGAATCTTTAAACTTTTATATAACGAGTGCTATAAAAGAAATAGAAAAAAGAAGATTCTTTGGAAAGAACGTTGTTTTAGACGAAAATAAAAAAGTAGATTTACAACAGAGCATAGGCAGATATGTCGGAGAATCTTTAGAATCTGGTAAGATATCTTTTGAACAAGCGGACGAGCTTTCGCAAGTATTAACCGCTCGTTTTATTATGGGAGAAAAGAGTGGAAGTTCTCTTGTAGTGGGGGCTAAAGATATTCAAACCGCTACGCTGCTTGGTCAGTTTGATTCCGCAGTTATTCAGCTTGCAGACATTGGCGCTTCTGTCTATATGAATGGCTTTAGGAATACCATTAAAAGTTTAATTCCTGCAGCAAGAAAAAGAACAGAAACTTCTGCTGAAGACTTTGGAGTTATTAACAACATATCCGCAGATATAAACACTAACGGTGTCCTTGCTAATTCTCTTGATAAAGTAATGACATGGAGTGGATTTAAATTTATAGATAGACTGGGTAAAGACACTTTCATTAGTGCTGCTTATAAAAATAACACACAACTAGCTAGAACTAATCCACAGAAAATTGCAGAGAAATGGGGCAATGTCTTTGGAGATGAGACGCAGGCTTTAATACAAGACCTTAAAGCAGGCAGAATGTCGGATAACGTTAAGCTATTATTGTTCAATCAACTTTCAGACATACAACCTATAACTCTTTCAGAGATGCCTAGAGCTTATTTGAACAGCCCTAACGGAAGAATTTTTTACGCATTAAAGAGCTTTGCTTTAAAACAGCTAGACATTATGCGTAGAGACTTTGCAGATCAGGTTGCTAAAGGAAACTATAAAGAAGGTTTCACTAATTTAGCAAGCTACGCAGCAAGCATAGGGTTAGCTGGTGGTGCAGTAGGTACTGCTAGAGATGCAATACAGACTAAAGAACTTAGGCTGGAACAGTTTGATGATAAAGTTTTTGAGACATGGATGTCTTTAATCTTTGCGAATAAATATATGCGAGACCGTTATCTTTCAGAAGGAGAAGCAGGTAAAGCGGCATTAAATATCATAACTCCTGCTATTTTTTCTATGACAGACGAAGCTGGTAAAGCTATGATGGATTCAATCTTTCAAGACGAGCAACAAGATTCAGAGTCTTTTAATAAAGTCATCTCTAAGCTTCCAGTGCTTGGTAAAATTTCCTACTATTGGTTGCTTGGTGGTGCTGAACGTAAGATTGAAAGAGAAAGAAAAGAAGAAGAAAGACAAAGAAGAAGACGTTTAGGTATCAATTAAAACTAGGGGGCATAAAGCCCCCTTTGTTTAGATCTCACACACTCCGGCCACACAAGCCAACTGCTGTGCTCCTTCAGTCATATCAGTAGCCTCGTCAATGTTCCAATCAATCTCCTTTGGAAACCCCTTGGCGAGCTGCTGGTACGTCTCCAGATCAATGGGTTCATAGGGAGCCTGTTGATACGTATGTTCAGAATAAGGGAGGAAGCTGATGCCGCTCACCTTGTCGAACTTGTTGTATAACCATTGCCCCACCTCAAGGAACTCATCGTCCCTGTAGTAACACGTCATGGACGGCTTGTGTTCACACCAGTAGTCCTGATACATCTCCCATAGCTCAAGCTGTTCCATAGCACCCATGTCAGTAGCCACCACAGCGTTCTTAGGGGACTTGATTGGAAACGAGAAGACCTTTGTAGTCGGTGAAGTCACATCGGCCTCCACGGGCACACCAGCGGCTTCTAGGACGCTACACAAGGGGTCTCTTGCGTCAGCCCTTACTCGTCTAATGTATTGCTCCGCGTATCTAGGATGTATGCCTGATGCGCTATCAACCAACTGAGAAACAGTACCGGAAGGCTTAACAGCAGTAATGGCAGTGCTAACATTGATGCCAAGATTCTCAGCCCATTTGCGGTTAGTCTTAATAGCTTCTTTTTTAAGTTCTTCCAGCCAGTATTGAAGTTCTTCACGTTTCTTTCTCCCGGACATCACTGGATGGTCCATGATACCCGTCAGGGACACGCCTAGTAATGCCTCCTCTTGTGTATTGTCCTTCCAGATCTTCCTCAGGTATCTGAAGTCAGTCAGGGTTGCTTGCAGAGTTCCAAGGATAGTTGCAGCTCGTACTTTCCTACGGAGGCTGTCGAGACTATCGGTTGACCTGATAACAACTTCTGACAAGTTGCAGAACTGATATGGTCTGAGGATGATTTCTGAACACGGATTAGTTCCAAAGTCATAGGTAGCATCTCGTCTACCGTTTTTCTCAGCTTGTCGTTGACTCGCGACGCGGCTAAAAACACCTCGTTCACCTGAGTGTGATTCATAT
>Ga0208644_1002263_pt1 | contig 15476 bp, 21 predicted proteins | sample VirMetDEL_Nov_18_FD_184517 | JGI IMG/M metagenome (GOLD analysis project Ga0208644, IMG submission 184517) | Aqueous microbial communities from the Delaware River and Bay under freshwater to marine salinity gradient to study organic matter... | ecosystem: Environmental > Aquatic > Marine >... | reverse complement strand
TTTAAGAAGGGGAAACTTAATTATGGGAGTAGGAGACAGTGAATTTGGTCCTACTTCTACTACTGGGTATGTAAACCTTCCTGACCCTCCCTCGGAGGGTTTTGCTGTCTATACTTTAGATGGTGGAAATAACCCTATAGTTTATATGGCTTCTACTGAAAATGATCTTCCAAACATTGCTTTTACATTAGGAGGAGGAACTCTAACACCATTAGAAGCAAAAAATTATTTAGCTGGATTAAGTAATACATGGCTTTTATCATCATCTGATCTTTCTAATAAAATAGTTACTGATGGGTTAATATTATATTTAGATGCTAAAAATTTATCAAGCTTTTTAGATAATGAACCTACTACGAATTTAGTTACTAACCCCGATTTTTCAACCGGAACTTTAACTGGGTGGTCGTCAAATTCTACTCATGATGATGTAGAAATAACAGGGGTATTTTGGGAGAAAGGATATTATTATTTTCATAAAAAGTTTAATAAAACAGTTAATAGTGGAAATGATAGATTATACCAAAGTGCTGTTTATAACCTTGATACGGGATCATTTACCACAGTTACAATAGAAATGTGGACTAACAGTAATAATGCTTATAGTATAGTTCCATATGGTTTAGGTGATACTGCAAATGATACAACATGGAATGAAAAACCATTATCTAATAATAGTACTGTTGTAACCACAGAAAATTTAGCAGATGGGTGGGTGAAATATACCTATGTTATGAACACAGGTTGGTATACAGGAACAGGTAGTACTTTTAGAGTAGCTATTTACCCGGGATGGAGTGGTAGGGGGTTGATGGAATATAAAGTTCGAAAAATGCAAGTAGAACAAAAACCTTATGCTACCTCTTTTATTAATGGTTCTCGTTCCCAAAATACTACATGGTATGATTTAAGTGGAAATGGGAATAATGCCACTTGGAATAAAGGAAATTTTAACACAGGTGGATGGTGGGAATCAGAATATGATTCAGGTTATTATGGGGGTAAAAATAGATTAAGATTTACAATATCAAATTCTACTTCTTTAAATAATGCTTTCTCTACAACAACCGGGGGTTGGGCCATTGAAGAATTAATTAGAATAGATGATAATACTTACCCCGAAGCCGCTGCAGGTAGTGTTGTATCGGATAGTGCTTATTCCTCAGGTCAAATAGGATTTGATTGGAATCACGGTATTTACAATACCCAAATTCAAATGGGGATTGGTAATAATGTAGGTCAACCTTCTGGGTATGATGTTAGACAAACTTGGAATCTTCCAACTAAATTTCAAACATTAGGTAAGTGGTATCGTAGAAGTTTCTATTGGGATAGAGCAAATAATGAAATGGGAGTTTATTATAATGGTGAACTAATAGGAAACGTTGATATCTCAGCCGTAAGCGGATTATCTTTATATGATGGTGGTGGGATGACTCTTGGTGAATTATATGGGTGGTGTCATGATGGAGCTAGAGCTGAAGTAAAAGCTTATAATAAAATATTATCCCAAAGTGAAGTTCTTCAAAACTACTATGGTGGACCAATCGTTACAGATGGTTTAGTATTTGCTGTAGATGCTGGCAATTTAGTCTCGTATGAAAGTGGTTCAACTACAACTTATAATTTAACAAGTTCTATAAATGGAACTTTAACAAATGGTGTTGGATTTGTCCCGAATTATAAAGGTGGTTGGGAATTTGATGGTGTTGATGATTGGATTAACTTTGGAAATCCTACTTCAGGATCTGAGGTCTCATTTACTGAAAATTTTACTATAGAACAAACATTTAAACCTACAGGTTATCAATCTAGTACTTATTTTGGTTTAGAAAATTTATTACTTGTTAAAGGTAATTTATCTACTGTAAATTATTTAACTCAGTTAAATGATGATACAACGGTATGTTTTATAAAAAGAGGTAATGCAGAAAGTTTACAACAACATACCTTTACAGTCCCCAGCATGCAGAATAAAACTAATCATTTAATATTTGTAATTGAAAGTAATACTACTTTACATTGTTATATGAATGGTATTTATATAGGAAACAAACCAATTTCTGGTCAGGCTATAGGCCCTGGGACTAATAGTGACCCTTTTAGAATAACGTGGCCCTCAGCCACTACAATGGCTTATATTGGAGAATATTATAATTGTAGAATTTATAATAGAGCACTTTCCTCAAACGAAGTCCTCCAAAATTTTGAAGCTCATAGAAGGAGATTTGGGGTTTAATTAGTATTTATAACAAAATATCAAATAGATTACACAAATGGCTAGACCAGTTAAGTATAGTACTTCCCAACCAACAAAAAAAGCTTTAAAAAAAGGAAATTTAGTTATGGGAGTAGGAGACAGTGAATTTGGTCCTACTTCTACTACTGGGTATATTAGTGGTATAACACCTCCCCCATCAGGGTATGTTGTTTATGCTATTGGAGCTTCTAACAACCCACTTGCTTATGTAGCTGAAGATGAAAATGGTTTAATTCCTATTGCTAATACTTTAGGTGGGGGTGTTTCTACTGTATCTGAGGCTAAATCTTATATAGGTGGGCTATCTAGTGTTTGGGTTTTAAGTAATACTCTTAATAATCTTGTAACAGATGGGTTAGTTTTAAGACTTAATGCCGCAGATATATCTTCATATCCTACTAATGGCACTACGTGGTATGATTTAAGTGGGTTAGAAAACACAGGATCTATAAAAAGGGCAAATCAATTCAATGTTGGGGGATGGTTTGAATATGCGGGAAATGCTCAAGATGATGAAGCTTCAGTAGCAACTGTAGAAGTTAATACTACTTCTACTGAAGGAAATACAGTTGAACAATGGATTTATCAAGATACTCGTGATGGGAACGGTAATATGCCATTTACTTGGTGGAACCAGTCTTTTGATTTATGGGCTTCTAATAATCACTTTGGTATAAATAATGGTTCTAGTTTAGTATATGGTATTACAAATGCTGATAACATTTTAATAGGAAAATGGAATCATGTAGTAACATTTTTTCCCAATAATTGGTCTACAAGATACCAAGATGCTAAAATGTGGATTAATGGAGTTTCTCAAAGTTTATCTATAAGGCAAGGTAGCCTGACTAATAGAAGTTTATCTGCATCTCAAACTTTAGGCATTGGAGGGGGTTATACTAGTGGTGGTGATAGTTTTAACTGGAATGGAAGAATTGCAACTACCAGTGTTTATGCTAAAGAATTATCTCATTCAGAGGTACTCCAAAATTATTATGGTGCCCCTAATGTTCCTAGTGGTGCTAAAATAATAATAAATAGTTCACAAAAAGGTATTACTATAAATGATAGTGGTATAGGATTTGATTTAGCTCAACAATACAGTAACCTTAATACTTGGGGGTATAATAATAGTGACCTTAATGGTGATTTTGATGGTTTAACTAATTTTACTTATTTTTTATGGTTACATTGTTATTCACACCACACATTCTATTCACAATCCCCATTCTACAAATATTCAGGTACCCCTACAGCAGTAGTTAGATTATATGATTTTGGAGATTATAATGGAAATGGTGCCCAAAGAAATAATAGATTTTATGCTAACAGAAATGGAAGTTGGGGATCAATATCTGATAATTTTACTATGGATGTAGGAGAAACTGCTTGTATTTGTTTACAATATGATAGTAACGGAGGTGATCTTTGGAAAAATGGAATTAAAATAGGTACTAATGTAGGTGGGGGAACTATAGCTACTAATACTAATAATTTTAATATAATTACTCCTGAGTATGGTGGTGAACAATATGTTAAAGTTAGAGAAGCTTATGTTTATACAAGTACACTTACTGATAGTGAGATAGAGGAATTATATAGTGCAACTAAAATGAAATATAATGTATAGTATAGTAGAGAATTCCCCAAATTTGGATGGGTCCGAAGATTTACCTACATTTGAAGTATATTTAGATGGAGTAGTAGTTTTTTATGCTCCTACTAAAACCGAATGTGAAAATTGGATTGCAGAAAATTAAAAATTTTTAATAATTAAATTTGGTTTTTAGACAATTAGTTCTTATATTTAGTAAAAATAAATAAGTTATAAATGGAAAATAAACGCAGAAAAAACCACACAGATCTAGAGGTGGTACAAACAGGTTTTGCAAATGGGGTAGCTGAAGGCTTCCCACTCGATCAATCAGAAAAAGATAAAATGATTGATGCCGCTGAAGAGGCATATGGAAAATTTCTTGATGCTTTAAAGTGTGATTGGAGAAATGATCCAAATTCAATGGAAACTCCAAGACGTGTAGCTAAAGCATACGTAAATGATTTGTGGGCAGGTCGTTATACTGCAATGTCTCCTATTACTTCATTCCCTAGTGATGGGTACGATGGAGTGATCATTGAACGCAATATCCCACTTACATCAATGTGTTCTCACCACCACCAAACAATTGGAGGAGTTGTTCACATTGGCTATATTGCAGGTGAAGAAGGTCAAGTAATTGGTTTATCTAAACTTAATCGTATTGTAGAATTGTTTGGACGTAGAGGAGCAATCCAAGAGCAACTTACAGCAGCAATTCATAATGCCGTAGATAAAATTACTGAGGGTAATAAAGGTGTTATTGTTACTATTGTTGGTACTCACAATTGTGTAAGTTGTAGAGGTGTAAAACACCAAGGGGCAGCAATGGTTACTACAAAAGCATCAGGTGCTTTTAGAGATGATACAAATCAAGCACGTAAAGAATTTTTTGATAGTTTGAAAATTAATAATGGAGGACATAATATTTAATCATGAGTAGTTTTAAAGATATCATTGCAGCTGAATTAATTCAAGGTTTAGGTACCTTGCAATCCCTTAAAGATCGAGATCAACTTAGTATGACTCCTGAAACTGAATGGGCTGATTTAATGGCTGAAAGGATTGAGAGTAAGTTCAAAGGGGAATATGTCCCATTTGTAAGCGAAGTAGAAGAATTTAACGCCACAATGGGAAAACCTAATAACTATGAACCAGTCATTCCAGAAAAAAAAGAATGGGATTTTGTCTACAATTTCATTCTTGAAGAACTTGAAGAGTATAAAGAGGCCTGTGAAACGGGAAACATTGTTGAAGTTCTTGATGCTTTATGTGACATTGCCTACGTCTCGATTGGTAACGGAGCTATGCTACATGGTCTTAAGGATAAACTTTGGGACGCCTATCAAGAAGTACAAGCATCGAATATGTCAAAGGCTTGTACAAGCGAAGAGGAAGCACAAAAAACAGTGGAAGTCCGTTCCAAAGAGCAAAATGAAGCGTGTCACTATGAAAAGGTTGGAGAATATTATATTGTCTATAGAACACGTGACCGAAAAGTAATGAAAAATATTAATTACTTCCGTCCTAATCTTAAACAATTCTTTGACCAGAATGACCCTTACTTTGATCATTTTGAAAACCACCCAGCAGCTGCAAAAATTAGAAGTTAATGTTTAAGAAGGCATTTGCCCAAAGGTTACAAGGAAATAAGTTTTTAGTTCATTTATGGGAAGATCAGGGCTATTCTAAAGTAGAATGGACTAATCAAGCTTATATTGAATGTCCTGAAAATGAAGCAACACATACAGGATTGAATGGGGAATCTTTGAAAAAAGTCTCTAATTGGAAATCTGACAATACAAAGCTCCACTTTCATGATATGACTCCTTATCAAAAATTCCTTATTGAAAAATATGGAATCAACGATGAACCCTCAGTTACTCATAGAGAAATGTTTTTTGATATTGAGACTGAAATGGGAGATGCTTTAACTGAGGATTATATTAAAAGTGCTCCTAAAAAAGTAACTTCAATTGCCTGGTATGATAAACAAGTTGATTTATGGGGTATCCTTATTTTAGATACTAAAAATCAAATTAATCATACTAAAGCAAAAAATAAAGAAATTATTCCTTGCCGCACTGAAGAAGAATTACTCCTTAAATTTCTAGAAAAATTTAGAGAAATTGATCCTGATATTTTAGTAGGATGGAATAGTGACTATTTCGATATTCCTTACCTTTATTATAGAATTTGTAATGTGTTAGGTGAAGATACTGCTCGCTATTTATCTCCTATTGGTTATGTAAGGGAAACACCCTGGTATAAGGATCAATACATCCAAATTGCAGGTGTTGAGTCTCTTGATTATATGCGTTTGCATAAGAAATTTAGTTGGGCAGACGAACCATCATTTAAATTAGACGCTATTGGAGAAAAATATGCTGGAATAAATAAAATCGAATATGAAGGTAGTTTGGATCGATTATTTGAAACAGACGTAAACAAATTTATCCAGTATAACTTCCGAGATGTTGAGATTTTAAAAGTATTAGATGAAAAGTTAGAGTACCTAGCACTTGTTAAAAATCTATCACATAAAGGTAAACACAACTATAGTGAAGTATATGCTAACACAAAAACCCAAGATGGAGCCATCTCAGCATATCTTTTAAGTGAAGGACTTGTCCCACCTGCTAAGGATCGTAATCCACTTTCTAAGAAAAATTATGCTGGGGGTTATTTGTTTTGTCCTAAAGCAGGCATCTACAATTATATGTTTGATGAGGATTTAACCTCACTATACCCTTCAATTATTATGACTGTAAACATTGGTAAAGAAACAATGGTTGGTCGTATTATTGATGCTGATGATAGAAATAATCGTTTAGGTCTTAATGATTTGTTAGTTAGAGATCCAAATGAAGAACTTGTAATTGAAAATTCTAAACGTAAACGTACTAAAATTAAAGCAGGTGAGCTAGTAAAATTAATCCAAGATATGAATATGTCTATTTCAGCAAATGGAGTATTTTTTAGAACGGATCGAGAATCAGTATTGTCTACTATTTTGAAAAAATGGTTTGATGAACGTGTTTTGTATAAAAACAAAATGAAGGAAGCTTATAAAAAGCTAAATGATCCTGAATTAGGGGCTTCATATCATATGAAACAATATACTATGAAAATTTTGTTGAATAGTTTGTATGGGGCAACTGCTCTTGGTAGTTTCCGTTATGGTAATGTTATTTTGTCCGAAGCTATTACTTTGAGTGGTCAACGAATTATTCAAGAAAGTGCTTTAGCTGCTAATAGACACATGAATAAAGTATTAAAAGGTGAACTAACCCTATGAAGCATATAGAAGATACTCCTTGGTGGATTTGTGATCCTGAAGATCAAAATTTTGTAGCATACTCTGATACTGACTCTATCTATATTCATGCTGAACCTTTGCTTAAACATTTATATCCTAATTTTGAGGAAATGTCAAGCGAAGAAAAAGATGATAAATTAGAGGAAATTGCTCTTAAGTATCAAGATATTATTACTGACTCTTACAATAACTTAGCTAAAAACTGCTTTAATGTTCAAGATCATAGACTTGAAATGAAAACTGAATGTGTTATCCGCTCAGCTTACTTCAGAGCAACTCGTCGTTATGCTCAGTGGATTACGAAGCAAGAAGGTATTGTAAAAGAATCACTTGATGTTAAAGGACTTGAATTTAAAAAAGCAAATTTCCCACCTGTATTAGGTGATTTCTTTAAGCAAGCTCTTATTGATGTGTTGAAAGGTGCTAAACAAAGCGACATTGATGAGCGTGTAAAAACGTTTAAATCGCAAATATTAAATGGAGACATATCACTCACCGAACTTGGTAACCCTACATCAGTAAAAACGTTAAACAAATATATTGAACGCAAAGCTAGAGCAGGTGAAATGTTTTCAGTAGTAGCTAAAGGTGCACCCGCTTCTGTAAAAGCTACTATTGTATACAATGATTTACTTCGTTTCTGGGGGCTTAATAATCAGCATAGTTACATTGTTCAAGGTGATAAAGTAAAATGGATTTATTTAAAACCTAATGCTTACCAAATAGACGCCATTGCTTTCCTTGATTTTGACCTCCCAGAAAAGATTCGTACATTTATTGAAGAATATGCTGATAGAAAAAAGATTTTTGATTCTATTCTACTAAATAAATTAGAAGGATTTTATAATGATTTGGGGTGGCATTTAAATTTGAACCCTTACCAACAAATGTTTTTTAACCTATGATAAATAAACAAACACTACAATCAATTATTTCCAAATATTATTTGGGTGTTAATGAATCCGTAAAGTGGGAAATTAATAGCAATTGCCTTAATATTGATTTTATGACTCCTACTAAGGATGTTATTGGGAATGTTACTTGTCTTGATTTCAAATTAGAAGACAGTAAACTAGCAATTTATGATACTAAAAAATTGTCTAATTTGATTTCAATTTGCAATGGTGATTTGCTCCTAGAGTTAGAAAAAGTAAATGCACTTTATACCAAACTCCATATCTCAGATCTTAATTTTAATTTGAGCTATGCTTTGTCAGATCCTTTGCTAATTAATAAGGTAGGAAGTGTAAATATTCCTGATTGGGTTGTTGAATTGACTCTTACCCCTGAAGACATTGATAATATTATTAAAGCCAAAAGTGCACTATCAGGTGTAGATAATATGTTAATTACTACTACACAAAATCTTGATGGAGAAAATGTAGTTGAATTTGTATTTGGGGATGAATCAGGTCACAACAATAAAATCACCTATCAAATTCTTGGAGACATTAAAGAAACAAATATGAAAATTCCATTTAATTCAGATACATTTAAAACTATTCTTCAATCTAATAAAGATATGGATGGTGGAAGTTTATACCTGAGTACTATGGGGCTTATGAAATTAGAATTTGATTCTACCCCAATTGCAAGCGAATACTTTATGGTTCGCAAAGCTGAACAAGATTTTTAATCTTAACATATGTATTGATGAATATCGACCTTAGGGCGCACGTTTTATTTTTTATTAACCCGCTGATCTTAGTGACAGCACAAATTTAAATGATATGAGTACATTATTTTATGAGCGTAACTTTGCTCCATTTGACTTGTTGTTCAAGGACTTTTTTAGATCCGAATTGAACTTCCAACCTGCCATAGAGGCAAAAATCCCCCACCCTGTAGATGTTTATGAAAACAAAGACGGTATCCACTTTGAAGTGGCATGTACTGGTCTTACTAAAGAAGATGTTCAGATTAACATCGAAGGGGATCTTCTTAATATTGCTTACAATAAGGACAATGATCCTAAATGTTGTGAAGTAAATGAGTGTAACTATATCCACAGAGGGATTGCAAAACGTTCCTTTAGTTTAGGATATAAACTAGCAACTAAATTTGATCTCACTCAGGCAACAGCCGAGATGAAAAATGGCCTTCTCAAAATTTCAGTACCATTTGCTGAAGAGTCTAAGCCAAAAGTTTTAAAAATTAAGTAATCAACCAAGCGCCCTAAGGTTGGTTTCTTTAAATGAAGTTCGTATATTCACGTTATATTTAAATTATTAAAGTTCTATGCAAACAATTAAAGATCCGGTACTAGAACCGTACCACATCGCCCGAGACAATCATGGCTGGACAGTATATGAGACTGTTACCCCTCAAGCTGCTAATCTAGAAGAAGGTAGTGAAGGGAAAGATTATATAAAGCCTATTTGTCATCCTGGTAGTTTTATGAATTGTCTAAAAGCTGTTGCTAAACAACAACATTATAATAGTCAATCAGAATTTAATACCTTGGAAGAATATATTACTTCATACACACAAGTATTTAATAAAATTGAACAAACATTTAACACAATTGATTTATGAGTTTAGAAGCACTATTTAATGCTGTTATTGTTAAACCAATAGAAGCAGAAGAAACCCAATATGGAAATATTATTGTTCCTGATTTGGGTAATGAAGTAAACCAACTAGGAGAAGTCGTATCAGTAGGTCCTGGACAAGATACTCAATTTGGGAGTTTTGTTGGCACTAAACTAAAAGTAGGAGATATTGTAGTACTTCCTACTATGGGATTTACTAAACTTCCTTATGATGGAGAAGAATATTATGTTGGTCCTGAAAATCAAGTTTTAGCAAAAGTAACAAAGTAATTTATTATGAGTAAAAAAGTAGAATTTAATTCCGAAGCCCGTACACAACTAGTAAAGGGTATTGATAAACTTGCAGATGCTGTGGTTGCAACTTTAGGTCCTAATGGTCGTAATGTTGTTATTTCTAAGCAAGGTATGCCTCCTCAATCAACTAAAGATGGAGTTACTGTAGCCCGAAGTATTACTTTAGCTGACCCTATTGAAGAATTAGGGGTTCAATTAGTAAAACAAGCATCGGAAAAAACAGCAGATAAAGCTGGTGATGGTACTACTACTTCTACATTGTTGGCCCGTGAAATGGTTAAAGCTGGTTTGTCCCATTTGAATAACAATGCTAATGCTGTAGAAATTAAAAGAGGTATCGATACAGCAGTTAAAACAGTAGTAGAAAATATTCGAATGTATTCTGAGGATATTACTTCAGAGGAACAACTTGAACAAATTGCTACAATCTCGGCTAACAATGATCCTGAAGTAGGAAAATTGATTTCTACTGCTATTGAAAAAGTTGGGCGTGATGGAGTTGTTCATATTGAAGAAAGCAAATCAGGAGATACTTACCTTGAAACTGTAGAAGGCATGCAGTTTGATAGAGGTTATAAGTCTCATTTCTTTGTTACTAATAACAATACAATGACTTGTACTCTTGAGGATGCTTATGTTCTTGTTGCTGATCATAAGTTTACCCAAGTAAAAGAACTACTTCCTATTCTTGAAGGTGTTTCTAGTACTAATAAAGCACTTTTAATTATTGCTGAAGATATTGATAATGAAGCACTTGCAACTTTAATTGTAAATAAAGCCCGTGGTACTCTTAAAGTGTGTGCTGTTAAAGCCCCTGATTTTGGAGAACGTAGAAAGCTTATTCTTGAAGACATTGCTACTTTAACTGGTGGTGAAGTATTTGATAAGAATAAAGGTATGAAGCTTGATAAATTCTCTTGGGATTGGTTTGGTGAAGCACGTACCGTAACTGTAACTAAAGATCAAACAACCATTGTTGATGGTAAAGGTACTGAAGAAGCAATTACTCAAAGAGTAGAAGAACTTCAATCTCAAATTGAAAAATCAACAACCCCATTTGAAACAGAGCAACTACAAAACCGTCTTGCTAAAATGGTTGGTGGTGTTTCTATTATTCATGTAGGTGGATATAACGAAACTGAAATGAATGAGAAGAAGGATCGTGTAGACGATGCTCTCCAAGCAACTAAAGCTGCCCTAGAAGAAGGTATTGTACCTGGTGGGGGTGCTGCTTTGCTTTATGCCCGAGAAAGTCTTACAGAAGATGATGGGATTGGTGCCCAGATTGTATATCAAGCTTGTGGTAAACCATTCAGTCAAATTCTTCAAAATGCTGGTTATGAGCAAGTTAAAGCTGAAATGCTTGCTATGAATGTAACTTCTAAAGAAGGAAATTGGAATGGATATAACTTAAAATCCGAATCAATCACTGATATGAAAAAAGCAGGTATTATTGATCCAGCTAAAGTAACCCGCACAGCACTTGAAAATGCAGCTTCAGTAGCAGGTACAATTCTACTTACAGAATGTGTAGTTGTAGATAATCCTGAAGATAAAAAAGAAGATAATAACCCAATGATGGGTGGTATGTACTAATTATGGATACAAAAGTAATTGAACATAATGAGTTGATCGCTACTAGAGTTCCTCCTGGTGACAGGTGGACTCTAGTAGGTGATCCTAAAAAAGAAGTATTTAAAAACCTTACAGATGCTTTAGAAGCATTTTTTCACCAAACAGGTTTTAAGGGTGCTTATAGATTGGATCCCCTTGACAGTAAACTCTATGCTATTCAAACTACTGAAGAAGTAGTTAAAAAAGAAGAACCTAAAGTATATTCATTGTACGGGGAATTTAAACAAGGTGTATGAGAGATGCTTCTATTTATGTTGATTCCCACCCTTTAAAAGGAGAAAAAATTACTATTAAAGGAGAAGAATACACAATTGGTAAAATTTATCGTGTCTTCCATAGTAGAAGGTTGTATATTCAGATGTTAAAAGGAACAATTGAAATAAATTATCCATTACACGAAATCGCAAAAATGTTATTTGATGAAGGACCACACTCTATTAGTTGAAAAATATAGACCAATTGAGCTGGAAAATTATGTAGGTAATGAGCATATCAAAAAAACCATCAACCAGTATCTAGGTCAGAATGATATCCAAAACCTTATCTTCTATGGACCCGCAGGTACCGGTAAAACAACTCTTGCAAAACTCATTGTTAAAAATCTTGATTGTGAGCATCTTTATATTAATGCCTCGGATGAACGTGGTATTGAAACGATTAGAGATAAAGTATCAGGATTTGCATCGTCAGCTAGTTTTAAACCACTTAAAGTGGTCATTTTGGATGAAGCTGATTTTCTTACTATCCAGGCGCAGGCTTCGCTCCGCAATGTCATTGAAACGTTTTCGCGAACGACTAGGTTTATCTTAACTTGTAATTATGTAGAGCGTATTATTGATCCTCTTCAATCACGCTGTCAAGTACTTAAAGTTATTCCTCCAACAAAATCGGATGTTGCTAAACATTTGTTTACGATTCTATCCAAAGAAAACATTCAACATAATACAGAGGACTTAAAAATAATTGTAAACCAATTCTATCCAGATTTACGTAAATGTCTTAATACTATTCAATTATCAACCCAAGATAATGAACTTGTAATCGATAAATCAGTACTTGTATCATCCAACTATATGACCCAAGTACTTAAGGAATTAAATCAAAAGAAACCAAGTTGGTCAACAATTAGACAAATTATTGCAAATGCTAATGTTCAAGATTTTGAGGAGCTTTATCGTTATCTCTATGATAATGCTTCTGTATACGCAGATGGAAAAGAAGGAATGGTTGCTGTTTACATCAATGAGTATAGCTATCAGTCTAACTTTAGGATTGATAAAGAAATTAATGCGATGGCACTCATTGCAAAATTGATTGAATTGAAATAATGCATCCTTTATCTCAAAGTAAAGTTCCTGTAATAGATCTCCCCAACCTAGAAGATCTTACCCCAGTATCAAGTGAAGAAGGTCTCTTTTCTTTAGAAAGGGCTCATAAAAGATATCTTCAACAGTCTCTTACTTATACTGATGATGGCCGTCTTTTAGATGAACAGGGGAAAGCTGTTATGATGGAATGGGAAAAACCCATTATGCAACAACAAGCTCGTACGGTTGCTAGTACACGAGGTGATATTCTGAATGTAGGTTTTGGCATGGGTTATATTGATACTTTTATTCATAATAAACATGCCCCCAGAACCCATTGGATTATTGAATGTCATCCTGATGTTCAAAGAAAAATGATTCAAGATGGGTGGTTGAAATTGCCTCATGTAAGGTGTATTTTTGCTAAGTGGCAAGATGTAATTGATTATCTTCCCCAATTTGATGGGATTTATTTTGACACTTGGGAAGAATCAATTTTCCCATTTATGGAGAAACTTCCTAACATTCTAAGAAAAGATGGAGTATTTTCGTTTTTTAATAACCCTACTATTGAAGATTTAAAAAATAATCAATTCATTCCTACCTCTTATCTGGAAGTTCTTAATAAAATTGGGATGGAAGCGTTTGTTGAATCTTATGATATTTCACAACTAGTTCCTGATAGAGAATCTCAAGGAAGAGTATATTGGGATCCTTCTCATACCAATTATTATAACCCTATTTGTAAATTCAAATGAAACATTTTTTAACTTTTCTTTTAATTTGGATAAGCCAAAACTTAGCCATACCGTTCTGGGTGATTGGTCATGTCCATTTGAGTGTAAATGTATATGAAGACCTCCACGAAGTGATCGCAAGTGTAGGAATGAATATTTTAGTAGCGATCGGATTTTATTTAGATTATAAACAACAAAAACAAAGTAAAAATGGCTGAACAGCAACAAATGAATCTCAATGTAGATCTAAAAAACACCACTTCAGTAGAAACACCTGAAGGTAACAAAATTTTTCAACAGGGAGTACTTCTTCGTAAAGTATCTAAGTTTGTGGTAGGAGCAAATGAAGATGCAGTAATGCCTATTCCGGTATTTTTTGACCCTAAATCAGGCAAAATCCTTAAAGATACTGTTCCTGTAGAACTTAGAGAAGAATACGCTGATGACATTATTTGATTGGTTGAATGAAATAACCGTCAAAAAAACATCCCCTGAAGAATTTTCACAGGAATCATGGGATAAATGGAATTCTTACATGATACATAGATATTTATCTATGAATATGGGTTACATTGATGTTGTAAATTATGTTCAAAAGATTAATCCACAAAGTAAGAAACAAATTTATACCATTTACAGAGAAATGATTCCAAAAAGAAAAGTATGGCTTAAGTACATCAAGAACGAAAACAAAAAGAATTATCAAGAATTAGCTGAATATGTTGCAGAACATCTATCTTGTAGCTTAGGTGAAGCTGATCATTATATTGATATTTTAAGAGCAGAAGGTGTACGTCATATTCTTTGGAATATGGGGGTAAATGAAGAAGAAGCAGATAAATTAATTAAAAAAGCAAAATTATGAGTTCATTAAGAAACATGCTAATTGCCTCAGCTGAAGCTGATAAAGCAAAAGCATTATTATCTTTAGAATTATTAAATGATAGAGCAGTAGGTATTGGAGATCATTCAACAGAAGATTTTTATAAAAATGCTGAAGAAGCAATTGCGATGTTAGCTGATGCTGATGATAGATTAGAAGCAATTGAAAAATACTTACCTTATGAACCAAAAATTATTTAAAACATGTCAGAACAAGTTGTAGAATATATAGCTAATGGTAAACAAAAAACTATTAATGATTTTGAAAAATTATATCCTGAACTAGCAGAAGAATTTAAAGCAGTTCAACAAGAACAATACGAATTATTTGCTGCTAAAATGATGGATTATGGTTTATCTAATATTTCTTTAGGAAGCGATTTAAGTACTAAAGAAGACAGAGATCTATCAATCACTGGAATTTGGCTTCGTTGTAATGATAAAATTAATCGTTTGAAAAACCTTATTAAACGTAATGGTAAAAATTACGTCGCAGGTGAATCAATGCTCGATAGTTTTATTGATATTGCTAATTACGGCATTATTGCAATGCTCGTACTTAGAGGCAAATGGAAATAACTCCTAAATTTAGTTTTATTGTACCTTGCTGGGAGCAAACACATTTATTAAAGTGCTTGCTCCAAAGCATTGTATGTCAAACTTATTCCAATTGGGAGGTTATTTTAGTTCATGATGGTCCTAATTTAAACCACAAGTATGAATTAAAAGAATTTCTAAATGACCCTAGATTTAAATATTATAACACTGATGTTAGGTATGAACATTGGGGACATTATGGAAGGATTTTAGGTTTAGAAAAAGTTACAGGGGATTGGGTAATTCATACTAATGATGATAATTACTTTACCCCTATTCTTTTAGAAGAAATTGTATCT
>Ga0208644_1002262_pt1 | contig 15476 bp, 26 predicted proteins | sample VirMetDEL_Nov_18_FD_184517 | JGI IMG/M metagenome (GOLD analysis project Ga0208644, IMG submission 184517) | Aqueous microbial communities from the Delaware River and Bay under freshwater to marine salinity gradient to study organic matter... | ecosystem: Environmental > Aquatic > Marine >... | reverse complement strand
TACGTCGATCATCTTGTAGTCCTCATCCTCGTGTACAGCGATGTCTGAGACTGTAACAGTTTGCGGACCCTCATAGTCCCAAATGCTGTCGCCTGCTAGTGTAACGGTGAACGGAAATTTAATGTTTTGCATAGTTTGCCCTCCTCATTTCCAACTTATGCTTCTTTAGGCTATTTTTTCACCCAAATCTACACGCCAAGTAAAGCAACATTCCATCATCCGAACAGTATTTTCCCAGGTATCGGAAATTGAGAAACCAGCATACCGTTGGGATCACGAGCAACAAAGTTTTCACCAATCTTAGTGATCGTCACATCACCGCTTGAGCAGTTGACCGACTCCCACGTTTCCGTTGAACGCCAATCCGACTTCTTCCATTCGCTTATCATCATCATCATGTTTCTCCTTATCAACTAAGACCTAGTATAAGGGTTTCCAATAATAAGTAAACCCTAAAAAAAGGTAATAAAATCAATAGCTTAGGAGTAAGTGATTGATATTTAAAGAGAATTTTGTTCGGGGGTAAATCCGGGAACGTCTCCAATGGACTGAATACCCGTAGTGATGACGCAGGAGATTCCTGTAACTGAAGATATCACCAGAGTAAATGTCTCTTTCTCAGGATTTCGATAGAGCATCGCGAGACGTGACCCATCAGCTTCAACCAATCCGATAATCACGATCTCAGTTTCGCCGTGATTTTCTTCTAGAAAAGTTTTTAGTATAGGAGTAGGACCACAAAGCACAGGAATCTGACTGTTTTGGAATCCCTGGTTTTGAGAATATACGTTAGTGATAAACGCGAAAGTTATTGCTAATGCAACTAGAAAGATTCTCATTTTGTCCTATCTAAGAAAAACGGATCTGTCTTATATTTATAAGGATCAGACACGAAAATCTGAGGATCTGAGTTTTCAACGCCAATCATAATAATGTTGCTCTCTACGGTTTGCCCATACATCTCTTCAATCATAAAAGAATATGCAGCAGCCTGTAGAAAATAATCAGTAATCCATCCACGTTCTTTTGGTTTCGTGGAAGACTTAAAGTCGATAACGGTAAGGCGATTCATTACCTGAGCAATACAATCAACAGTTCCTGCTAATCGATACTGATCGCTATAAAGCGATTGTTCTAGAGCAAACACCTTTTGTATAGAGGCATCAATCATTTCTTTCATTGAAAAGAAAAGAGATACAGGCATGGGCATGTGACCCTCTGTCTGTATCCCTTTGTTATTGAGATAATCTTCGATGATATGATGAAGCGAAGTTCCACGAGCAGCTGCTGTGCGACTCACGCGATTTGCTTCCTCTTCGCCTACACGTCGCCTCCATTCCATCAAACCTTCCTTCTTACCAGGAAGTTTGCCTAGAGCACTGGTGACAGACTCATATTCTAAATCACTGTTAGGAATAGTGTATCTTCGACCTTCATCCGTATCAATTCTATTCAGTTTTATAGGAGGAAATCGTTCCTCATGTAAAAATTCTATAGTCAAACTTTGCAATGATATAATCCTTCACTAACTTACTTCTAACAATATCATCTTCTTCGAACTCAATGCTATGAATGTCTGGCAACTCTCTAAGAATTTTCATAAACTGTATAATTCCAGTCTTTTCCCTCTGCCTCTCTAAATCGCACTGTCTATAATCACCGCAGAAGATAACCTTACTGTTATCTCCTATTCTTGTCATGATACTATCTAGTTCACCGAAATCCATGTTCTGGGACTCATCCACAATAACGATACTATCACTAAGAGTAATCCCGCGTATGAAAGAAGTCGATATGAACTCAACCATGTTACGACCCTTAAGATAGTCATACGCATCGCCTCGACCAAAGAGTTCAGTGAAGATATTATAGTATGGTAATTCATATGCTTTTTGTTTTTCTTTTTGATTTCCTGGGAGAAATCCCATGTCTCTTGTTGGTACAACTGACCGAACCAAAACAATTTTTTGCTTAGTAGTGTTTGTCTCCAAAAGTTCGCGAAGAGCAAGATATAGACTGATGAAAGTTTTTCCTGTTCCTGCTATACCATGTAGGAGTAGATTGTTTCCATTCACATAAGAGGCAAAAGTTTTCTGTTGATTTTTTGTCTTAGGTTGAATAGATTCTAACTGCAAGTTTGTTTTTTGTTTTTGTCTTTTTCCTTTTTGCTTTTTTGTTTTTCTATGAAATTTAAATTCTTCTTCAAAATAAGCAATATTGTTTTGCATTCGGCACCTTTCTGGTTACATCATGAAATGCCTGCTGCTGCTCTCTTACTCCTCCATTTTTCTACAGCTTCACGAGTCTTGACAGCCTTCACAGACTTATCACCATATCGATTACCCAATGTAGTTCCCGGATGCGCTTCTGCCATACGAGCGAGGTTTTCTCTCCAACCATCGTCGTTACGCATAGAACGCATACCATCAGCTGAGCGAACGATATTGATTTGAGTAAGGGTTTGTTTGATATGTGGGTGGTCAGCCAAAAACGCTTGCTTCTCCGAGTAAGACATCATCTCCTCGAACTCTACGTCATTTTCTTCATCAATAAAACTATACGTTGGCATTATACCTCCACGTTTTTATTTATTATTATGCAACTTTATACCAGTCTGGTGGAGTGCGATTTGTCCATTTTGCGAAACTCTTTTTTGCTACATTGTAGTAGTTACGATAGGACTGTACTGCATTTCCTTCTACAATACATTCAGGATAGTGCTGCATAGCAATCGCGTAAGGAGTTTCTCCAATCCTTTTATTAATATTGCGGGGCAGTTTCCGTAGATATGAACCTATTTCTGTTTCTCGATTAAACGCGCCGTGTTTCTTACCATATCGGCGAGTGTATTCTTTTGCCATTTCTGCATAATGAGCATAGTGCCAAATATAGTTAGAAGCAGACTGCATTGTCCAAACAGTACAAGGATGACCCATATGGACTGCTTTCATTAGGATATTCTCGCGGTCATCATTTAACTTCCAATACTTTACCATGCGTTTACCAGACTTCGATGGGCGCATTTCCATCTCACCGTCAAGCATACGATGTGCGGTTGATAACATCTGTGCTGATTCAGTAACCATCTTCACAATATGCTTATCGCACAACATGTGAGCCGCTGCTACAGGATTTTCATCAACAATAAAGATATTCACTTTCGCTTACTCCAAACTTCCTCGAAACCATCTTCATGATAATAACCTTCGTCATTATACCACATTCTAACAAAATAAGAGTCGTACATATTTTGTACAGCATCGTCTTTCCAGGTCTTAGGAATCAAACGACCTTTTACCATCCACATAAGAAGATTCGCTTCTTTATCGTTTTTATTCACTGACGTACTTCTTCGTTCCGCTAAAAACTTCATCAAAACCATTCGGCATGCGTCGAATCTCAATGATATTATCGCTTTCTAAATCTCTTAAAACCGTCTCAACGAGTTCTTCTATGTTCCAACGAATCTTAGAACGAATATAGAAAATGCCGCTGTAAAAAGAAATACCAGCGAGAGCGATGAGACCAAAGAATATTGCGTAATTCATTTTAGTACCTTACTATGTTTGAGTGAGAATGTCAATAGTTTTTTATGATAAAAAATATCTCATATCTTTATTACCATTATTGTAAAAATCATAACTTTTTTCAGTCATATAACCTATTAGATATAAAATGTACCTATTTTCTTCGCCTATGTTTGCAGTTCCGTGTGGCATATGAATCCAATCCCACGTAAAACAATCGCCTTGTTTCCAGTGACTATATGTTGTATTTCCAATAGCCCATATATGTCCCGGCTTCCAATCTTCTAAAAATATTATGAATTTTCTAATCTTAGTAAAATTAAAATCTAATTCTGTTAATGTATTCTTATAAAAGTCATAATGTAATGGTATAACATTTCCGGGATATTGTACGTTAATATTTTTGGGATGGGCGTATTGTTTTGGTAAGGTTTGTTTGATGTTTTCATCATATTGCATCCCAATATATGAGTAAATTTTTTCAGCTTCTTCATTAAGATCGAACATAGTGACCGTATTCTTTTCTGGAATATGCCCACTTAATGTAAATGTGTGTTTAATAATACTATCAAAATCTATTCCTTCAAACCTTCCCATTCTGTCGATTACGCAATCTAATGGATCTGGACCAAACCTCGTTTCGTCGTAATTACTATAAGACTTAACTCTATTCCATATATTATTCTTGCGCGTTTCTTGGACAGACCAACCTCTCGGCGAAGTTCCAGGATGTGGGTTTTGACCATTTCTAAAACCGATTATTTTTTCACGCCATTCGTTTTCTTTTTTTATTAAATCTTTTTGTTTTTTTTCCCATTCTTCATCTGATAACATTTTGATTAATTTTTTACTCATGATCAATCCCTAATAAAACTTGTTTGATCTTCATTTAAAACATATCTAGAATCTTTATTGCCACGATTATAAAAATCATAACTCTGTTCAGTCATGATACCCGTTAAAAAAACGCTATATCTTGTTTGGTGGCTTAAATTCACAGTTGCATGAGGAATATGCATCCAATCAAATTTAAAACATTCACCCGCTCTCCAATGAGTGAAGTTTCGATTACCTAAGACCCAAACTTGCCCTGGAACCCAATCTTTCAAAAAAATAACAAATCTACCCATTCGTTCAGGTTCCCATGCAAGTTCTCTCAAACCATCGCGCATTGATTCCCAGAAAACACCACTTCCCGGACATAAATCGCGATGCATCGCCAGCATCTGATTTCTTTCTTGGAGGTGTATAAGTTTGGTTGGAATGTATTTGATTTTATCATAATCTAAAGATATAAAATTAGAGATTGCTTCACAAACTGTTCCCAGTGGACTTATATCAAACATTTCTCTTCGATGCATTTTATGAACAGGACGTATATCATCAGGTTTTATAACTGTTTCCATACCACCACGATATTTTTCAGCATTGTTTATATCTTCTGTAAAGTCAGCATCGAAGATTCCTAGTCTATCAATAACATCATCAATAGGATCTGGACCAAACCTCGTTTCGTCGTAATTACTAAAATCTTTTTTTAATTCTGCTCCTATTTCTAAGTTCCAAACATCGCTATCAGGATGATACCTTTCTTTTTTAATTTTTACCCATTCATTGTTTGGAATGATAGTGGGCATAGTTTTGATCATTATTGTTAATCCTGAAACTGAAGTTACAAAAAACTAAAATCTTTACAAAAGAAATTTTTGACTTGGGGAGTATATACACCTCTTTTAATAAGATCAGAAGGAAAATAAAAATTGAAGTTCACGTTTCTGTATTTTTCCGCAGCCCATCCAATAAAGTGTAACCGATTACGGCAATCAGACATTGATGCTGCGGTATCTGCTGTATAACAAGCGCTGCCTTTGTATAAATTTGACAAAGCAGTTGTTTTGTCAACCAGTAGTGAATCAAACCCTAAAATATGTAAATCAGTATGCCCCATTTTTATAGCCTCAAACATAGCATTCATTCCTGCATTTGAACGAGGTCTTTTTAAATCCCACTCTTTATTTACAGCCTTACCCCAATGCAATTCAACAGGCTCCCATTTTTCATCTTCAGGAGGATTGATAAATCTACTCGATGGAAAATCTGATGATTCAATCTCAGTGATAATTGGATCATCAATCGCTACTAGATAATCAGGTAAAACGTATTTTGGATTGGAAATCTGAAAGTCACGATATAGTGCATTACAACCAAAGACAACACCCTTACCTTTGAGAATCATCAGGTCGAAACTTTTACGAGACTCACCGTTGCCGATTATGAAGGCCTTCTTCATCGATTTCATTATAAAACCTTTCTGTCTTATCAACCTTCTTAATAAACTTAGGATTCTGTTTAACTATTTTCTTTCTAGATTTGCCGCCTCTGTTTTCAAATCGAGTGGGATCATCATCCCAAACATTCTTCTCGCGACGATACGTCTTACCCATGACTTAATTATTTACTCCTTTGTATGTATTAAAGAAAAAAATCTGAAATAATCTACCATCTTGTATATTACTACCAAAATAATCTAAACTTGCGTGAAACAATCTACCTTTGTACAATATAAGTCTATTATACTTATTTGCAATTCTATCAACTAAATCCCATTTTGTATAATCATAACTCTCATGATTTGAACCCAATGACTTCCATTCATTCGTGTACTTATGCCTAAAAAAACCTGTACCGCCTGTATGGGGAGCATTTGGAGTTAGATAACAAACTCCTGCCCATTCGAACGAGTCCGCATGAATCCAAGTTCTATCATTTGATGTAGCATATTGAAATTTACCGCAATCTGAATTTTCTGATGCATTCCAATCTATATGACCAATACCTGACATAATATTATTTAAATTAGTTCTCACAAAAGTAGGCAAATACTGTGCTGATCTTTGTCCCGGATAATCATAATCTTTATCACCAGATTTTTCATGACCATACTGTTGGTTCAATGCCAGATTTCGTATTGCATCAGGATCATCATAAAAATTATCTACACAAAGAAAATCTATTTCCATGTCGAAGCCAATGCTGGCCAAGCCTCTTCAAAAAGTTTACGAGTAATGCCCTTGTAAGGCATCTTCTTTTCTTTAATCGATAAAACTAACTTCGCATCATCAGGATCTAGCATTTCTAGAAACTGAACAAATTGATTCTCTCTTTGAAATGGGCGAAGATTCTTATACGGTCCATTTACCAGGAAAATAGAAAACTTCCTGAGATTCGCATATAGCACGCCTTGAGCATCCATCTCTTTTGCTTGTGGCTTATATGGAGGTGCACCTTCTGGTAAATTAAATACCAAATTTGGATTGAAGCACAAATCTACAATATTTTCCAAAGCCAAATTATGATCCTTGCGCAACACATCAACTTGTTCCTTGCGCGAAGAAATCTTTGACACTCTCTCTAATAGTTCAGCAACACCTTCTTTGTATGCCATTTATTTACCTTTCACTCTTTAACTTATCTACTTCTTCTCTTAATTTTTCGATGCGCATGTACGCATCTTTTAAGTTTTTTTGAAGTTCTCTCACGTTTAGTTTTAGTATAGCGATTTCATCATCAGAATTCATGTATCACATCCATAAGATTTTTCAGTTTTTTCTCGATAAAGTAAGGAAATAACTTCTCCCTACCATTTGATTTATAATTTTGATAACTTTGAACTACCTCTTTCTGTATGTGTTCAGGAACATAATCTAAATCAATGATCTGTTGATTGCGCTTATAGTTCCGCAACATTTCATTATCACAAAACTGTTCAGGTTCCAATCCATTCCAAGCATCAATCTTCTTCGCCGCCAAAGGTTTCTGCCGACCGCCATTAATAAAAACATCGTCTTTAGTTAAAAAGTTAGGAACACCATCGCCGCGATCACCTCGTAGAATATGTTCGTGAATAAACCTAGCAGGATTGCTGCAGTTGACAAACTTCTTTTGCATAGGGCTGAACTGTTCGACGTTTGCATATTTTTGCAACTGAACAAAATCTTTGTCTGATGATAGAATCAGAATAGGTTCTGAGTTCTCACTCTTTACACCAAGTTGTCCATACTCATGACAAAGAGAAGCAATGATGTCATCAGCTTCTGATCTTTCAATTCGAATAACCTTATAGGGAAAGGTATTCATAAGTTCGTCGCGAATGTTATTCAGAACTGTAAAGATTGTATTCCAATCTAGATCAGATGCTTCGCGATCCTTCTTACGATTCATTTTGTAATAAGGAAAGATATCCCTGCGCCAATAGTTCTTATCATCGCAGCAGATTACCATTTCACCATACTTAGCACCAAACTTCTTCTTATACATGCGAAGAGAGTTTAATACCATATGACGAACAAGGTCTTCCTCAATCGTTACATTCTTACCACCAATCTGCATCATAAGATTGGAGATCATTACCTGATTTAAGTCAACGAGTATCATGTTACTAACACATTTTTTATAGTCTATTATTTACTATATTATATATTGTAAAAAAAGTAAATAGATTTATGCTGAGTCATCTTCTTCTGGAAACAAATCTTCTTCAAGTGTTCCGACAAGTTCATCAAAGATATATTTGAACTCATGTTCTATATTCAACGACTCACACATAGTATACTTTAACAGTTCAATGGCTGTTGCATACTGAGTTATAAAAACGTCATCGGTAATGTCAAACCCATGAAATGCCATCTTATTCAAAAGTTGCGTCGCATAATGATTCATTATCTCATCAACATACTTACGTTTGTTTTCTTCTGCTTCCACTTGAACTTCTGCTTCAAGTTCAGCACTGACCTGAGCAGTAGGAAACTGTATAATATTATTCGATGTCATCTTACTACCTTCAGAAGTATAGTATCACCATTGATTCGACCAGTAGGATTGGAAGCAGTGGTCTTCACTTCATCCATTAATTTTCTCAATACGATTTTACCCCCAGTCAATACACGATTGAGAACTTCTTGTGGTTTACGAATCTTTTTCGTCGCAGAGTTATCAGGATCAAATCCCTGAAGAGTAGTGCCCTTCATCGAAAAACCAGCAGGTCCCATAGTATTATACTGAGTCAATGTTCGATACTTTACATTGAATACCCACAACTGGCTGGCACCAATGATATCAGCAGGATTTACACTGACTACCTTATACTCAGAGGATTCAGCAAGATACTTTATCTTAGAAACCTGTTTTGATACGGTAACAGTCTTTTTCTTTCGTGACTTACGGACAGTCTTCTGATTTGATGACCACTTCTTTGCATCAGTTACGATATTTGAAAGAAACTCGATATACCGATTCATCTCAGTTTTCTTGAGATAAGAGTAGTTCTCTACAAGGTCTTGATCCTTTCCTTGTTGTGCTTCCTGAACTTCTTTTAGAATTGGCGAGTAAAATGCAAAGATGGCTTGAGCATGTTGTGACTTGAGTTGTTTTTTCTCAAGCCATTCGTACATGTTAAAATCAATCTTACACTTGTTATCTAGAAACTCGTCCAACTTATATTCAAGTTCGGCGAGATATTCATTAGTCTTTTCTTTGATGCGATCTTGAATCGTGATCACAGGAACATTCTTCCTTGCTCGCTGAATCTTTTTCTCAGACTTTACTTTGTTTAACAAACCATTAATCGTGTTATTGAAATGGTCGCGACTACTCTTAGGTAACTTACAACCGAGCGTTTGCATACGCGCAAGATAGCAAATCGATCCTGGTATCTCAGAATCTTTTATCTTCTTCAGTGAAGTTAACTCGCGTTTGTCACGCGGGTAGTTCTTATGAAGGAGTTTGATTCTATCCTTGTAGGAATAGAAATAGTTATACCAATTATAGGCAAGGCGAAGTTCATCGACAGTAGCTTCTTGATCAACTTCCCATGAGGGTTCTGCGCCAAGATACTTCTCGTCAACGTTCTTAGGTGTTCTTACAACAGTCTTTTTCTTTCTAGGTTTTATTTTCATGTCATCCACTCTAGTTATGTATATATTCTAACCTGAGAGAAAAAATAAGTAAACCTAAAAAAAAGTGTTATATTTCAATGACTTAATCAAAAAGCATAGCTAACGTAAAACGATACTTGGGACCAATGGGTGACTGTGGACGTATGGTATGAGGTATTTGCCCATCAAACATGATTAATCTACCCGGTACATAAGAACTACAAAATTGAACTGTTCTTCGATCTTCTGAATAGAACATCGTTTCTCCATGGTATCCATCCGCCCAATCTGTATTAGCGTAATATAAAAGAACTTTTTTTTCTGGATGAGTATGAACGAAATTTGCTTCTGTAGGAAATGATAGATTGAGAACGTTTTTTGTATTTACCATTCCACTTAATGCATTCACGATATAAGGAATTTTTTGCAAATGTTCAACAATTCCAAGTTTTTCTAGATCTCCATCTATAAATGGAGAGTGAATGAATTCGTCTTCTTTAGCAAAATTCCTATCACCGCCATCCGCCCAACCAATGGAAAAGTTGCTTTTTTTGCAAAAAGAATATGCGTTAAGAACAAATCCAAACGGAAATATACCGTCGAAGACGTCTAAACCTTTCCCCATTTCCAAGTCATAGTGTTTATGAATCATTTTTTACAACATAGAACGCAGAAACCCAGACCACTCCATGACACGATTATCCCAACCATAGAAGTTATCAGCATAAATCTTCTGAAATTTTAGTTTGTTAGCATGAGAAGGATGCCAATAATCGTTAATCACAGTCTGAAGAAGCTGAGCGAAGTGATTGGCGTGTTTATTCATGTCTTCATCCCACTGATACATTACAGCAAAATTACCACACGTTTCAGGTAATGCAGCAAGATTAGGAGCAATGATAGCGCAACCAGCACTCATCGCTTCAATCACAGAAATGCAAGAAGTTTCTGGCCAAATGTTAGGATATGCAAAAATATGAGCACGTTGTAGAGCTTCACGAACTTCGTCGTTTGAAACTGCGCCATGATAATTGATACCAGGATGATTCTTACACTTTTCGAATACCTGTTCGTAAGGTTCATCTCTCCATGGCCAACCATAGATGTTGAAAGAAGAATAAACGTCTAGTTCAATCTTATTCTCAAATCCATGATCCCATAGATATTCAAATACAGGAACAAGCAATTCTAAACCACGATGAGGTGTTGTGTGATAGATAAGACGTAGTGGTCCATCTTTTGGCTTTTCATGTTCAGGAAAAGGAACAATGGCATTCTTCAGTACAGCGCTCTGACTATACGGAACTCCAAGTGCCATATGATATGTTTGAAACTGATAGTTTGAGACAAATACAATTTTTTCAAACCTTTTACGCGACTCAGGATCAGTAAGATGTTGCGCTTCAGGATCATCGAACGTGTCATGACACCAGAGAATATTTTTCTTATCAGGATCCAAGTCTCTTACTCGCGAACAAATAAAATTAAACTTGTCCGCTAGTTCTGGATCCAGGCGAGAAAGAAGACCTTCTTTCATCATCTCCGTTCCGCCCTTAGCATTTACGACATCACCAGAAGAAGTAATCCCGCCTTTCTCGTCTAAACCTGTAACTGTAAACTTCATTTTCTCACCAAATAATTGTCTGAATTTGTTTCACTGAATCGACGCGAAAAGAACGCCATCCGTTATTTTCAAGGTCCCAGACAGGCACAACTGACTCTGATACACTGCGTTTGCTGTCAGATTTGCGATCCGTAGCTGGGACCAAATCATTGCGAAGAGTGCATCTCATTACTCGCTCTTCACCATTGTTCTTTGTAAATGTAACTTCTGCTACATGCTTTGATAGTAGCATTACCAATTCGTCTCTGTAATCGCGGTCCATTATTCTTCAACCACCTTTGACTTCATAATAAAACGATGTGCTGGATTACCCCAGACATCACGAGCAGAAACACGAATGAATCGCTTGTTCGTTTCGTTTGTATTTGGATTCGGAATCGTTAGCATGACATTCTTCATCTTACGCCATGCCTTCTGTTGATTCAAGGATCTCGCGAGAACATTATTACGATACTCACGACGAATCTGCTTTGTCAACGAACGATTCGTTCCAACCTCACCCTTTGAAGTATAATGTTTACCACTCCCTCGCTTACCTTTAGCCATTTTCAATCTCCATAATCAAACACAATCTCATTTTATTATATATGCACAGAAAAGTAAATAGATTTTAGTAACCATTTGGTATTATTATATAGTGAATGAATAGAACGATACCCACACTTGCACCAAGACCAATCATCATCTTCATAAAATCTCTAGTTACCAGCGGGAATACCTGTTTCATTTTCGTATTGTGAACCGTTGCAATCGCTAGTTCGCGACCTGTTAGTAGACCAACAAACACCCAAGTCGTAGACATTGGAATATTGTTAAGTTCTTTGAAGAAGTAGAGAATAACAAAATATACTAAATCAATCAATGTAGCGGATCGTATGTATTTAGTAGAGTGTTTTTCCAATACGATGTTCTGTATCTTACCTCCACGTTCTCTAAACATCCAAGCAAGACCAAGAACGAAAACGATACTAACAACAATCATCAAATCAATCGGAACTTGACGAGGTAGAAATACAGCTATGTTAGCCATATCATGACTCAACCAAGTCCACCAAAGCAACCCAGTAGTTCCCCACTGCGCTACACGCCAATATGGTCTACTCCAGTGATCGCCGATAGACTTCTTTTCATCAATGATTCGACTAATCACATGCCATAAAACATATGCGGCAATACCTGCTATCGCGTAGCCCATGATTGATTTCATGAGCATTTTTTCTAAAACGAAAGTTGAAGCGAAAGCAGAAAGAACTAAGAACGATGTTGATACAGGAACGCCGATTCTTGTAAGTACAAGTAGTATTGCTGGCGCAGCAGCGTGATACCATTGAATCTCTTGAAATGGTATCTTAGTAAGTCGCCCATATGATATATCACCACCATTGACCACCCAACCATACCATAGAGCCCATAACAATACTACAGAAGCAGAACCCCATAAAATTTTCCAGTTGAACTTCTCATTATTTGAAGCAATCCAGGTTCCAAGAGTTTGGACAGAATCGTTAGCGATTACCGAATAAGCTGCTAACAAAAATCCTATTGCCATCCAAATCGTTAATGCGTCCACATCATTCTTCCAAAAAACAGTTTTTCATTATATATTTGAAATTCATGAACGTGTAATAAAACTTTAATCTTTTTCTAAACTTTCCAATCTTTTTTCGATTTCATCAATCTTAGCTGTAATTTTGGGATACTTTTTACGCCAAGCATCTTCTGGTTGTTCTAACCAGGTTAGACCCCAACGTGCCACGAGATAATCAATAAACGCATCTACTTTGCCATAGAACCAAAGACCAATGCGAGTAGTGCTGAGATATGCAACCGCAATAGCACCAGCGATTGAACCGCCAATACCCGTGTAAAGCCACAGACGATCTGTAACCATGTTCGTTATCATTTCCCACATATTATTTTTTCCTATTCGTATTCGCACCAACCAGTTATAATATATTTTGTGTTACTAATTGGTGGGTTTCCTCTGTGTACATGAGTAAAATAAGCAGGAAACAAAACTAAAGAACCTGCTTTTGGTTTAATTCTACCCGGATAATATAAAAACTCAGTTTCTCCACCTTCATCAACATCATTAAGATATAAAATCCAAGTTAAAACTCTGACATCTGCATCTTTATGTCCACTATACTCTTCGTGCCAGACATGATAACCAGAACCAATTTCAGTTTTCTGAAATTTCATATGTTTAATTACTATACGATTATGATCAGTCAACGTTGAATATTTTTGTTCGTATACTGGCCAAACTTTATTCCAAAATCTATCATTAAAAATACCTGACGTGCCAAACGCTTTACCAGCATCTATTTCATATTTTAATGGTTTGTTTTGTTTTACATCTTCATCAGAAGCATTTTCAACGATTCCTTTTGATATACCCTTAATAATATTAGATAAATGTAGGTATTCATCGTCTTTTCTGTTTTTAATAGTTCCTTCGCCATGAAAACGATTTTGCGTCATTCCAGCATCTTCGTATAACTGATACCATGCAATCGTTTCTTTACATTCTTTCAAAGTAAAGAAATCTTCAAACAACATAATAAAATTGTCATAAGATAAAACTTCAGCGTTATTTGATTGCATTAAAATGATCCATACCAAATTATAAACATCATGAAAATAAAAATAAGAGCAAAAATCAAACTATATTTATCATTGTTATCCATTTTCCTCTCCAATTTGGCGATCCCGGTAGGACTCGAACCTACGACCCACAGCTTAGAAGGCTGTTGCTCTAATCCATCTGAGCTACGGGACCATAAGAGGGTGTCGCCGAAACGACACCCTCTCCTCTGTTATGCTACAGCGAAGTATAGAACTCCAACTGCGGCGATTGCCAATGATCCTGCATTGAGATCCGCATGCTTACCACTGATTGCCTTAATAACAACGTGAGCAATGAAACCTAATGCGATACCATACGCAATACTAAAAGTAAGCGGCATGACAATCGCTGCTAGAACCGCAGGAGCATATTCACTAACATCATCCCACTCAATGTCCTTGAGATTGCGTAGGAAATAAGTTGCAATGAATACTAATGCTGGAGCGGTTGCAAAAGCAGGAATGCTCTGCGCGAGTGGAGCAAACCACAGACACAGACCAAATAGAATGGCAACAACAACTGCTGTCAATCCTGTCCTACCGCCTTCCTTGATACCTGCACCACTTTCAATATAAGAAGTAGTGTTGCTTGTACCTACGAGAGCACCAACAGCCGTGGCGGTTGAGTCAGCGAGTAGAGCACGATCAATACCCTCTACTTCACCATTCTCATTTACCTTGCCTGTTAGATTTGCTACACTCGTAAGAGTACCAGCAGTATCAAAGAAATCTACGAAAAGAAACGCGAAAGCAGTACCAATAAATCCTGCTGTCGCAATCAAACTAAAATCTAAACTAAACGCATGCACTGGATTTGGTACAACACCAACAACACCACTAATATCAGCAACACCGAAAACCCAAGCGATGATGCTTGTAGCAAGTACGCCAATGATAATAGCACCAGGAATCTTACGCTTGTCAGCAATTGCCATTACAGCGAAACCAAGACCTGCAAGAATAACTGGCCAACTTGATACATCACCCAAACCAACAAGAGTTGCTGGGTGATCAACTACAACACCCGCATTCTTCAAACCGATAATTGCAAGGAACAAACCAATACCTGCACCAATACCGAGTTTCATACTTTGCGGAATGCTGTTAATGATATATTTTCTAGCCGGTGTTACACTTAATGCTAAAAACACAAGACCTGCAATAAAGACTGCAGCGAGTGCCTGAGAATAAGTATAACCCATACCAAAAACTACACCAAATGCGAAAAATGCATTTAGACCCATGCCCGGAGCAAGCGCAACTGGCCACTTCGCCCATAGACCCATGATAAGAGTACCGACAACTGCCGCAATAATTGTTGCGGTAAAGACAGCACCGAACTCCATACCAGTTCCTTCAGTTGACAAAATAGCGGGATTGACAACTGTAATATACGCCATTGTCAGAAATGTAGCTAATCCTGCCATCACTTCTGTTCGAATTGTACTACCCTTTTCTTCAATCGAAAAGTAGTTTTGAATTGCTTGTAACACTGTATTCTCCCTAGTTATTAATAATAGATAGTCATCGTGTTGTTTTTTATTTCTATATATACCTGATTGCCTGCACGGTCAGTAGTTATTCTCTTAATTACTATATCTTCAAACGCAAACCCTTCGAGTCTACGACCGTCTATTACTTCTACTTTCACCTCAAGACTTTTAGTTTTCGATCTTATTAGTTTTTTTTCAGCAGCAAACAAAATCTTAGAGTTTCCTGCTATAATCATTATACAAGTAATAATATGTAGTGCTATCCAAAAAG
>Ga0208644_1002260_pt1 | contig 15482 bp, 24 predicted proteins | sample VirMetDEL_Nov_18_FD_184517 | JGI IMG/M metagenome (GOLD analysis project Ga0208644, IMG submission 184517) | Aqueous microbial communities from the Delaware River and Bay under freshwater to marine salinity gradient to study organic matter... | ecosystem: Environmental > Aquatic > Marine >... | reverse complement strand
GGTCTATGTCGGCAGTGAGCCGAGGAAATACGGCGCGCCCGTCTCTGTTGGACTTGTTACGGAATGGCCACTTGACGGCCTCGGGCAGGGGAAATTCTACATTGCCATGACGGCATTTGACGCCGCTGGCAATGAATCTGCCTTTTCGCACGAAGTGATTTATACTCGCATAGAAGGCGATGAGCGCGACACGCTGGCCTTGCGCGACGATAGGATATTGCGCTTGCTGGCCGTCTACGAGAAGCGCGATACTCAGGGCAATCCTATCTCACCTGAGATCGTGCTCGAATGGCGGCAGTACTCAAGCAACTGGAATGGCCAATGGGCAAAACTTGACACGCTGCCTAAGAATTACATGGGCGGGATTTATAGGGAATATACGCAGGCGGGCGATACGCTTAAAGTCAATCTTCCGTATCTTGCGCTTTTCAATCCTGGGTACACGCATAACATCGACTTCCGCGCAAAACTCATAAACGGGGATAAGGAATCGTCCTATGCGTCACCAAATAGAATTTTCAGGATAATTGAAGCGAGCGCGGTTGGGCAGCCTGGGGATGTGCAATTGAGAGTTGTGGAATAAAAAAGGTTTGCTGCATTCTTGCGAGGAAGCACAGCAAGCCTTTAGGTACTAACATAAAAATGGAGTTTCTATGCACCGACAATATACAAAATCACTGGCCTTTGTCAATTACTTTTTGATTTGATATAAGCCAACAATTTCTCTACTCCGCAAACTTCTTTGCTTCTGGTACTATGCGCCAGCCATTTACCAGTTGACGGATAAAAACTAATTAATTCTTGTCCGATAATGATGATTAAATGATAACCATCGTTTTTAGACGAAAAGCTTATTCCTTCATCAATCAACCTTTGCGTGTTAGCCTGCTTCTTAGCCCTTCGTTCTTCCTGCCTTAACTGCTTTTGCAGTTTAAACCCTTCGATGACTTCACTCATTGTCTTTGCTCCATTGGCTTATAAAAGTCTGGCTGCCTAATAAGTTGTAGTAACTGCAATCTACAACGAAATAGGGTTTTGTAGGCATCATAATTGCTTGGCGATATACCTCCGTTTTTGCTAAAGCGATCAATTTCATCTTGCCACATTTGAGCCAACTTTACTATTTCATTTGAATCAATTTTCATGTCATACTCCAAACGCAATTTGAGACATAGTTTTTGGCTTAATTCGTTTCTTCCTGCTAAACTGCCATCTCCGTTGATATTCCTTCCGGCAAACTTCTGAATCGCACGTTGCTGACTCGCGCACGTAATTCCCCTTTATCGCAGCCGGAACAGATGCGCGGCAATAGCGCTCTTTGCAGATTGGGCAGAGCTTGCTTCCTGTCATTTTTTCCCTTTCGTTTTCGCTTCAATTGGTTCTACGATAACACGGTATTTCCTTTTAAGCATGTCATCGCGGACGCGCTTTGGGATTTTCAGCGATACTATTCTATCCATGTCTATTTCAACATTCGATTTACAAACTGACATGGTATGCACTTTCCCCTTGTGTCCGAATATCCAAATCCAACCTCGGGCGATTTCAGTTTGTTTTGATTTCATGCGTTACTCACCAAAGTTAAAAACACCATCGGCGGGAAAACTACTCCACTAAGTTCCCTCTTGCAATCACTGCCAGCGATCATGCAAAAGGCTTTACGTCGCTCCCGCACTTGCGCGTAAGCGTGCGGTTACTGGCTCGTATGCGACGCTGACGAATCAGGCCGATGGCGTGTTGTTTTTTGCAAAAAACATCTCGGCTGGCCGGTCGCTACTCCGGCAAAGGTTAGTGCTTGTCAATGCTGTGAACTTCAGCTTTCGCCTATCAAGCACGGCATCCGAATCTTTCGTGGTTCGGTTTCACCTCAAGCCCACAATGCCTCATTTATTTATTTGAGCGCGAGCACTTGAACGCTCTTTGCGTGTTTCCGCTTTCTCCACGCCGCAGCCGGACGGTTATTCCAAATTCACTTTTTGTCCTTTGGCAAAATTCTTAATTTGCTTGATCACAAAATCAAGTCGATCTTCGGGAACTTTACCAAATTCAACTTTGAGATTTTTAAGGCATACAAAGAATTGTTTTTCCTTGTTTTGTGCTGCAAACGCCTGCCGGAATGATTCGAGTTTAGCGATCTTATCGTCGTCTCCGCCTGAGATCGTCGATTCTGGGGCATCCTGGGGCGGTTTTTCAGGTATTGTAGGCTCTGTTTTCGACTTTGCCGGGGTTTGAATTTGTACCGGCATGTTTGAAGGTACTGAAATTTGTTTCCAGTCTTCTAATATAACCGCATCATCTTTTTCAGGTGATTCAATAAGAGCAACTGGTTTGACTCCGGTGTCTGCAATCTGAGCAATCATTTGCTTTTGCATTTTAAAAAACTCAAGTGGCTCAATATCCGTGCTGATATTGACAATTGGAAACCGCGCCTTGATCGACGGCTTTGTGCCCTCGGCTAATGTCATGGTAAAAGGCAATCCAAAAAGGGATGGGCTTTCAATGCCAAGACGTTTGGCGACTCCAATAACATAATCAAAAAAACCTATCCATGCCTGGACGTTATTCCATGACTGGCTTGAAAACTTAAACAATCCAGTTGGCAGAGAATTATTACTCCATCGAACACGAAATAAAAAACGCATCCAGGGCTTGCATTTTTTTGCGCCGTCTTCAGTCATTGCGAATTCACATTTTTCGTTTGGGCATTCAATGACCTGAAAATCATTGGCATCTTTTCCCATCCATCGCGTTGCTGATTTCCCGTCTCCGACACAAAACGGTATCCCATTCGGGTGCATCTTGCCTTGCTGGTTCGTTTGCTTTTTACGATGCCATTCAAAACATTCTTTCATTGCGGCATGGACAATATTGCCGCTAATGACTTTTCGCTTGTCGGCGGGCGCAGAATTGAATGCAGTAAAGGCCGGATGCAAAGCGCGGACTCCATCAGCTTCTCGCGGCATCACAATATGAAAACGGTCGCGCTCAATTGGGAATCCTTTATTTTTTTCTTTGATTCCAAGCGACAAAACAGCCATGACCGGCTCTTTTCCTTCCACGCCATCAATGCCTTGATACTTTGCTCGCTTCATTCCTTTTCTTCCTTCGCCCAAATTCCAAAAGTAGGCTGTGGCTTTTTGGTAAGACACAATTCGAGAAAGTCCTTTTTCTCTTGCTTGCTTTCGCCCTTGAACATAAATTTTATAAACGCTTCGACGTTACTTGCCCCAAGGCTGAGTACTTTCAGCAATCCCACCTCTCGCGGTCTTTCGCTCTCAATCTGATCGAGCGGCAATTCGTACCACGCCGCCAAAATTTGTTTAATTGCTTCAGGCGTGAGAATGTTTTTGCCCTGGTCTTTGTAGCCAAGATACGTGTTGTCAAACGTTACGCCTTGCGATTCCTGAAGCTGCGCCTTGAGTTTTACTCTCATTGATTCGCGCAAAGCTTCAAGGGCGATATAAGACTTAGGAGTATCCTTGCTTGTGCTTGCGCCGAGTAGCGTCGGGCAATGCTGAGTAAACGGGCAAGTCAGGCATCCATGCCCAACTCGCGCCGATCTTACTTTGTCGGCCTTGTCGCAAAGCATTAAAATATCTTTGCGCCATTGCGCCAACATCTCAACGTTTTCTTCCGTGAAAAATATCGTCTTGTTGAAAAGAGCGCCAGTCCTGAGATTAACAACTTCCAGGCGGACACCTTGCTTGTTTGAATAATGCAGCCAGGCTAAAACCGCTTGTCCCTTGCGCTGTAATGTTTCAAGTTCATCGGCATTTGTCGGCCATGCTGATTTATAATCGCGCACGATTACAACATCGTAAGCCGCGTCTTCATCCCCATCAATGTCTTCATAAATACAATCCATCAGAGCGCGGTATCGTGCTTTGGCAAGACTGCATTGATTGCCTTTTGCATCCATGCCTAAGGCGATTTCATATTTAGCGTTTGCCGGCAACTCATTTGTGGCAAGATATGCAAGAGCAAGTTCGCGGCCCTCAAATGCCATTTTAGGCGGCATTGGCGGCTCTTCTTTGTCGTAATACTTTCGGGGTTCGGATATAAGCTTTGCAACAACCTTGTCGGCAAACAGCTTGATTTGCTTGAAATCCTTCAGTTTCTTTTCGCCGACACGCTGCAAAATTGCATGCGCCGCGATTCCAGCCTGGTAAATATCTGTGTCTTGCTGTACGCCTTCAAGGTGAAATCCGAGCGCTTGCGGGCAATGCTTGATCCAATAATTCAGGCTTGTCGAGCTATATACCTGAATTTGTTTTTTTTGTGCCATTATACAGCCTTCGCCGCGATGGTTTCTTCTTGAAAAAATTTGATGCCAGGGATTTCTTCATTATCAGCAAATTGGCGCACCAAAGAATTGATGTTTATGGTGATATGTTGCTGCAACTTTGGGTTTTGTGATGCAGCCAAAAGAAATTTCCCAACATCTTCAATACTGCCCCTCCAAACCTTTTTCGTTTGAATCCCTTCGGCTTTTATTTTAACGGGCGCAATATACACGTCAATCGGTTTTATTTCTTCTGCCTTCTCTTTCCATTCTTGCGCACGCTCTTCATTGCCACGAGTTTCATTTCGTTTTGCATTCGCAAGCATACGTTTGCGCTCAGCTTCCGCTTTTTCTTCAGCCTCTTTCCTAAGCTTGGCTTCAGCTTCACGTCTGATTCGCTCTTGCTCGCTTGTCCATGCCAGCATTTTATTTTTTACGATTTTTTCGATTTCGTCAAGCTTATCCGTGAAAAACTTTTCACGCGCAACGATTGCTTTCCACGCCTCATGTGCCTTCTGTTTTGGCTCGGCAAAAAAAGAAACAATATTTTTTCTCATTGATTTGATTTCTACCAGACGAGATGCAGCATCAGAATAATCATCTTGATTGGTGATGACCATACTTGATGCCCAAGATGTTGGTGATTGTAAATCAATTTGTGGCGTGAGTTGATAGTCCATTTCATTCTCCATTCGATTTGATGTTGAGCTATATACCTGCATCACTTTTCTTCCGCGCTTTTGATTAACAGGTCAATCTTTTCAATCTCATTTATTAGCGCCAAAATTCGGTTTTTTATTATTGCTTTGACTTCCAGCAATCCGATAACTGTACACGAAAATATATCATCTACGGCAGCATTCAAGATTTTACCTGAGCCATTCTCAGTTCTGAGAGTATAGAACGGCGCGTGGCTCGTGTCTACCACGATGCAATATTCAGTAAATCCGCTGCCGTTAAAGCAGATAACTTTATCGCCGAAGTTAAATGATTTCACTTCAATGCGCTCAAGCTCTGACTTAGCATTTTGCAAATCGGCGGTAATTTGCGCAATTGTCAACCTGAGGTTGTCAACATGCGCTTGTGCTTTTTTAGAGAGTTTTAAATCTTCAGTCATGTTGCGCCTTACAGGTCGGCTTTAAGATTTAAATCCATGACATTGCCTTTTCGCTTTGAATTAAAACCGCTCGGCTGCTCTCGTGTTAATTCACGTTGCTTGGTATTACAACTTGAGTCAGGAGGCCCGCCTATATACAAGCCGGGTCTGACAATGTCATTTCTCCAAGCTTCGACAACTATCGCTCAATTGCGCCGCAGCCGAGACGGTTATTTCTCTTAAAAAAACTTTCCGGGCGGATTCACCGTTGGTGCCGGATTGATCGGCAATCAATGGCTACTATTCAATCCCGCCCGGAAACTTTGTGCGGCGCAACAGGATTCGAACCTGCCATCTCAACCCTTGCGGGAGTGCTTTCACCTCGAAAGCTTTGCGCCTTGATTCGATTCACCGCTATTCGACACATTTGCTGTCGCAAATCGAATCTGCCATGTTCCGTTACTCTTATTTGAAGGCGTTACAGAACGGTTTCCTAAAGAAGATCGCCTGTGAACTTCGCTCAAACGACTAAGCACAAGATAACAAATCAAAGATTAGAGTCAAGGTAAATTTTTCTTACACTGAGAATTTTTTTCTTGCAAGTCACGTTTATTATAGTTATCATTGCGCGAACATTAACCGGAGATTCAGATGTTGACCAAAAAACACCTTAAAATGATCGCGGGGCTACCATTGAGCAGATATGGAGTCCAGCCCTATACTTTGAACGTTATAAGTAAGGCACGGCACAGCAACCGCAAGTTGAGCATGGAGCAAAGAGACGAAGTTTTGGCGGCGCTCAGGAAGATCAGTAATTCCATCGGAATAGTGCTTTACGACTGTTTCGAATATGATCGAACTAAGAACGCTGAAAAAACTGGAGCGCCTCATGTAACGGGATATATTGAGCAACTTGCCGAATTTGCAAACAAAAACAGGTGAAACCATGAAAAAGCCTAAACCAACAATCAATATTGAACCAGAAACCATGTGGGCAATTCATGGCGTGCATGGGTTTTATATCGGTACGTGGCATACAAGACGTGAAGCAATAATGTATCATTGTGCAATTCTCGGGAAAAATTGGTGGTTATGCAAGTCAAAAGGTGATCGCGCCGTCAAAGTCACCATCAGCGAGGCGAAGTCATGAATGTCAAAACCAGTGAAGCCGTTTGGCGTGAGATACATGCCTCTCATCGCGATCTAATTGTTTATTCGTCGTATACCGCTCCGCTCGGCGATCAATTCGGCAATCCGCTTAAAGGCGTAATCATGACGGAATATGCTTTTCCGTTTAGTGACAAACCATTTATTGGCGCGAAAAAAACTTGGGATATTGACCCAGAGAATTCAAGCAATCGCAAAAATGAAGTAAATGAGTACTGGTTTTGCGTTGAAACGGGAGATGGTCATGATTGACGAAATAAAAAAACTGCGGGATTATTTGCGCAAGAAACAGGATAATCTTGCCAAGTTAGCATTTGATGAAGATGAAGAAGAATGGCTTGACGAAGAAGTCAGGGGAGAATATAACGCCTGTGAATTTGTCGCAACCAAGCTTTCAAGCATTATCGACAAATATGAGGGTATGCAAAGACATGAGTGAAGTGATCGAAGGCTTCCGCCTGAAAAAAGAATTGAACCGCCAAGAGCGCCAAAAGATGAAGGCTGCATATACGCAAATATTGATTGACGAAAAGATTCAATTTAAATCATATAATAGCGGCAACCATCTTGTCATTGAAACAGAAAACAGGCGGTTCGATTTTTGGCCATCCACAGGCAGGTGGACGGTTTCAAATATGCCGGAATTTTGTAAACGAATAAATGGTAGCGGTATTGATGATTTAATCAAACTTGTGAAGGAGTGAAGTCATGCCGAACACAGTAAAAATCTCTGCACGAAAGTTAAAGCTACTCGAACGAGATGCCGCGCGATATAGATTTCTTCGGAAAGCTTCTGAGCCTGAAGTTGGTATTGGCGTTTGGAACGAAGACGGAAAAGGAAACGCAGAAGTAGGCGGATGGTTGGTTTTCGAAGAGCTTGATAGAGAAATTGATGCTGCAATAAAACGAGAAAAAACTAAACTTGTATAAATCCGCTTGACTTTGACCTGACGTTTTTTATATTGGTGACGTGTTAATTATCGTGCCTGGCAAGCGCGAATTGAAAAACTGGACTGGCGGAGTATTATAAAGCCCATTGCATCACGCAAAGGGCATGGACGTTTGTCATGTTGTTGTCAGTCCCAGCATGACATTCGACTTTGCCAAAGTTTTCCATGCCCCTTGCGAGGTGAAATGGGTTTTTTGTTTTTAAAAACAATGACTGGAGAAAACTATGCAATGGCAACCAATTGAAACAGCGCCAAAAAACGGAACCGAAATTTTGGGCTATCGCGCGGACTCTGGAATACTTCTGATCAGGTGGACAAGCCCAGGCGAGTTTATGACAGAAATAGAAATCGGGGTAAGCGAATTGTCAGAAAAAGACATTTACCGCGAGGGATGGTTTTACGCTGACTTTGTTATGGGTGGTCGGCTTGAAGACGGCGAACTGCCCACGCATTGGATGCCATTGCCAGATGAACCGCGATAAGGACTTTTGTTTTTAACGTGGAAGGTATTTGTCATGAGAAGTATAGAAAAAGAGTTAGCGTACTATAAGTCGGCTGCAACGAAAAGCAGCGATCCGCTTGAGTATGTTCCGGCAAAAGTTAGAGTCTTAAAGTACGTTGCAGCGGATCACCCTGCGCATGAAGCACAAGGATATTTTATAAATTCTGGGAGTTATGAATGCAAATCAAATAAGTATGGAGCCGTTAGCGTAAGGGCTGACAACGGAGGATGGCTTGGGCTAAAATTAGATGAATTTGAAGTAATAGAATGGTGCAAAAATAATCTTTAGCCAACGAAACCTTAACCGGAACGCATTATGAATACTGCGACAAAAACAAAAAGAGTAACTCGAAAAAGACTTGAGCAACTTGCCGATATGATTTCCCTGCCGATTAAGTTTTCAAAGAAAGACGGCGGATGGCTTTATTGGGAAAACGGGGTGTGGATTGATCTGGGGCGTGACAACAAGACGGCAGAAAAAACGCTTTTGCAAATGTGTAAAGCAAGCGCCGAATGATGCCAGGCCAAGTTTCGATAAGGGAGTTTTGTTTTTATACGAAAGGAAATGTCATGAATTTGACCCTAAACATCAACGAAACGCACGATACAGAAAACGATCTTTGCAAGACATGCAAATCACGAGTGTATCTGATTGTCGCGCATGCCTGGCACGTGGACTCTGAAGACGAAGACGAGGACATGGCCGACGAGTTTGTTGAATTGAACGAAGAGATCACTGCGCACTATTGTAAAACGTGCGATAAGATCACCAGCTTTGCATTCAATTCTTGAGTAAAGCGTTTTCAGAATTAACTCACTGACCGACCTCTTGGCTGGGTGGCGGAGCAGCGGAAAAGGAAATTTTATGAGTATCTCTCAAATTCTTATTGATTCCCACCAGAGCGGCAAGCTCAACACAAGAACATTGTACGCCATGATGGCATTTGTAGAACGTTGGAAAGATTTATCTCCATCGGACGTGGAATCGTTTTTCAATTTTTGGGATTATTACGATATTTATTTCATTACAGGAATTGGGAAAAAGGGTTTTTCTCAATTGCAGGCAATCTTCCCAAAACTTGAAAAGCCATATAAAATCGACAAAACAAACCAACTCTACAAGTGAGAAACTATCATGAAATCGCATTCCTGTTTTGAAAATCCATCACGCGAAAACATTGTAATCTTGCGTGCATGGCATGTCAGATTTTGCCAAGACAATCATTGCGCGGCGGCATTGCTTTCTTATTTTGATTATTGGCACAGCATAAAGCTTGAGCAGCAAAAAAAGGCGATCACGGCAAATGATGTTGCAGAGGCGCATGGTGACGCAAGGACGCAAGATGATACCCTGTTTCAATTTCATAGCCAGGAAGAGTTGCAGGCCGCTCTTTTAGGTATTTATGGCAAGACAAAAATATCTGAAAGCTTGAAGTATCTTGCCAAAAGACATGCAATTAGCATCCACCGGAACCCAAATCCCAGATACAAATTCGACAACACAAATCACTTCCTTTTGAACACCAAAAGACTTGAGAAATGGCTTAACGCCTATAAAAAACATGTTCTATTAAAAATGAACGGTCGTCGTTCAAAAACGGCCAACGGACGCTTGAAAACGGTTGATGGTCGCTTAAAAACGAACGAACAATATCCTTTGTCTTCTTCTGTGTCTTCTCCTGTGTGGGAGGGAGAAGCGCCACCCGCCCCCCAAAACGGTCAATCGAAAAATGCCCAGTCAACCGGAAAACCCGAATACAATCCGGCAATACTCGAAAACCCAGAAAAGTTCACCGAAGCTGAAATTCGTAGCGAAGCCGGAAATCTCACCGAGAAATTTATAGAACAGGTATTCGCTCCAAGTTGGGCGCGACGCATGAGGCAGCCGTACATACCGACATACGGCGACGTTGCCGAGCGCAGCCTTGCGCACCTGATTGAATCTTGTATCAAGCGCAAAATTGATACGCGGATGATCACTCACCGCATGGAGAACTTCTTTGCAAGTGAAACGGCTTACTATCGAGACCGGCGATACTCACTCAAAACCTTTTGCGAAGATTTCAACACTTTGACCGAACCAAAAAAGGACAAAGACAGGCAGCCGCAAAATAACGGTTGGAGCATATGCTAATTTGATCGCGGCGCACGAAGCGCCAACAGTCACGAACGAACATCTTAAGCGGCGCATATGATTGCAGACGATTTTATCAAATACGGCATAGTAGTTCCGCCGAACCTACACGGAAACGCTAAAGTAGCTTGCCCCAAATGCCAGCATGAACGCAAGCGGCATACAAGGGACACGCCACTCAGCGTGAATATAGACGAGGGCAAATGGAAATGTCACCATTGCGGGCGGTTCGGAAATTTAAAATACGGCTGGTCGGATGATAGCGCGGCATACTTTGAAAAGAAAGTCAAGCAGCCGAAGGAATACAAAAAGCCTGAATCCGTTAAAATCGTCGCATTGCCAAATGAAGTGATCGAATATTTTGAAACGAGAAAGATAACGCAGGACGTGCTCAAGCGAAACAAAATCAGTTACGGGAAATTTTGGTTCCCGCAAGCACAAAAAGAAATGAACGCAATTTTGTTTCCGTATTACGACGGCGAAGAGCTAATCAATGTAAAGGCGCGGCGCAATAACCCCGAGCGCATGTTTTCGCAAAGCAAGGACGCCAAGCCAATACCCTACAAGCTTAACGATATTCGCGGCCAAAAAGAATTTGGAATAACCGAGGGCGAAACAGATTGTTTGAGTTGGGAAGTTGCTGGATTTCAAAATTTCATTTCATCGCCTGGCGGAGCGATAAACAAAAACGACAAGCAGATTGACGGCAAGTTGCAGTTCCTTGAGTATATCCAGGTCGAAGTTGAAAAAGCAAGATGGATTTATGTTGCAACGGATACGGATGAGCCTGGCCGGAGATTCGAGCAGGAACTTGTGCGCCGAGTTGGAAAAGAAAAGTGCAAGCGGATTAAATACCCCGAAGGCTGCAAGGACGCTAACGATGTTTTGTGTAAGCACGGCGCGGACGAGCTTAAAAAGTGTTATGATAATGCCGAGCCTTATCCGATTGACGGGCTGATTCAATTCAGCGATATTGCCGACGATATTGTAAAGATTTTTACCGATGGTTTTCGCCGATCACTCTCAACCGGAATAAAAACGCTTGATGAAATTTATACGATACGCGAAGGTGAGCTTACGGTTGTAACGGGCGTTCCGTCTCATGGGAAAAGTTTGCTTGTGAATTACTTTGTAACTCATTTAGTCCGTACAGAAAAATGGAAGTTTGCCGTTTACTCTGTTGAGCATCACCCGCTTGAGAGGTTTTTTGCGAATCTTGCAAAGAGCTACATCGGCAAGCCATTTATGCGAGGCCCATCACAGCGCATGAATAACGGCGAATTATTCCAAGCATTGGCGACGCTGAACGAATATGTCAAGCCGATTTATCCGGTAACAGGAGAGCGCAAGCTTGACAGCATTTTAGCACTTGCTCGAATTAATGTTTATCGTTACGGTATCAAAGGCTTGGTGATTGACCCCTGGAATCGAATTGAGCACGAACGCAGTGGCAAAGACTTGGCCGATTATGTGGCCGCGACGCTTGACCGGATACAAGATTTCGCACGACGGAATGATATTCACATTTGGATAGTCGCGCATCCTAAGCTTTTGCAGCGCAACAAAGAAGGCGTTTATCATAAACCATCTTTGTATGACATTAGCGGCGGTGCAAACTGGAGAAACTGCGTCGATCATGGTTTGATTGTTTGGCGCGATTTATCGGCACAAAACAATATCGTTGAAATTCGCGCAGAGAAAATTAAGTACGATGAAATAGGTAAGATCGCCAGCCGTGAAATTTTGTACGATGTTTTGAGCGGCAGATATTACGACATGCCGAATCATAATAACACAAACGGCAAGGCAGATATTTTGCCGCATTGGAATGAACCATCATACGAGAAAATCTATGAAGGCCAGCAACCAGACTTACCATTCTGAATTTGTCTACACGGCGCGAGAGATTCGCCGCGTAACGCAAGGATTGCCGGCAAAGTCACGGCAAGCGATTTACAACCGTCTTCACGAAGGCATGGATATTTATTTGATGCGCGACGTATTCAGCGAAGCGTGTAAGAAAGCAATTGAAGGGAACTGATCATGCAAGCAAAGGACTTGAAGCCGGGACAGATATTCCGCACCGACGAAAAGATTTATTTTGTCAATCGGCAGAAGTGGGAGAAGCCCGGGGAAACGGATTTACGCTGCATGGGCGAGATTGTCAACAAGGAAACCCGCGAGAAGTTCATCAAGGCGCTTTTGCATCACCTCGGTGCGGTTGAAGTGCATGTACCGATGGATGCGAAGGTGAGAAAGGTTTGAATTTGAAAACTCAAATTTATAAACCCCCGTTTCCCTGGTTTGGCGGAAAATCTAAAGTCGCTCATTTGGTTTGGGAAAGATTTGGGGATGTGCCTAATTATGTTGAGCCGTTTTTTGGTTCTGGCGCAGTTATGTTTCTGAGGCCTCATGAACCAGGCACGGAAACGGTGAATGATAAGGATTCTTTCGTTTGTGTTGCGCCACAAACGCGAGTTTTGAAAGAAAATATGGAGTGGATAAATGCGGGCGATATTGCTATCGGAGACAAGTTGTTGGCTTTTGATGAAAACAATTCTACGGATTACCATGAACATTCGGTTGGAAATCATATTATTAGACACCCAAAGTCATATAGAAAATGGAGAATAGGTGAAGTAATTAAAACTGAAGTAATAAAATTACCATCATATCGACTAACATTTGAAGATGGGACAAAAATAATATGTTCGGAAAATCATTCTTGGTTATCATGTAGAAATAATATACTGAAAAAAAGTACAAAAGGCGGGAAATGGATCAAAACAAGATTCATGAAAACACCAACTTTTGATGGTCAAGTGTCTCGTGTTTTGAAATTATGTAATGTAGTTGATAAATTAAATACTTGGGATGCTGGCTGGATGGGAGGATTCTTCGATGGAGAGGGTCATATTAGTAGCCGAAGGACTGGATGGAAAGTAACTGTTACGCAGCGGTTAGGAATTGAAAGTGATCGCGCTTTTAATATTCTTTCTGCACACGGATTTAATGTAAGAAGGGAAATTGTCAAAAGAAAAAGTTCAAATCATGCCGACATAGAGCATTTGCATATCAACGGTGGGATGCGGGAGAATATAAGATTTCTTATGACTTTTAGGCCAGAAAGACTTATACGTAATTTGGTTAAAGAGATTCACAATAAATCTGTTTATGGGAGAGACAACGTATCGGTTGCATTAGTTGAAAAAGAATATGTTGGTGAACAAGAAGTTGTTGCCATCGAAACTGATTGTCATACATATATAGCAGAGGGACTCGCATCTCATAATTGTAACTTCTGGCGAGCCACTCAAAGCGATTCTGCCGAAGTTGCAAAGCATGCCGATTGGCCGGTAAACGAAACGGATTTATTAGCGCGGCACAAATGGTTGATTGAGCAAGGCAAAAACGGATTTGTTGAAAAAATGAGAACAGACCCGTATTACTTCGACGCCAAGATTGCTGGATGGTGGGTTTGGGGAATTTGTTGCTGGATCGGGCAAGGATGGTGTAAGGTTGAAAGCCAGCAGCTCCCGCATCTTGGTGATCAAGGGCGGGGAATCAACCGCAAGCTTCCGCATCTTGGTGATCAAGGGCAGGGAATCAACCGCAAGCTTCCGCATCTTGGTGATCAAGGGCAGGGAATTGCCGAATATTTAGAATCATTATCACAAAGGCTTAGGCGTGTTCGCGTTGCCTGCGGTGACTGGAAAAGAGTTTTGGGCGATAGCGTGACTTTTAAGCATGGAGTGACAGGAATCTTTTTAGACCCGCCCTATTCTCATGATGAACGCGACGAACTTTATTCAGTTGATGAAAATATTGCCGTCGAAGTAAAGCAATGGGCTATTGAAAACGGTAACAACAAATTACTTCGAATCGCTCTTTGCGGTTATGACACAGAACACGAAATGCCCGCCGATTGGTCTAAGGTTCACTGGAAAACGAACGGCGGATTTTCAAATCAAGGCGATGGCAGCAACAAAAATAAGTATCGCGAAACGATATGGTTTTCACCGTACTGTCTAAATAAAAAACAGCAAAGTTTATTTTGAAAGGTGATCATGGATTGGTTAGAATTAAAAAAGTCGGGTAAATCTGTTTTTATTCATGGCGATTGTATGGAATACATGAAGACAATGCCAGAGAAGTTTGCAGAATTGGCAATTGTTGATCCACCATATGGGATTAAGGCGGATCAAGTTCAAAATAAAATATCAAAAAGCGGAAGAATATCGAATGGTGGTGGATGGAAATTATATAAGGAGACATCGTGGGACGATAATCCGCCAGACAAAAATTATTTTGAAAGGCTTTACTTTATTAGTAAAAATCAGATTATATGGGGATGCAATTATTTTGAAAATATTAAGCCGTCTTCTTGTTGGATTATATGGGACAAGATTCAAAGAGACAACAGAAGTGATGCCGAAATGGCATGGACAAGTTTTAAAAAACCATTAAAAGTATTTAGGTATAGTAGGATAGATTCATATGTTAATGATTGTGATATAAAAATCCACCCGACTCAAAAACCAGTAGCTTTATACCGTTGGATTTTACATAACTACGCTAAACCAGGTGACTTAATTATTGATACTCACGTCGGATCTGCGAGTAGTTTAATCGCATGTGAGCAGATGGGGTTTCAATATATAGGCTTTGAAATTGATAAGGACTATTATGACGCAGCCGAGAAACGTATCAACCAAGCGCGTAAAAAGTTAAACCAGAACGAAATATTTAAACGAGAAGAAATTGAAGTCAAACAAGAAAGCTTATTTTGAAAGGTGATTATGAAGGATTACAACAAAGCCTGGGATTATTTCGGGTTCGGGGAGCACATGCTTGAGCGGCTTTCAAACGCGATAGTTGCAAGCGGAGTGGTCAACCAACGCATTGCAGCGACGTATCAATTTATCGCGTCGTTGCGAAATAAGTCGGTTGCACAGATGGACAGAGTAGAGCAAGCGCAGGCTTGGAGAATTAAAAGGCAGTTGAACGCCACAAGGAGAAAAACAACATGAGCGATTTAGCGTTATTGTTTCTCGGCGGTATTTTTGGTTTGGTCTTTGGCGTGTTGGCAACAATTTGGGTTATCGGATACGCCACAAACAAGGCAAACAAGGGTTTTGCAACGTGGTGGAATAAACGCGAAAGCTGAAAGGATTTCCTATGCCTGGCTTGATTGAGACTGCAAAGGGCTGCAACTATAGCCATGTACTTGAGAAAAACCATATTCAAGTTGTAAAACAGTTTTGCTTTGAACATCGCGGCGAGTTGGTAAATCCGAGAATATACTCTCAGTGGGCGATTGCTAAAAACATGCCGCGATTAATCGGCGTGCA